>OLSC01001035.1_pt1 | contig 29129 bp, 20 predicted proteins | sample 1672881 | NCBI WGS metagenome assembly OLSC01 (sample SAMEA3136733, study PRJEB25190) | human gut metagenome | biome: human gut; feature: human-associated habitat; material: faeces | place: Austria | collected 2013
GATAGGCATTTTTATTTTCGCTTGTTTCTCTTATCGAGAAAGGCAAGCAACGCTATAACAAGACTACCAAAGGCACATAACAATGTTAATATGCCAATGAAAATCGAAAGGATTTCAAAAGCTGTCATTCACGTCACCTCCCTTCCTATGTATTCCGGCAAGCCGGTCATTCGGTGTTGGGAGGCTACCACCCCGTCATGGGTACTTTCCTATGGCTTACGCCATGCAACTAATATATCATTTTTCCCGCCATAATTCAACGATTTTCGTCAATTCATTTGCCCTTATTTTTCCCCTGTTTGCCTGATATTTTTTCATTGACCATCTCATGAAAATTGGTATTAAATAACTGATACAGACTGCTGTCTTTTTCCATTGTATTGTCAAAAGGAACAATCTTATCACCAAACCGGATTAATCCCATTCCCGGCTCCGCTCCATTCACACAAGCAAGCTGCTCGGAAGAAATATCAAACAAATCTTCCACTGCTTCCTTGTCCATTGTTCCCTGATCCAGCAAAAGCATAAATTCAGAGTTGGAAACCATTGTTTTCGTAGAACGGTTTCTCTGTGCATCGATCAGGTTCTGACTCATCCCGGTACAGATACCGCCACGCTTTCGGACCTCACGCCACATCTTCTCCAGTGCATGTAAACTGTATTCTTCTCCCCAAAGTTCGTGCATCTCATCCACATAAACCCATGTAGCAACTCCATCCGACTGATTATATTTGATCTTAGCCGTGATACTTTCAATCATCACAAGCATTGCCATTGCCCGCATTCGTTTTCCCAGCTCCGAAAATCCGTACACGGTAAATCGGTTCTCATCGGATATGGACTGCTCTCTGGCAAAAATGTCAAGCGTACCATCTGCAAATACTTCCAACTGGTCTACGATCTCCTGTGCTGCCTCATTTCCATCGTAATGCTCAAGAATATAATCTCTCATCACCGGAATTGTCGGGGATTCCGGACGGTTTCTTGTCCGTCTTTTATCTTTTCGCTTCTTAAAATATTCCTCATACATATGACTGACTGCCTTATCAATCACAGCGATATGTCTGCTGGTAAGCGGCACCGGTTTCAATGCCTGCTCACAGATTGCATAAGCAAACTCTGCTTTTTCTGCCACAAAGCGGTCAATGTCCGGCACAACATCCGGTACATGAAACGGATTGACATAAAAGACATTTTCCGCAGACTGTGTCAGATTGATATACTGACCGCCCCACGCCGCAGCAATGTCTTTGTATTCTCCCATTGGATCTACCACGATAATGTCATCCTTTGAGAAGCATAACACCTGCCCCATCTCTGATTTCTCATTATAGGACTTTCCGGAACCCGGAACACCAAATACCATCCCGTTTCCATTCTTTAATAATTTACGGTTTCCGATGATCAGATTTTTGGATACCTTGTTAAATCCGTAGCAGTATCCCAAATCATCATGGATTTCCTGCACATTAAACGGAATGAAAATGGAAAGTTCCTCAGAGGTAATTGTCCGCATCGTATCAACAAATCTTGCTCCCGTCGGCAATGATGTATTTAAGGCATCAAGCTGTCGATAGGAATGTGGAACAATATCCATGTTGTGTGTTTTTCCAATGATACGCACTTTTTCTGTCCGCTCCTCCAGTTCTTCCATTGAACCAGCTTTTACCACAATGGTAATTCCTACATAAAGAAGCCGCTCATCAAACGAAGAAATACGATCAAGCATCTCCTCTGTATCTCTTTGTTGCTTTCTTCTCTCGTAATTGATGTTAGTTGAATAATCTCCATTTTCGTTTTTCAACTCCTGCTCACGGTTAATGCTTCGCTCATTAGACATGTACTTTTTCATCACCATCTGATATGCCACATCATTGTCAAGCGGCTCCACATCCATCGAATAAATGATAGGGAAGTCCATGTTTGTCAGTTCATTTAAGAATTGATCCGTCAAACCGTTCGGGTATTTTCTGATAAACATCACACAGGCGCAGCTTCCGCCCTCCATCTCCAGATATTCCGGATGCTCCCGTAAAGAAATATTGATAATGTCATTTCTCCAGTCCCGTTTCAGATGCAGATATTCATTCCAGTTAAAAGAAAAAGATGCCTCGTCACCCATGCGATAATAACTGTGTAATGCTCGCAAGCGTTCCGTGGCATCTAACGGTATCAGGCAGCTCCCCAATCGGTGAAATAACTGCTGTATGGAGAACTCTATGGTGTTAAAGTAATTTCTGGCACTTTCATAATCCGGCTTTCTGCAACTGACAATGAAATACTTGGATTGCAAAAGTCCTCCCCGTCCTTCCTGCAATCGCTTTTCAATCAGCTTGTGGTATTCTTTCGCCAAAGGCTCCATTTCTTTGCTGACTGCCTTCTGCAAGATTTCTTCCCGCAGCCTTCCATTGTCGGCATAATGATTGGATACAATCACCTTGTAGCTGACATTCATTGACCTGAGCAACGTTTCAAACCTCTTGCCGGTTTCTTCTTTTTCTTCCTCATCCTGCGTCGAAAAGTTAATATCCTCGAACAGATACATCCTGTCAAACTGATGAATCTTCTTTTTTCCTCCGTCTTTATTGGTTGGACTCTCCAGTTCAAAGATACCGTTTTCTGATATTCGGTAGATCGGTATCGTATCCTGGATACATAACGGCACTTTGTAAATGCGTTCTGTCTGGGGAGTCAGCGAGTCCTTTCTGAATAATTTTAGCATTTGTTTTAACCTCCTGTTTTAATTTTGAGTAATAAAAAAGAACTACCGAAGTAATTCTTTTTATATTTTTCAATATATCAATTCTTCAACTATTGCTCCCTTCAAGAAGGCAAAACCACGATTATCGCCTTGCAAGCTAATACTATCTACTTGTTCATATTTTCCCAATGCCTCAATATCGCTATACGTCAATTTAACTTTAATAGCTACATCCGCTTTGTTCATTTTTAAGTAAATATTTACAGTTTCATTTTGCAACACAACTAATCGCTCAGCAAAGCCGTTTATTTGTATCATCATATCAACTGCGTTACCTGCTCCTGCATTCATTATCTTATAATTAAACATATATGGTATGGTTTTGCTTTTCATTGCTAACTTATCTGTTTGTTCCAAACAACAATGAACATTCAAACAGTTTTCTTTGTCAAAGACAAATATTCTATCATTCTCCCCTAACTCGACCTCCTTATTTACATAACTGCATCTTGTTTCCAAATGAGGTTTTATACTTCTCTTTCTTCTCTCTAATTCTTCCTTATCTCTACGTATCTGTTTCTCCTCATTATCCTTTGTTGTATACCAAATAGTAATTATTACAGCTAAAATTGTTGCAATTCCGCCTATGTAACTTCCTAAGAAGCCAGCCCACTCTGCATTTGTCAAATTACTTTCTATGCTATTTCCAAAAACAAAACAATCAATTCCTATTGGTAATAATATACCAATCACAATCAACGTCAAGGTAATAATGATGAATCTATTTTTATATATAAAACCATTTTTTCGTTTTTCTTTCAAACACTTACCTCCCCAAAAATATAAAATATTTTACCATTGAATCATTAACAATTATTTTCATTATACCCCCGCCCACATTATAATGAAAGCACATTATTATTAAATTTGTTTTACATACTCCTGTCCCCCTCTCTTCATCTCTTCTATCTCCTCCCTAGCTGTAATCATAGCAAGAGCAACATCCTGGTTTCCAAACTTCTCCTGATAACAAATGCACCTTGCTAATCCTTTGGTTTTCGGCATGTCCTTCACCTGCACAGCATATTCCTTAATCAAACTTCGTTCTTCCTCATTGTATATCTCCTGCTTTGGGTCAAATTCACGAAGAATCAGTTCTGCTGACACATTCTCCGGCACTTTGCCGACCACCTCTACATCATAGAGATTTTCAACCAACTCACAAATCTTTTGAATGGCGGCTTCTTCCGTATGGATTGCCGGATAATACCGTATCATATCCAAATCCATTGTCTTGCCGGACACCAGATCCACTTGAGTGTCGTCCCTTTCTGATTGTCCCGGTGTATGTACCAAAATACCAATGCTTGGAACGCCATTAAGAGTTCCTTCTCTATACTCATTCCAAAGTGCGATTGCCTCATTGACGTTTTCTATATCATCCCGGTATCTTCCCATCGAATGAAACTCACCGCACTCAGCAACCGTATAAGTGATTTTCGGTGGAACATACTGACTACGTTCTACGGCTTCTTCAAATTCATCTAAGTTGACCGGAACCAGTGGTGAATCTTTTCTAACACTTCCCTTTACGATGTTACCGTCCGGATATTCTCGCAGATCTGCTACGATTTCATCCAGTGCCTCATAAATAGATATGTCCGAATCATCATATACGCCACCGTCAATCTCTTTCATATCCAATCCATAAATGGTATAGTCATACCCTTCCGTTGCATCCTGGATATAGATATACCGGTCTGCAATAGAAAACACCATCTCACTTTCCATGTAAATTGCAGCTTGCCGTAAAAAATCTGCGATATTTCCAGACTTGTCGTCTTTGATTGGATTGATATCCACCTTATGATTTCCTAGAAGAAATTCATCCTCATGGAGCAGATTGAACAAATCATCTTCCCGGATGTCTCCCTTGTACTCAACTACGATGTCGATATCTGAAGTCGTTTTTTCTGTTCCCCGGCATCGGCTTCCATAAACCATAACCTCACCAATCTGTATCAATAAATCCTGTCGTCTTATCGTATCCATCAGATAGTCCCGTACCACATCTTCAACTTCTATTGCTGTCATGCCTTCTACCGGTCGAAAATACGTTTCTGTTTTCTCTCGAAAATCTTCTATAATTGCCTTCTGTTGTTCCGTCCGTTCAAACCTTTCCACAAAGAAGTCTTTGAATTCAGAAAAGCCAAAGGAATCCACATAGAATGCTTTTTTCTCACTCTCGGATTCCAAAACGATCACATCGCTTACCGATAGCGAGTGCCCGGTAAAATCCTTCGGACGGTGGATATTAAACCGTTCATATATGGTATCCAGGGTTTCTCCCGGCTTCAATTCTCCCTTATACATCGACTCATAATCTTCTGCCTTTACCTGCAAGCCACCCGCCTGCACATGACTCATTTTAAAAAAGCGATAGGCTTCTCCATTGCTGCCCTCCCTGATCTGCAGAATCTCATAAGTAGTCGGAGGCATCCCATGATAAGATGCCTCCTCTCTCACACTGTCTGCCACCTGAGAAAGGGAACGTGCATAATGTTTTGAATCAAATAATTCTGGTACATTTTCCCGCATACTAAACAATTCTCCTGTTCTTCCTGCCACTATGATATGGTCATAAAAATCAATGTCCAGCAATATGCCGGCGTACATCATTTTCTCCGTTATATTGCGGTCTGACATGCTCATCTTAAGATCCGACGAAGGATGGTTATGCAGCATGATCATTGCTGCCGCATTTGATAAAATAGCAGATTTATATAACTCTCTTCCTGTCACAAAAGAAGTATTGACACTTCCGATACTGACTACACTGAAATTGATGGGACGTCCTTTTCCATCCAGATTGACAACACAAACTTCCTCCCGGTCAAGTTCTGCTAATACCGGTGCCAAAACAGAAACGGCTTTCTCCGGCGTATCAATAACTTCCCTGCTGAACACACTCTCTTTGTCGGTCAGTTTTAACCGAACGTCCACCTGCTTTAATTCATGACTCATCCGAAACCACCTCCATTGTTATCACCAGCATGGTATCTTCATCCTTTTCTTCAATCAGTTGTTTGAGTTCTTCTAACGAATCAATTTCTATCCTTTTTCTCTCACTCATATGACACCCTCCTGACTAATGACTTCTGCCACTATGCTTGATTGGTTCGTGACTTTGTTCCGGCTGCTTTGTGGCATCGATACTCTTTTCTTCAAATGCAGGCTGCCGGTTCTGTTCCATTGTCTGCTCCTGTTTCATCTCTTTTGCCGGAGCGCAAAGACTAAGTTTATGTTCTTTTGCATCGTATTGATAAACATGATCCGATAAAATTTCATCTTGCATTACGCATCCTTCATTCACCGTATTTACCATATCCGTAAGTTCTTCCGGATCCATGCCGGCACTTTGAGGTACGATCAGCACTTCATGTACGGATGACGGAAGAACATAATAATCTCCACCTACCCTGTCTGCCACCATCTGCTGTATGCTCTCACTCATGATGCCAACTGCTCCATTCATTTTATATTGATTTGTCAAACAATATACGTTCGGTCCTCCTGTCGGAATCATATCTTTTACATACTCTTTTGCTTCTTCCTGAGAAACCCCTTCATTCCTTCCAAAATCTTCTGTCATAACATCAACTATCATTTCACCAAGTGGTAAAAATACCGGTGGCGATAACCGCTCCATATTTTCCATTGCCTGGGTATGTAATTTTTCTTTTGTCACCCCATAAACTTCCATTAATTCATTTGTAATCATCAACGAGCCTATTGAATCTCTATTTCCTGACACTTTCACATGATAAGTGATTGCCAGATCCTCTCTCTGCATATAAGGAACATTCTGCAAACGGGTCGTATTCTTTTCGAGATTCACAAGTCTTGGAAATATTTCTCCCTTTACCACCTCATAATTCTTTATATCCTCAATCTGAACCTGAAAAGTTCTGTTTTCAATCGGCTCCATATTTTCAATATAAGTATCTGCAATACCGGATACGAGTTCATCCAAATTTCTTCCCTTCTGATACTGCTCGTACAATGGATTCAGATAAATATTAGGTGAAAGATTACTGTCCGGATTACGAATACTCAATCCATCTAACACAACATCGTTGTTTTTCACCACCTGCTGAATACTAATCTCCGCCTCTTCATACCGTTCCGGCAGATAATCCGTTACATTTTCTTTGATATACTCCATAAATTCACTATAACTTTTCATTTTGTTTTACCTCTTTTCTTTCTGTCTGGACATGATGTCCAAACGCTGTTTTAATGTACTTGTGCCAAGTTGGATGTTCTTGTTTCTGTTGGTTCTCGTGATTTTACGTGGTAAATATGTTTTTCTTCTCCTACCGCACAAAGTCCTCTCAGTATTCTCATATGATCAAACGGCTTCATCCGGTTTGTTCCGGAATCATACTCATACGCAGCATGGGATTTCATTGCTGTCGAAGATAACACCGAATCTCCCAACTGACTTAAAATGGAACGCAGATAAATCACACTGTCCTGTTCCACTTTTGGTGCGATCAGATATTCTGTATCCGATACCGGTATGGCATAAAAATCACCATCCATATATTCAGCCATCTGCTTTTGCATTTCCTCACTGTCGAGACTCTCTGCATTCTGCTCCGAAGAAAAACAGACTACTTCGCTTTCTTCTTCCGGCAAAGCATCTAAAAGCACTTCTCTCGCCCGTTCCTCTGTCATTTCATACTCTTCCATAAATTCCGGCAGAAGATGTTCTAACAGCCATTCGCCCAAAGGAGTCACCGTCGGTTCATTTTCAAGTACCGGTGTCTCGCCTTTTTCATCCATATTTAACAAGGCATCCAGTTCCGCTAACCGTTCCATCTTCTCCTTCAGTTCTTCCTCCGCAGGAAACGGCTTTTGCACCTCCATCTTTGCCGTTTCCAACTGGTGTGTGACATTATTAAGTTTTGTCTCTGCTTCTGAAAGTTCCCCAGCCATGCCATCTAAAACATTATGAAGTCTTGTGATATTTCCAAACGCATCCGAACCAAGTTCAAAGTTGTGGCTAAGTTCTCCTTTCAAACTCATCACAAACTTGCGGTTAAAGGAATCAAAAGTGACTTTCATTCTCATACCGGCATACTCACCAATCTCTACCATCTGCTGCAAGGAATCCATCTCCTGGCACATGGCAAGAATGGCTGTTCCTGCTTCCTTTTTGTCGGTAAAGATACGGTTTCCCACTTTCATGGAAAAGTTGTCCTTATCCGCCGGAAGATTCTTTCGCACGGTTTCCATATCTGTCTGAAATCCCCGAATCCGCTCCTGCAGAGCTTCGATCTGCTTCGGATAATTCTTTGCAATGTTATCCTCCAGCCGGTAAATCTGACTGGTATGGTTTGCTTTCATCAGTTTCAGCCTGGATACCTGAATATCTAAATCCATCTTTTCCTTGATATAAGGGTTTCCGGTAGCCAGTGCTTTGACCTCGGCATAAGTAAGTGCTGCTTCATCCACATCCTCACAGCTTCGTACCGGCGATTTACTTGTCATGATCTGGCTGATGAATTTCTGCTTGTTTTCTATGACCTGCCACGAATAACTGTCAAAGGTGCCTTCTGTCACATAACGAAAAATAGACACGGTATCATTTCTGTTACCTTGTCTGAGAATACGTCCTTCCTGCTGTTCAATGTCTGACGGACGCCATGGAACGTCCAAATGATGCAGGGCAACCAGACGGTCCTGCACATTGGTTCCGGCTCCCATCTTCTGCGTGGAACCAATCAAAAAACGAACCTGTCCGCTTCTTACCTTGCCAAACAGCTCCGTCTTTCTTAACTCCGTATTCGCTTCATGAATAAAGGCAATCTCTTCTTCCGGTACACCCCGGTTCATGAGCTTTCGCTTAATGTCATGGTAGACATCATCAAACACTTCTGCTTCTAACATATCATTTCCATCACCTGCGATTGTTTTCCCGACTATCTTCGGCGTCGAAAGGTCACAAAAGATAAGCTGTGCAGATTTGTCTGCCTTTGTCCTGTCCCATATTTCATACGCCTTTTGCACAAGGACGTTTACTTTGGAATGTTCTTCATCCGGCAGTAGCGGATTGATCAGTCTCTGATCCAGCGCCAGCTTCCTTCCATCATTTGTAATCTTTAACATGTTATCTTCATGCGGTTCCACTCTCCGGTCACGGACTGCCTCCGCCCGCTCCGCTAACGATGCGACCATCTCCTTTTGATGTTCGCTCGGCTGTAATACCACATTTTCATACTCTGCTTTCGGAATGGGTAGATTTAACATATCCGGTGTTTGAATATCCGCACACTCCTTAAACAGGGCGATTAACTCCGGCAGATTGTAAAACTTGGCAAATCTCGTCTTTGCACGGTATCCGGTTCCCTCCGGTGCAAGTTCGATCGCTGTCTGCGTCTCTCCAAAGGAAGATGCCCAGGAATCAAAATGCCCCAGTCCCATCCGCTGCAGCATATCATACTGCTGGTAACGCATGTTGGTGTATAATTCCGTCATACTGTTGGAAATCGGGGTTCCCGTTGCAAAGGTAATCCCCTTTCCGCCGGTCAGTTCATCCAAATACTGACACTTGGCAAACATATCGGAAGATTTCTGTGCTTCTGACTGTGCAATCCCCGCTACATTACGCATTTTTGTATGTAAAAAAAGATTTTTGTAATAATGACTTTCATCCACAAAAAGCCTGTCCACTCCTAGCTGTTCAAAGGTCACAACATCATCTTTTCTGGAAGTATCATTGAGTTTGTCCAATCGTGTCTGAAGGGTTTTCCTCATTTTCTCCATCTGCTTAATGGTATAGCGTTCTCCCTGCTCCGCTTTGATTTCTTCAATCGACTGCGTGATCTCCGCAATCTGCCGCTCAATAATGGCAGTCTGCCGTTCGGCAGATAACGGTATCTTTTCAAACTGACTATGCCCGATGATCACCGCATCATAATCGCCGGTAGCAATCCGTGAGCAGAACTTTTTACGATTTGCCGGCTGAAAATCTTTCTTGGTAGCCGCTAAAATATTGGCTCCCGGATACAATCGTAAAAAGTCACTGGCCCACTGCTCCGTCAGATGGTTTGGTACGACAAACAAACTTTTCTGACATAAACCCAGACGCTTGCTTTCCATTGCAGCCGCAACCATTTCAAATGTTTTTCCGGCACCGACACAATGCGCAAGCAGTGTATTATTTCCATACAAAACATGAGCCACGGCATTTTTCTGATAACCCTTTAACTCAATATCCGGTGTCATTCCCGGAAACTTCAAATGAGAACCGTCATACTCTCGTGGTCTGGTGGAATTAAACAATACATTGTATTTACCTACGAGTTCATTACGCCTGTCCATGTCACGAAATACCCAGTCCCGGAAGGCTTCCCTCATGGCATCCTGCTTCTGTGCGGCAATCGTTGTCTCTTTTTTATTGAGAACCCGCTTTTCTTTGCCATCCTCGATCACTGTGTCATACACACGGCTGTCCTTCAGATTCAGGGAGTCTTCCAAAATCTGATACGCATTTCTCCGGCTGGTTCCATAGGTCATGTTTACAAGTGCGTTTCCAAAGTCCGCATTTTTTCCCTTTACATTCCACTGCCCGGTCACATCGGAATATTGGATCTTTATTACATCACGATTTAGCAAATGCTCCGGTGTCTCAAACACTTCCCGCATAAAATCCTCGATAAATCTCGGTTCAATCCATGTTGCTCCAATCCGGACTTCAATCTCACTGGCATCCAGTTCTCTCGGCTGTACCCGTTTCAGGGCTTCCACATTGACCGCATACATGGGTTCATTCTTCGCAAAAGTTTCGGCTGCTTCCAGTTTATTTCGCACATTTCCGCTTAAATAAGCATCCGCTGTTTCCCATTCCTCACTAAGTGGATTTTTGAAGATAATGCCGGTCAACTCATCGATCAGCGTATCTTCGTCTTTTCCACTCAGTTCCGACATGTATTCAAAATCAATCGCTGCTTTTTCTGACAATGAAACCGCTAATGCTTCACTTGCCGTATCCACACTGGTCACAACTTCTGCTTTCTTTATGGTGCGCTTCGTAAACATATCCGCTTTTCCAAGAAAGTTGCCTTCCTCGTCCTGTTTCTCCAGTGAGCAGAGCAGACAATAGCTGCTGTCTTGATGAAACGCCCGCTTATTGGTTTGGGAATAAATCCTCCCATAGTCTTTTGCAAAGGAATCATACAGGTCATTTAACTGTTTCTGCCGGGAATGGATCTGCTCATCCGGATAATCTTCTAACTGTAACCGGATCAACTCCCGTGTGCAGTCCCTTATGGCAACCATGCCCTGGATCCTCTCAAGCATTCCCCCAGAGGCTTCCACCGGACGCATCAAAGAGTTTTCCCGATAATACAGCCGATCATCAATCAGCGCATAACTAAAGTTCTTTACTTCCGGCACGGCAGGGATAACCTCTGCCGTCAACTCCTCATTCAGTTCTTCCAGTTCGATTTCCTCATAAGAACCCTCGATAAAAGACAGACTCTTTTGTAACTGCTCATCAAAAGGAAGTGAATCATCCGGCACACAGGTACTCTCCATTCCATACGGTCCGCTTACCATTTCCATAGAGCCAACAACCATCTCCGGATGTTCCACAAAGTAGCTGTTCATGGCAATGCCATTCTCATCCTGTGAAAGATGCACCCAGTCCGGTTCTATGTCTACGATACGGTCACGCTTCTGTAAGAAAAGAATATCCGATATGACTTCTGTTCCGGCATTGGCTTTGAATGCGGTATTCGGAAGTCTGACTGCCCCCAATAGTTCTGCTCTCTGTGCAATGTACTTTCGCACCTTTGGATTCTCCTTATCCATCGTTCCCTTACTGGTGATAAAAGCAATCATACCACCCGGACGCACCTGATCTAAAGTTTTTCCAAAGAAGTAATCATGGATCAGGAAGTTGTATTTATCGTATTTCTTGTCTGCCACCTTGTACTGACCAAACGGAACATTGCCAACGGCAGCATCAAAGAAATCATTCGGAAATGTGGTTTTCTCATATCCATCCACGGTAATGTTGGCTTTCGGATATAGCAGTCTTGCAATTCTTCCTGTCAGACTATCCAGCTCAACACCATACAGATGACTCTCCCGCATCGTCTCCGGCAGCATACCAAAGAAGTTGCCGATTCCCATCGAAGGCTCTAAAAGATTTCCTTTTGTAAATCCCATTCTTTGCAATGTCCGGTAAATCTCCTGAATAATCACAGGACTGGTGTAATGAGCGTTTAAGGCGATTTCCCTTGCAGATATATACTCTTCCTCTGACAACAGGGGTTTCAGCTCTGCATACTCCTTCGCCCAAGCACTCTTGGTTTCATCAAAAGCATCCGCAAGACCGCCCCAGCCGACATACTTTGATAAGACCTCCTGCTCCTCATTCGTTGCCGGTCTTTTCTCCGATTCAATCGTTTCCAATGTACGAATGGCTTCCACATTTCGCTGAAACTTTTCTTTCGCTGTGCCGACGCCTAATTCCATGTCTGAAATTACATAGTTTTCTGCTGAAATATCCGACTGATTTTGTATTGGAGATTGGCTTTCTGTTTCCTGCAAAATATCACTCTCACTGACCGGAACAGATTCTTCCAGTGGTGAAATATCATCCACCAATTCAGTATTTTTTGAAATAATCCCTGGCTCTTCAATCTCTTGATTCTGTTCTGCTTCAACAGCTTCCGGTTCGTCAACTTTACCGGCTACCTCTCCATTAACAACTTTCGGTTCATCATCTACAGATCTCATTTCTTCCTTTGCCTGCTGCAATGCTTTTTCTTCCTGCCTCTGTTTATACCGGGCATACTTTACCTTGTCTTCTGCCGAAAGATAACGATCCTCTTTCATCAGCTTTTCAATCCGTTTTGCCACGACATTCCATGAAAGAAGAACTTCCGCATCCGGTGTCATAATACTGCCCTTGCGTAATTTAATTCCTTTCGCATCATAATCCTTAAAACTGCGATCCGAACCTGCCAGTGCATGACTGGTACCTCCGGTTCCATACTCGTTTTTTAGAAAATCAGCAGCTTCTTTTAATGTATGCTCCTGATGATAGAAGTCATAAATACGAAAGCTGCCATGCTCAAAGCCGGAACCTCTCGTAAGAGTGTGGTCAATCTCATCCGCTGTGATAAAATCTTCAACAGCCACTTTTACTTCTTCCGGCAACGGATAAGAAACCTTTTCATTCAATAGATCAGCAAGGTCATCCCGCAGCTCTTTTGGATCTTTGATCAGCCGAAAACGGTACTGTATTTCTCCGGCATCTACCTGTTGCAGTGTCTGGTCCATCTGCTCTACAATCCTTTGAACATCCTCCCCATTGGACAACATATCCGTAATGCGTTCATGCTGTACCGGATAATCATATCCATCAAACCCCAGTTTCTCCGGAAACGCTCCAACAGAGTCCCGGTAATAAAAGAAAAGCATATCGGCAAACTCTTTTCTTACAAACTGTTCAGCCAGATATGCTTCGTTGCTGTCAATGTAACTACCCGCTTCAATCTGTCCACGAATCACAGACTCCACAGCACTCCACGAAAGATGTACCTCCGTATGTTCAAAAGCAGAAGTACCATGCGCCGCATACATTCCATCCTGATTAAACCAGACCGAAATCTGTTCCCCTCCAAATTGAAATCCTTTGCCGGTTTCTCCGTATTCTTTCTGAAGGAAAGCCGTCATTTCTTCCGGTGTTTTTCCGATCTGATACTTATGATAAATTCGTTTCCGGCTGTTTTCCTTTCCTCCGCCGGTACGAAGAATCTCTTCGATCTGCTCTGCAGTTATCGTGCCGAAAAGAAATCTTTCCGATGGCATTTCTGCCTGTGCCATTGCAATATTTCCCACCTGCTCCGACATAAGAGAAAATAAATCCATCTGTCGATAGGGACTGTCTGCAGGCGGTTCATACTGCTCTAACTCTGCTACTGATAAACCAGTTCCTTTAGAACGATCTCCTCCGCCTGCTGATAGATCCGGTTCATCTCTTTCGTCCACTGCATCGGATTGTTCTGTTTCAGTTCCTCCGTCACGGTTTGGTTCTTCGACAACTTCTGTGTCAGCACCTCGAACCTCTCCTCTGCCTGTTCCTGAATCTCCAGGCAGTGTGTCATCAGTTCTCCGCTCAGAAGAAGTCCCGTGTAAATCCCCCTCCTGTGGTTTTTCAGATAATTCTTCCGCAACACTCCGTATTTCGTCAGCATCGTTTCTTCCTGCTCCGAAGGTATCAGATTCGGAATCCGATAGTCTCCATTCCTTTCGTATGTCAGATTCATGCTCTGTCACCGCCCTTTCTATATGATTATTATTTGCTGTATGTCTTCTATTTTGCAATAACGCCCTGTCATACCTTGCAATCGTTCTGCCAATCCGGATCAGCACCGGTTCACATAACTCCGAAGTGGTACTGCCAAGCACCGATAAGGTTCTGAGTGTATTAAACTCATGGATGTAATCAAAGGTAAAATCATCGGCAAACTCCGTCATATCACATCCACATCGCTTCAGAATGGTATAACCTACACTTTGCACCAGCATTTCCCGAAACCGGACAGCAACTGCATCCCCATCCAGATCTTCCAGAAAACTGTTTGCCGCTTCATCGATCACCTCATCGACCGCTTCCTCATAAAAATCTTCCGCTATTCTTTCGGCAATCTCATAAACACGATTTTCAAAAGGAAGGGCATCATTGGTACTGCCATAAATGTGCTCCAGTTCGGCAAGAACCACTTCTTTATGTTCTTCCCTCAAATGCCAGATAAACGGATCTTTACCAATCCGTCTTGCCTTATGAACATCGGACACATCAAAGACATATCGAAGTTTTGGTCTTTCACTTTCCCCATCAATAAGGGCAATTCCTTTTGCTCCCCGGTTTACCCAACAAAACATCCTCTCATTCCACATTTCAAGCGAGGCACAGGCAGTTGCGTCCGGTCGCTGTGCATAGATGAGTAGCTGGTCCTCAAAGGGATACTTATATAACCTTGACGCAACATCAAGGTATCGAATCCACTGCTCTCTGCCACGACAGACTTTCTTTGCGGTCTCTCGTGCCAGAACAGAGATTTTTATATATTTCGTCATTACTTTTTCCTCCTGCACCTGCTTTGGTTTGGACATAATGTCCAAACACTGCTGTTACTGATCCCGGCTTTCTGCAATGGCAGTTATGTAACCCATCAGCCTTTTTTCACTGTCTGTATTCCTTTCAATATCAATCCTCATCTTCTCATCGTTTCTTTCTTCGTTTTTTTCTGCTTCCATTTGTCTGTACCTCCAATTCCTTTAACTGATTTCTTGTTTCATAGACATAGGGCTTTTGAAATATGAGCTTTATACTCCTTCTCACAAGCTGAACCAATGTCATGCCGTTTTTATGGTAAAATCCACACAGTCCAATGATACCGATCACCGGCATACACAAAGTGATCGCTGTGTTAATCCCTACACCAAAGTAAAAATGCAGAAGCAGGATTCCTCCCACTCCTGTAAATAATGCACTTCCTCCGAATACGCACTCCCTGAAAGACAATCCCTTGAAGAAATCATCCTTAAAGGCAGCCACATCTGGATTAATTGTTTTTGTCATTGATCTCCCTCATTTCTATAGATTAAATGCTTTCTGCATAACGCTGTCCGACATCTTTACCGAGGATGAAATAACCCCCATCTTCAAGCAATACTCCAACAACCGGATGATTGCATTATCCGTGTCGATCGCAACGGTATTGATAAAACTGGCACTGATCGTAATCACAACCGCAATAAGCAAAGCGGAAAACACATATCCGAAAAAGGTGCGTATATAGGAATAACCCACATTTGCAGTCTGACCGCCTGCTGCAAGGGTAGACAATGCCACACCTGCAAACGGAGCGATCATGTAAATCTTCAGAATACGATTTAACACCGTTAGCACCACCATAAATCCGCACACGACGGTAAATAAGAAAAACAGGATACTCGTCAAAAAAGCGGTCATCGTTCCAAAATTTGCACTGGATATATTTTCATACACCTTTGCACCATCAAAGTCATAAATCATTGACAGCTTGTTTTCTCCCAAGATTGCGGATGTCAGGTTCTTGCCCCATGTAAAAAACTTCGGCATATAACTTAACGCCATACTCATTACATTTGAGGTTATGATCAACCGAATGAACATTTTTATCGTTCGTTCAAATGTCAGATCTGCATGTAAATCACAGCTATCCCTGCAAAATCCATATAAGAAAAAAATGCAGAGCAACGAAACTGCAACTACATTTAAGGTGGTATAGATCGTTGATATACTTTCCCAGACATCTTTATAGGTGCCGGAAGATGGATTTTTCGTCAAAACATCGGCTGCCAGTTTCATCATGTCATTCCATGCGTACCCGGCAGCTTCAAAAAAGTCTTTACCGCTAAAGAAGTCTCCTAAATCTGAAAAAAATCCTGTTACGGAATCCCACAATCCCACCATCATCACCTCCTTTCAGGATTCCGGACACAGCGAAAATTTATGATCCGCTGCACCCGCTTTCATTACGAAACGCCCAATAGTTTCAGAATCGCCGGAACTGCAATCATGATCAGACCACCGATCACCTTTTTGATTGCCTGACTTTGCTGTGTTGTATCATGTGCCGAGTACCCGGTACCAAAGTCTAACAGACCCCAGGCAAGAAAAATCACACCGACTCCACCAACACAGCCAAGAACCAAGTCCTTGATTACATTGATGCCGTCCGTAACCTCTTTCACTCCGGTATCTGTCGCATTGCCTTTTTCATCTTTTGCAAATGCCACCGCCGGCACATTTGCCAGTATCCAAAAATAGACAAATGCTGCTGTTCCTGCACACCTTTTCCATAATCCATTGCAGCGGGGTTTCATAACCTCTAATTCCTTATGCATTGTTGTCCTCCTTGCTTTCTGTTATCGTTTTCTGCAGCCGATTACCATGAGCCGCTTATCCCTTCCATCCATCGTCCTGCAAGTGGAAAGCGTTACAAACTTATATTTCCGAAAGAATGCCTCTGCATCACTCTCATCCATTTCCTTTTTCATCTTCTTTGCCGCTTCACTCTGAAACTTGCTGTGACTTAGGATTTTCTCTACCATCCCGTAATAGTCCTTCTCGTTTCCGTAATCCGTGAAAGAATAGTAATCTGCATATTTGTCCGTTTCCAATATCGAAACGATATGATAGTCCTGCTTCTTTCCCTCTACCGGAGTAAACGAAAACACGGGATGTTCTTTAAAAAATGTTTCCTCACGGAAATTTTGCAGATAGCCAAAGTACCGTCTCCCGTTGATGTTGTGACCGTAAATAATAAGATTGTCACTGTCTGTCTTACAGCGGACATCTAAAAACGGTGTCCCATAAAAGCTGTAATCGCCATGCACATCCCGGTGAAGATAATACTGCCAGTCATCTTCGTGATGACCTTTGATACCTGTCTGCATAACCGGATAAGAAAAGCCGGTGCCTTTGATTTCTAGCCACCCGATCATATCTTTGTACTTTTTGTGGAGGTTCCGTACACCATCCTTTTCTTTCTCCGTGGTAATCTCTTTTTCTATATTGTCCTGCTTTATCTCCTGATCCACGGTTCTTTTTAACCAAAGTCCCAGAGCCAAAGCAATGACTGCTAAAATAAAAAAAGGGAAGAAAAGTATTCTTCTTGAAAATACCTTTCTTCCCTTTGGGGTTGAAATGTTATTTAGTTGTTTCATGGTTGTCCTTATTATGTATTCACATCTACAAACTGGAATTTTGGCAAGAAAAAAGCAGTCAATCCTAAAGACTAACTGCTTTGTGTGTAGGGATATGAAGTTGTGAACTGGAATTTACATTTTGACATTATTTAACAATAGTTGAGTCAATTCTTCTAACTCCCCAGTAGACAAATCATTTTTATCTATCAAAACCATTTTATTATCTTTTCGTTTAACATATATATACTGCCCCATAGTACCGTACTCTTTAAATGCAGTCCAATAATTTTTGCTATATCCCATCTGGGAAATTGTTTCTATCCCTTCAGCGTCAAAATGATACTCTACAATTCCAGTACGAAAAGACTTATCTAAGAGTAACTCCGCTTTTTTCAATACAAATTTTTGAAAAGACTTTGCATTAAACGCAAGAAGCAGACAAACTATTCCAAGCACCATATAGATATACCATAAAATAGCAGGAGAATTTATAATTAAAAATATGCTACTAAAAATAATGACGATACCCAAAATCATCAGAAGCGGAACCGCTATCTTACGCTTGCGAACATTTCCTTTACTTTCCAAAGCAATTTTAATTGCAGTTTCTTTTTTTTCATCACTTAAATTCATACAATATTTAACCACAAAATTACCACCTTTACTTTTCACAGTTCTATAAATTCCAATTTGCAGGGAACAATTTCTCGTCCCCTGCACCATAATTATACCAAATGAACTGCCATACTTCTACAAAAATCTTATTTCTTTACCATTGCTCGTCTCTTCCAGATCATCACCGCTGCACCAACTACCATAAGCAATCCTGCCGCAATCGGAAGTATCGGCATGTTTCCACCTGTCTGTGGTGTATCCGGTACTTCCGGAATCGGCGCATCCTTAACCGTCACTGTCTGTACTTTTCCGGTATCTTTAATCGTCAACTGTACCGGCTTTGCCAACTGATAACCGGATGGAGCGGAAACCTCTGTAAAGGTGTAAGTCTCTCCAACAACCAGTTTGCCAGTGATATCGTAAGCATCATCTTTTGTAACAAATTTCGTCACTTTGTTTCCTTTGGAATCTGTTACAACAAACTTTGCACCGCCAAGAGCCTGCCCTGTCTCCTTGTCCAGTTTCAAAAGCTGGATATGCGTCTGCTCATCCTCCATAATGATCTTATCATCGGTATGATCGACAAATGTTCCATCTTTCTGTTTCACGGTAACTACAGATGTATAGGAAATACCTGTTTCACTGGATACTGCACCTCCACTGACCGGATTTACCGTAACTGCACTTCCGCTTGCTACTGTATCTGTTGGATCTACTGCTGCAGAGGATGTCATCACAGACTTTATCTGATAGATGATTGCATCTGCGGTAACATATCCATCTGCAGGTCTTGTTTCTGTCAATGTATACTCTTTATCGTGGAACAGTCCTCCCACAAGAAGACTTCCCTTCTCATCGAACGAATACTTAAAATTCTGGTAGCCGTCCTTCTCTGTTACATATACTTTGACCGAATCCTTATCCCCGGATGTCCAACTTATAACTTTCTTGCCGGATGCATCTGTGATCTCCAGTTTACAGCCATCAACCTCTTTCGAGCTTGTTACATCAACCTTGCTGACCACATTGGTTGTCTGTGTGTTTTCTTTGACTGCCTTTGCCGTGATCGTCTTTGTCTCTGCATCCTGATACTCCAGATGAATGTTGATCGGTGTCGTGTCCATATAGTAACTGTCGGACACAGACAGCTCCCGCAGATAATAGTCTCCGGAATTTAACTTCAGACCAGCAGCATCGTTTGTTGGCATCGGAGAAGCTGTCGCACTCAGATCTAACCCCGGTGTCACTTCCGGCTGTGATGGTACAAATGGCAGTCCTGTTGCTGCCGGAGTGCTTGTTGCCGTAGCTTCACTTGTGGCTGTTTCTGCAGAAGCTGTCTTTGTATAAAGCTCACTCATAAGCGGCAGTTTCTTATCTGATACAACACTTCCATCCGCACCTGTAGTTAAAGTTGCAAGCTGCGTTCCCGCATCTACGATCTTTTCTCCGGCATAGTTATAAATATCATGCTTGGAATACAAGCCAAACTGTGCTCCTTCAATGGATTCCTTCGTCTTTGCATCCTGCTTAATCAATTCCAGCTTCGTGCCGGCGAAGTCATTTTTGATATGAAGCAGCCCCTTATCATCGGTTGCATCGGTACTGTTAAGGACATATTCGTCCTTCCCATCCTGCCACTTAAATTCCAGAGACCACTCTTTGGTGTCTGAATATACATATCCGTATGGTGTCTTTGTCTCTTTCAGCTTATATTTTCCTAATGGCAGCGACACATGAATGGTTCCGTCTTCATCCATTGTATAACCGGTAATACCACCGCATTCCGATGTAAATTCCACACCTTTTCCAGTTGTAAGAACAGCCACCTTATCGCCATCTTTGAACCATGTGTCACGGGCATTGTCGGTACTCTGTCCGTCCTGTGTCACAATATCTCCGTCCGCATAAAGGGTAAATTCTACACCATCCAGTTTTACATCCTCAAAAATAAACTCCTGTTTCTCTTTATCCCAGGCTTTTAATACCTCGCCGGTTTTTAAGAGATTCAATCGTCCTTTTGTTTCCTCATTCAGATACTCCAGTGTGATCGTTACATGATGATATCCATCCTTATCAATGTAACTTTCATAATTGTCTGCCTTGCTGTTTACCACAACCTCCACATACTGATGGTTGATGTGCATACCATCTGCAGCAGCCACTTCATAAATATGATAAGTTCCGGAACGAAGGGAGTCCACAGTTACCACTTCACCGGATTCATCACAGATAAAGGTGTCTGCCGTCTTTTTTTCGCCATCTTCCATGTATTCCTGTGTTACCAGTTCTTCTTTTCCGTCTACTACCTGATAGATCTGATAACTGGTTCCCGGCTTCAGTACTGTTTTCTCCGTATTCTTGTCTTTCTTGATGATCTTGAAATACGCCTTGAATAACTCATTGACCTTTTCAAACTCATATACCTTGCCATTTTCTGTTACCTTTGCTTCAAAATCATCGACATAATAGGCATCCACATCGCCGGAATCCACCTGATGCACTACATAAGTTCCATAGACCAGATCGCCGGTTACAGCATAACCGTCTGCATTTGTTTTTATCGTTGCTCTCTCATCATCAGCACAATTATCATAACTGCCCTTCGACTTCAAATACACCTGAAAAGTTGTGTTGTTCTCCGGATAATACTCTTTCTTCGTCGGATCATAAGACTTCTTTTTCAAAGCAATCTTTCCTTTGATCGGTGTATCTGCGAAATTAGCCTGAAACAGAATCGGTGTAAATTCATCCGTTTTAGCGGAAGCATCAATCTTTAACTCTTTGACTTCATCACTAAGTAAAAAACCTGTCGGGGCTTGTATCTCTTTCAGGTAATAGGTACTACCGCTTCTGAGATAATCGGTTGTTAATTTCCCTCCACTAATTCGATAGACACCTGCTGTTTTTGCATTGCCGGCAGCATCAAATACCTTTGCTTTCTGTGTGCATGCCTTATCGGAATATAACTGGAATACCGCACCATCCAGTGTTGCATCTCCATGAGCCGAACCGTCAGCAGAGCCGCCAGACTTCTTCGCCACCACGATCGTTGCCTTTTTATACTTATTAGTGATCGTTGTCATATACGCCTTGCTGTACTGCGTTGGATGTTCCACCAACTTGTCCGGCCAGTCTCCATTACTGTTTTTCTGCCAACTGTTTGCCGCTTTCAGGGTAATCTTTACCCCTTTGACCATTGCCGGATCAAGGAAAATGTTCTTATTGTTTCCAACACTATCCTCTGTCAAAGTATAAGAGTTGGAAATATCTTTTATCTGCGAATTCAGATCTTGTCTGATCAGATCCTCAGCCTCTGCTTTGGTCATGTTCTTTCCGAAGTGAACTCCCTGCTTGTATCCATCATCTTCCAGAGCTTCCTTGGCAGCCTTCTTCTGGGCAGCATTCATTGATGCTAACGTATCATCCGTATAATACGCCATCTCATCTGCTTCCAGACGATAGGTCATCCTCCAGGCAACGGTTCCACCGTCTGTAGTGAGTCCGCTTACTTCAAATTCCGTATTATCATCTTCATCTGCATTGCTTGTTGTGTCTCCATTACGATCAAACACATTAAACGAATACAGATCATCCAGATTATCTGCAGATAAGGTAAACTTAATACCGCCTAATCCTTTCCCATCTTCGTCCTGCTTATGCAGCGTGATTCTCTGACGGTAATAGGTATGATCCGTTACAGTTTTATATTTTGGAAAATTAATGGTATTCGCTTCAACCGTGATCAGTTTCTGATAGCCTTTTGTTGCTCCGGTCTTTTCCCACATAGTTGCCTTTGCTTCCCATGCTCCTGCTGGCTGAAAGATCTGCTTATACAACTCTGCTACAGTCTTATTCGGAAAATACCCGGTATTTGCTTTTACCTGTTTGATCACATTTTTCAGATTTGCTTCAGAAGTATTTCCCTCTGATACCGCCCAGATAAGTGCCTGACCAAGAACAAAAGCCTTTTTTGCCCGGTTGCAGTCATCAACATAAAAACGGATGATCTTTGCATAATAACCATGTTTTTCTCCACCGGTATTCTGATTCCAGGTATGAGTATCCGTCACCTGATAGGTATTTCCGGTATGACAAGTTTTGCCAAGACTGAGACAAAATGCAGTCTTACTGCCAACATTGATTTTCCACCATGTTCCCGTTTTCGTCTTTGAACCGACATCGACATTTCCTAATCTTCCATAAGAAGATACCTTTGTTTTTGCCGTCGTTGCTGCACTGACACTTACCGTATTCTGCGGCAATAATCCGCACAGCATAGATAATGCCAACAAGCCTGTCAGCATCTGCTTACATCTCTTCTTTACTTTTGATTTCATGATAAACCTCATTTCTACGCATATTTCTTTTTTTCCGCATCCACTGCGTCAGGATGCGGACTGATCTGTTGTCCGGACTTTTTATGCCCTGTCCGGTGGTGGGCGGATGAGAAATGGCACCTTTTTTCCTCCAATCAAAAAAAGCAGGAAATGTATTAACTTTCTTACATACATTTCCTGCTTCGTTATCAGTTACTCTATGAAATTTTAATTATCCGAAAGAATGATCTCTCTTGGCATATCTTTTGTTACTGTTATGATTACCTTTTCCGCTTTATCATATCCATCCGGTGTTGTCTTTTCATAAAACACATAGGTTTTACCAAGTTTCAAAACAACCTGCCGTCCAGATTCTCCTACCGTAATTCGTTTGCTTGTGTTCCATCGGTCTTTTTCTTCATAATAACCGATGGTAGCTCCACCAATATACTTTCCACTTGCCTTGTCCCGACGCTTAATAGTAATAACTATGTCTGCGACATCCTGCTTCTGTTTGGAAAGATTCTCTGGAGATTCATCGTAGAATACTGCACACCAGATATCCTTGTAGCGAGCAATCGCACCGCATTGATAACTTTTATTCAACAGATTTCGGTAATGCCCAGGACTATGCTTCCACGAAAGCATTACTTCTTTAGCACTTGTCTGTCCGCATGCCAAATTTTCACCCAAAGATATGTTATTGCTTACCAACATATCTCCATAATAGTCCTTCATATCTCGTTGAAGATACACATGTCGGTCATAACCACTGTGCTTTAATCGGTACATAGCAAAGCGATATAACTCATCTGACCATATCAATGCCTTTGCACCTTTCTCTGCCCGGTACCTGTTCTGGATGGTAAATGCTTTCTTTGCCTGTGCCTTATAACCATCCTGTCCTTTTCCGATCACCTTGATGCTGTAACGGTACACCCGCACCTTTTTGTGCCCTTTATACAATCGGATCATCATAGTGGTTCTTCCGCCGGCTTTACCTTTCAGGTAGATATACTTTCTGCCTTTCACCTTCGCCTTCAGCACCTTTTTGTTTTTCACACGGACTTTCACTTTGGAATACTTCTTCAGCTTTGTCGGTGCAAAACGGATTCCTGCCGAATCCATGTTTAAGTCGATGGTCATCTTTTTGTTCAACACTTTTGCTTTTGCATCTGCTGTAACATGCTGCGTCATAAGCACCATCATCGCCATAAAAAATACCATGCCTGTTTTCATCATTTTTCTCATATCGTTCACGCTCCTTGCTGTACGCTGGTCATTCCCAGCAATGTAAATTATACTGTATTTTTCTGCCGATTAAAATATATTTTTCAGTTTGTCATAGTCAATCAAATCTTTACTTCCGATCCTCTTGTCAAGTTCGGCTAAAAGCTGTTTATTGCATTCCTGTACCACCAACCGGATGTGATCCATAACTTCATCTTCCTCCGGAGATATGCCTTTATGCCTGTGATAATAGATCACCGCTTCCCGAATGTAAGCACTTTTATTGTCTGCACTTTCCAGAATGTTATAGACCAGTCTGTGCCTCGGATTATCCAACCGGAGTAGTACCGGAATTCTGGCAGACTTGTCCTTATTATCCACTGCCACCACCTCCTGTATCACCAGCTTTACTGCCTGCTCCATAAAAATCATACATCACACGGTTAATGATATCCAACTCCCCCTGCGATTTCGCCTGGTAAAGTACCGTGAGCATATACGCCTTATGGTTATGTACCTTCGTCACCTGTTTTTGATATTGGTCGATCGCATAATCAATATCACATCGGTTCAGTTTCAAAAGCCTTGATTTCACAACCGCAGCCGGTTTGTCCTCTCCCATTACCCGCAGCACCGGTTTATGGGTATTCAAAATATCATAAAGCACATCCTTGACCGTGTTGATCGAATTTTTCTGCACAGCAGAAACATACTTTGGTTCCAGTTCATAATGCTGCTCTATAAACTCCATCGAATAGTCCTCACGCATCACCTCCTGATCCTGATATTGATTATGATTAGGATTAAATATATTAGTCTTTATATCAGGATTTATATTATAATCTTTATTATTGTTACCCCCATTTGCGTTGCTACCGTAACCGTTATTACCGTTACCGTTGCTACCGTTAGCGTTACTACCGTAAGGGGGGTAACGGTCATCTTTACCGTTAGTACCAAAAGGGGGGTAACGGTGATTTTCTTCTTTTTCTGCAACCGGATCGCTGATATTTTCAGACGAAACCTGTTCATTCTCTTCTTCAGACAAGTCCGCCTGCCGCTTCTTTTCTGCTCTTGTCAGATTGTTACTGGAAACCGTTCCATCGCAGCTATGATATAGTGTATGTGGTCCGAGATCCGGTTCATCCAACAACTCATACTCAGCCCGCCATACACCATTATCCGGCATAAAGTGAACCTTCAAGTATCCAAAATCTTTTAATTCTTTCCACGCACTATCAAATGCCTTTTTCCCTTCTTTGGTCAGATTTCGGAAATCTTCTTTTGTCCATTTCTTATCCGGCATGGAGATATATGCCTGTATGACAAGATATAGTCCCTTTGCTTTCAAAGAAATATTCACATCTCTGGTTATCTCATTTTGAACGACTGTAAATCCTTTTTTACTTCGGAAGAAACCTTCTGCCATGTTATCACCTACCTGCCATTGACCGGTTGCTCCTCATCCGAAACGGATGAAAAATCACTGTCTTTATTTGCCGGTTTCTCCGCACTTTTCTTCTGTGCAAATTCAACCTCTTCTGTAATGATACTGAAACCATAGACCTTGCTTCCCTCTTTGGTCGTATAATTATTGTTCTGCACCCGTCCAATGACTAATACACGGGAACCACTGTGAAAATATCTCTCGACAAATTCCGCCTGTCTTCCAAAGGAAGTGCAGTGAAAGAAATCAGCATCTGCTTCTCCGTCACGCTTTGCCCTCCGGTTTACTGCAAGGTCAAATTTGGTAATGACAACTTCACTTCCATCCTCTGCTGTCTTTCTCGTAGTTTTAGGATTTCTTGTCATATTTCCAAGTAAAATAATCTTATTCATTCTTTGTACTTCCTTTCTTTCGTTTCCATGTTTCTAACAGTTCAAAAATGATATTCATCATTTCCTCTTCTGTGGTTTCTTCCTCAAAATACTCTGACAGCCGTTCATTCTTCAGAGTAATTTCCTTTTTTTTCTTCTGCTTTTGTGCAGAAGTAAGATAGCGTTCCAGGATCTGCTCATTAAGCTTTCCATCGATACTTAACTGCTTTATGGTATTTGCCTGTATCGTCGATAATTTCATTTTGTGCCTGCAGATGGCATCATAAACTGCTTTCTGCTCTTTCTCCGGAAGAACCGATAAACTGACCCCTTGAACCATTCCAAGCTGTTTATTATCTACCAACGCCAGCAGATCATCATTCAGTCTTGCAAGCCATACATATCTCTGAATCAATTTATAATTCTCGCCACTTTCCTCCGACATCATCTTCAGACTGTTCCCAGCCTTTCCCTGATTCTTCATGGCATCATACTTGATCTTATATGCCTTTGCCTTTTCACTCGGTCGGATGTTTTCTCTCTGAATGTTAGAATCCACCATAACCAGACTGGCTTCATCATCATCCATTTCTTTTACAAATACCGGCATTGTCTCAAATCCAAGTATCTCGCATACATGCTTTCTTGTATGTCCGGCAATGATCTCATAACCGCCCTCTTTGCGTTTCCGGACAATTCCCGGTACCAGCACACCATGCTCTCTGACACTCTCAATCATCTCTGCCAGTTCTTCATCTGAACGAATCTGAAACGGATGATTATGGAATTCATGCAGTTCTGAAAGCGGTATCTCTTTCACATCACCTGCTTCTGCAGCCTTTTCGATGTTCTTTCCTCCAAAGAGGTCATCAAAACTCGTCAATTTTACATTCTCTAATGCCTTTGTTCTACTCATGAGCGATTACCTCCTCTGCCAATTTTTCGTAAGCCTGCGCCACCGGATGCTTCTTATCCAATGTAAATATGCTCACTCCCGCAGCCGATGTCTCAGCAGCTTTCACCGAAAATGGTATTTTACTTTCAAAGATAGGAATTGCATCCCCATAATACTCTCTGATCATCTCCATAATATCCTTTGCATAGTTCGTTCTTGCGTTCAGCATGGAAATCAGAATCCCCTCAAACTGTATTCCCCGATTCAGAAGTTTTTTTACCAGAGAAACCGTTCTGATTAACTGCTCCAGCCCTTTTACCGGCAAATAAGCTGCCTGCACCGGAATCAACACACTGTCCGATGCCGTAAGAGAGTTTATCGTTATCACTCCTAAACTTGGCATACAGTCAATCAGAATGTAATCATAAAACTCTCTCATACTGTCCACATAAGTTTTCATAATGAACTCTCTGCTTAAAACATGGACGAGAGAAATATCCACCGCAGACAGATCAATGTTACAAGGCATAAGATCAAGTCCCTCTTTGTGGTGAACAATCCCCTTCGTCACATCCACTTCCTCACCCGTCATGATCTGTTCCATAATACTCGGAAGTGCAACTTCCAGTTCATCCGGATTTTCAATTCCGAGACTCTGTGACAGATTTCCTTGTGGATCTGCATCGATCACAAGCACTTTCTTTCCAGCTCTTACTAAGCCAACTCCAAGATTTGCTGTTGTAGTGGTCTTGGATACACCACCTTTTTGATTGCATATAGCGATTACTTTACACATAATTCTGACCCTCCGTATTCTTTATTTTTATAAACTGTGTGTCTTTTTTTCTTTCTTTCGGACTGTTATATAAATCCGATAGATTCCCGGCTTGTCCCACGATTTAAAATTTGAGACATGACATATCTCAAATTTTGTCATCCTCTCTAATGATTTCAGATAACTTCGCAGGTCTTTTTTTGTCCCAACATGCCTTGAAACAATAACGCCCATGTTCTGCATCTCCTTTCCTAAAATTCAAAAGGCATCCCCGTTAGGAATGCCCTTATATAAAAATAGGGACACTCTTTTGCAAGTATCCCTACATTCATCATAATTGATGATCTCTATTCACTTTTATATACAAAATTGTGTTTCAAGTATCCAGGTCAAGTACCACAGACACCTCCACTTTACGAACTTGTACTTTTTCTTTATGATTTACACCAACTTCATTAAAAGTCCAAAAGTCTGTAAAGTGCGTAAATTCAAGGATTTCTACATACTTTTGCGTTGTAGTCCAACCACCGTCTCCACATGCAGCATCATCCGATACTCATCGCATTTCTGAATTATTAGATCTAAAGAAAGAAAATATTCATTTAGACGAACAGTACTTTGATGTGATCAGCAGTAAAACAGAAAATGGTATAAGAAAAGTACCGAGTGCATATAAAGTGCTTCCTTTTTATCAAAACTGGTACACAACTGATTCAAGCTGCGATTACTTGCTTCACACCGAGGACGGAAAACATTTCAAATATCGCAATTATTACGACAGCTACTTTCGTCCTTTGATGGAGCAGTTAGGTATCAAACGAACTCCTCATTGCTGTAGACATATTTGCATTTCGATGTTAGCAAAGGCTGGCACAGACCAGACGATCATCAAAAAAATTGTCGGACACTCTGGTGCAATGACATTAACCGAAAAAGTATATACTCATTTCGATGTAAAGGAGCTAGTAGATGCAATCAATAAAATATAATTAAAAGAGGACATTTTCCAGTAATTTCTTACCGAAAAATGTCCTATATATCTTTTTATCCGTGTTGTATATGTGTTGCATATCCATCGAAATCCAGCACATTTGACAACTCTCCACAACATCTGTAACGCTTGAAAAATCGGGTTTTTCTCGTTTTCTGCGTTTCCGAGAATTATCTTTTTGATTAACGCTTGCTAAACTGTGGAGCTCTACGAGCTTTCTTAAGACCGTATTTCTTACGCTCTTTCATACGAGGGTCACGAGTTAAGTAACCAGCTTTCTTAAGTACCGGACGGAAGTCAGCGTCTACTGTCAAAAGTGCTCTTGCGATACCATGACGGATAGCGCCTGCCTGTCCTGTAAATCCACCACCACGAACGGTAACTTTTACATCATACTTATCAGCAGTGTTTGTTGCCTCAAGTGGCTGACGAGCGATGATCTTCAATGTATCAAGACCGAAGTACTCATCCATATCTCTTTTGTTTACAGTGATCTTACCTGTTCCAGGTACTAAATATACTCTAGCAATACTGCTTTTTCTTCTTCCTGTTCCATAAAACTTTGTGTTTGCCACGATGATTTCCTCCTCTCTTAGTTAGCTCTCTCTACGATTTCTAATACTTCCGGCTTCTGTGCTGTCTGCTCATGCTCTGGACCAGCATATACATGAAGCTTCTTAAGCATCTGACGTCCTAATGTTCCCTTTGGAAGCATTCCCTTTACAGCATGTGTAATAACATACTCAGGCTTCTTAGCTAACATCTCTTTCAGAGTAGTCTCTTTCATTCCACCAACATAATCTGAATGATGATAATAAATCTTCTGCTCTAACTTCTTACCTGTTACTTTAATCTTGTCCGCATTAACAATGATCACGTAATCACCTGTGTCGATATGCGGTGTATAAATCGGCTTATTTTTACCTCTTAATACATTTGCAACCTCTGATGCGAGGCGTCCTAATGTATGTCCTGTAGCATCAACTACATACCATTTTCTCTCAACC
>OLSC01001049.1_pt1 | contig 28682 bp, 23 predicted proteins | sample 1672881 | NCBI WGS metagenome assembly OLSC01 (sample SAMEA3136733, study PRJEB25190) | human gut metagenome | biome: human gut; feature: human-associated habitat; material: faeces | place: Austria | collected 2013
ATGGTGAAGGTTCAAAGGTTATTTGCAAAGACTAATTTGAAAATTCAAGTTTGTATGGTAAAGGCTCCCCCTGCGCATTTTTCAGCAGCAGGGGCTTTTTTTGTTGGCATTTTTCGGTTTTTGGCGGTTCTGTATTGTACTGGGGGGATTTCTTGTGGTACAATAGGAAAGCCTATAAATATAATGTAGTGAGCATCCACATACACCCTAAGGGAAAGGAATAAAAACTATGTGTGGTTTTGTTGGTTTTACCGGCATGCGCGCCGAGCGTGAGGCTATCCTGCATCGGATGGCCGACCGCATCATCCACCGCGGGCCGGATATGGAGGGCTACCACCTGAGCGGTGACACCCCCGAAAACGCCGTAGCCCTGGGCTTCCGCCGCCTGAGCATCATCGACCTGGCCGCCGGAAAGCAGCCCATGTATAACGAGGACGGCACCGTTGTCGTCGTTTTCAACGGCGAGATCTTCAACTTTATGGACCTGCGCACCGAGCTGCAGGCCAAGGGTCACATTTTCAAGACCCACTGTGATACCGAGGTCATCCTGCACGGCTACGAGGAATACGGCACCGCCCTGGCCGCCAAGCTGCGCGGCATGTTCGCCTTTGTTGTCTGCGATACCAAAACAAATACCCTGTACGGCGCCCGCGATATGTTCGGCATCAAACCGTTCTACTACACCCAGACCAGCGAGGGGGAGCTGCTGTTCGGCAGCGAGATCAAGAGCCTGCTGGAGCATCCCGGTTTCCGCCGGGAGGTCAACGCCGAGGCCCTGCGCCCCTACCTGACCTTCCAGTACAGCGCCATGAACGAGACCTTTTTTAAAGGCACCTACAAGCTGCCCCCGGCCCACTGGTTTGAGTACAAGAACGGCCAGATGCATATTGAGCGCTACTGGGATGCGGACTTCCGCCACAAAACCAGCCTGACCTACGAGCAGGCGGCGGACGAGATCGACGCCCGCGTGCGGGAGAGCGTGGCCGCCCACCGCATCAGCGATGTGAAGCTGGGCTCGTTCCTGTCCGGCGGCGTGGATTCCAGCTATATCACCGCCTGCCTGATGCCCGATGATACCTTCTCGGTCGGCTTTGAAAGCCCCGACGGCACCCACAAATTCGACGAGACCACCGAAGCCGGCGAGCTGAGCCAGAAGCTGGGCATCCACAACTACCGCGAGATGTTGACCAAGGAGCAGTGCCTGGACGCCTTTGCCGACATCCAGTACCACATGGATGAGCCGCAGTCCAACCCGTCCAGCGTGCCGCTGTACTTCCTGTGCCAGCTGGCCCGCCAGCATGTCACCGTGGTGCTTTCCGGCGAGGGTGCCGACGAGATCTACGCCGGTTACGAGTGGTACGCCGACACCCCGCTGATGCAGAAGTACAAACGCCTGCCCGCCGGTGTGCGCCATCTGGCCAGCGATGTGAGCCAGCATCTGCCCTACTTCAAGGGGCACGACTTCATTATTAAAGGCAGCGGCCGCCCCGAGGATTGGTTCATCGGCCAGGCGCACGTCTTTGAGGAAAAGGACGCCTACGACATCCTGAAACCCAAGTACCGCGTCGGCCCCACGGCCCGCGAAGTCGCTGCGCCGATCTATGACCGCGTGAAGGACCTAAGCGAGTTGGAAAAGAAGCAGTACCTTGACCTGAACCTCTGGCTGCCCGGCGACATTTTGCTGAAAGCCGACAAGATGAGCATGGCCCACAGCCTGGAGCTGCGCGTGCCCTACCTCGACCGCGAGGTATTCCGCGAGGCCGAAACCTACCCCGTAAGCTACAAACTGCGGGGCGACACCAAGGCTGTGCTGCGCACCGCCGCCAACAAGACCCTGCCTGATGCCTGGGCCAACCGCACGAAGAAAGGCTTCCCCGTGCCCATTGCCAAGTGGCTGGAGGACCCGGAATTTTCCGCCAAGGTTCGCAAGAGTTTTGCCGGCGACGTAGCCGGGGAATACTTTGACCAGAATAAGCTGCTGGCCATGCTGGATGACCCCAAGCACGAGCGCCGCAAGATCTGGACGGCCTACACCTTCCTGACCTGGCACGAACAGTTCTTTGAGAAATTTGACGCGTAAATTCTAAGCAGGGCCGCCCGGCCCCGCCTATCATTTGGAGATGGAAATAATGTCCGAGATTATCCCCGTATTTTTGGGCGCTGACCTGAACTGCTACAACTTCGCCCGTGCCTTCCACGAGGCTTACGGCGTGGAAAGCTACGCCTACGGCCGCTACCCCATGGCCCCCACCAAGTATTCTAAAATCGTGCACTTTACCACCGTGCCTGACATGGACAACGAGGACACGATGCTGCGCACCCTGCACGAGTTTGCCGCCCAGCACACCGGCAAAAAGCTGTATCTGTTCGGCTGCACTGACGACTACGCCGCCATGATCATCCGCCGCAAGGCCGAGCTGCCGGAGTATATCGCCCCCGGCCCCGCCGCCGACCTATACACCACCGTGCAGAAAAAGGCCGAGTTCTATGAAGTGTGCGACAAGTTCGGCATCCCCTACCCCACCACCAAGGTGCTGACCGCGCCGGTGGAGGCCAGCGAGCTGTCTGCTGCCAAGCTGGGCTTTGCGTATCCGATCATTGTCAAGCCGTCTTCCAGCGTAGACTATTGGAAGTTTCCCTTTGACGGCATGAAGAAAGTCTACACCGCCAAAAGCCCGGACGAAACCGCCAAAATTGTGCGGGACATCTACGCCAGCGGCTACCCGGACAAGATGATCCTGCAAAAGATGGTGCCGGGCGGCGACGACCACATGCGGGTGCTGACTGCTTTCTCCGACGAGAACGGCAAGGTCCGCGCCATGTGCCTGGGCCACACGATGGTCGAGGAGCACACCCCCCACGGCCTGGGCAACCATGCCGCCATCGTGACCGAGGACACCACCGCCCTGCCCCTGGTGGAGAACATCCGCCGGATGCTGGAAGATTGCCACTACACCGGCTTCTCCAACTTTGACATCAAGGTGGGCGACGACCCGACGGACTTCCGCGTGTTTGAAATCAACCTACGCCAGGGCCGCAGCAACTACTATGTCACCGCCTCCGGCATGAACATCGCCCGCCTGGTGGTGGAAAAGTGGAACGACGGAGGCAGCGACTGCGTGCTGAACCGCGACGAGGTGTTCTGGCACCATGTGCCCGCCCAGGTTGCCTTTACCTACACCGAGGACAAGGCCCTGGTGGAGCACGCCCGCCAGTTGAAAGCCGAGGGCAAAGAGGCCTGCTCGCTGCTGTACAAGCCGGATCTGGCCTGGAACCCGGTGCGCTACGCCTGCGTGCTGGAACAGCTGCGCCGCCAGTTCAAGAAGTTTAAGACTTACTACCCGAAGCAGCACTAACATATTTAGCTCACATTCCTAAGCGCCGATACGGCGAGCAAGGTGTGTCGGCTGCCAAGCGAAAAGCATAGGTAACACTTTGTGTATTACCTAGCATTTTTGCAACGCAGATGGCCTGCCGCAGCCGCCGGAGCGGTGCTTTTGTGACAACGTGAAAAGAGGATGTCTCCTATGAAACTGAACGATTTGGTCCAGCACATCCCCCACACCGGGGCTTCGGACGCGGAGATCTCCGCCATCACCTACGATTCCCGCAAAGCGGCGGCCGGTTCGCTGTTCGTCTGCCTGGTGGGTGCCTGGCTGGACGGCCACACCTACGCCGCCAGCGCCTACAAAAACGGCTGCCGCGCCTTTTTGTGCGAGCATGCGCTGGATCTGCCTGCCGATGCCGCGCAAATCATCACCGCAGACACCCGCGCCGCGCTGGCGGTCATCGGTGCCGACTTTTACGGCAATCCGGCTGACCAGCTGCACATCATCGGCATCACCGGCACCAAGGGAAAAACGACGACCGCCCTGCTGACCTCTGCCATCATGACCGAGGCCGGCCTGCCCTGTGCCTACATTGGCTCGAACGGCGTGGACATTGCGGGCGTGCACGAGGCTACCGCCAATACGACGCCGGAAAGCCTGGAGCTGCACCGGCTGTTCCGCAAAATGCTGGACGCCAACGTGCACCATGTGGTGCTGGAAGTGAGCAGCCAGGCCCTGCGCCACAACCGCGTGGACGGCATCCCCTTTGAGGTAGTGGCCTTCACCAATCTGTCCGAGGACCACATCGGCCCCGGCGAGCACCCGGATTTCGAGGACTACAAAAACGCGAAGCATCGTCTGTTTGTGGACTACCAAGCTCGCGAAATGATCTACAATGCCGACGACGACACCAGCGAATTCATGCGCATCGGCTTTGGCGGCCACCAGACCAGCTACGGCATCGAGCGCGCCGCCGACTACCACGGCACTGCGCTGGCCCAGTTCCGCAGTGAGACCGCGCTGGGCATCGACTTTTTGTGCGAGCATAGCGGCAGTTCCACCGCCGTGCGGGTGCTCTCCCCCGGCGAGTTCAGCGCGTCGGATGCGCTGTGCGCCATTGCGCTGTGCGGGGCCTTTGGCGTAAGCCCGGCCCAGGCCGCCCAAACGCTGGCCCACACCCCGGTGCAGGGGCGGTTTGAAGTCGTGGAGGGACTGCCCGGCCGGACCTTCATCGTCGACTACTCCCACAACGGCCTGGCGCTGACCAGTGCGCTGAAGACCCTGCGGGCCTATAACCCCCACAAGCTGCTCTGCGTGTTCGGCTCGGTGGGCGGGCGTACCCAGGTGCGCCGCAGGGAGCTGGCCGAGGCCGCCGGTGCGTTTGCGGATTACAGCATCATCACCAGTGACAACCCGGACTTTGAGCCGCCGGAGGATGTTATTAAAGAAATTGCCTCCCACATGCCGGAGGGTGCCCCCTACACCTGCATCACCGACCGCCGCGATGCCATCCGCGCCGCCATCGGGATGGCCGAGGATGGGGACATCATCCTGTTTGCCGGCAAAGGCCACGAGGATTACCAGCTGATCGAAGGCAAAAAAGTGCATTTTGTGGAGCGGGAGATCATCCAGGAGATTTGCCGGGAGAAACAGTAAAAGCAAACAAAACAAGCCCTGCGCTTTTGATGGCGCAGGGCTTGCTTATTTTAAGTTATTCCGCGTGGTTCTTCTCGGCGAAGGCGATCATTTTACTGTAGGTTTCTTCGCTCAGGTCGTGCTCGACTTTGCAGGCGTCCTTGGCGGCTGTGTCGGGGGCGACGCCCAGGGCGATAAAGAAAGCGGTCAGCTTACGATGGCGGCCGTAGATGCGGTTGGCGATCTCCATACCGGGGGCTTCCAGCTTGATGAAGCCGTCGTTGTCCATCGAGATATAGCCGTTCTCGCGCAGGTTCTTCATAGCCACACTGACACTGGGTTTGGAGTACCCCATAGCCACCGCAATGTCGATGGACCGCACAGAGCCTTTTTGCTCCTGCAGCATCAAAATTTTTTCGAGGTAATCTTCTGCCGACTCGTGAATATTCACAGGTGTGGCCTCCTTTCCGGGTTTACGGAATTCATTTTCTTTATCATACCACGCCATGGAATTTTTTGCAAGCAAATGCCGGCAAAGAACTATGGCAATACCGCATAATTCTAAGTGCCGATACGGCGAGCGAGGTGCGGCAGCTGCTAAGCCAAAAGCGCAGATAATACTTTGTGTATTATCGAGCATTTTGGCAACGCAGATGCCGTGCCGCAGCCGCCGGAGCGGTGCTTAAGCCGTTAGGCGGGAATTGTGCGGTGTTGCCCTATGCTTATTCACCGTACAACACCGCACAGCGGGCATCCACTTCCCGTGCGGGCAGGGCGGCGGCCATGGCCAGGGCGGCATCTTCCTTTTCTTCGGTGGTAAAATCCCCCTCCAGCGGGAAGTGCTGCAAAATTTTTTGCAGCAGGTCGTCGTAGTAGCGGGCATACAGCACACCGCGGTCGGTCAGGTACACTTTGCCGTAGCGCTTGCGCACAATGACATCGTGTTTCATCAGGCAGCTTAAAATGCTGGTAACGGAAGGCTTGGTCACGCCCATGGCCTGGGCCACTGCCAGGGGGGTGACCTCCGGCATGGTTTTGGCCAGGTGGTAGATCGCCAGCAGATACCGCAGGTTTGTATCGGTCAGGGTCAAGGGCTTTCCCTCCTTTTACAACAAAAAGGGTGCGGGCATCCACCCGCACCCCCGTTAGGACTCTTTGGGAATCTTATTTTTCGTGGCAGCAGCTGCCGTCACAGCCGTGGCAACTGCCACCGCAGCTATGGCATCCGCCGCCGCAGCCGCCGCCCCCGCAGGAGCCGTCGCAGCAGCCAAGTCCGCCGGTCTTATGCTCGTGAACCATGAGCCAGCCCGTACCGCCGAAAACGATGATCGAAACAATGATCGTAGGCAGGTTAAAGTTGGTTGCCAGAAATTCCATCATAAAAAATCGCTCCTTTCTGAAGAGTTGGCAGACATTCCTTCAGCAATTACTTGGAGGCAACAGCCTTTTTCTCGTCGAACTTTACTTCGTTGACGCCCTCGTACTTGTTGGGACGGAACAGCAGGTAGATGGTCAGGACGACGATGGCGATTGCAACAACCGTGAAGATGTTGAAGCTGACCTCACCAGCGATCAGGCCGCCGATCTGGTACACAACCAGGGAAGCGCAGTAAGCTAGCAGGCACATATAGCCGATGGCAATAGCAGTCCACTTGCCGTTGTTCATTTCACGCTTGATGGCGCCCATAGCAGCGAAGCAGGGAGCGCACAGCAGGTTGAAGATCATGAAGCTGTATGCAGAGATGGCGGTGAAGTTAGCAGCAACCTCGGGCCAGATCTCGTCGCCGTTCTCAGACAGCTCGTCAGCATAGTGATACAGAACACCGAAGGTACCAACGACGTTCTCCTTGGCGATCAGGCCGGAGATGGAAGCGACGGTTGCGCGCCAGTCACCGAAGCCTTGCGGAATGAAGATCCAGGAAATTGCGCTTGCAACGATAGCCAGGATGGAATTGTCCTGATCCTCGACCATGCAGAAAACGCCGTCTTCGAAGCCGAAGCCCTGGAGGAACCACAGGATGATGGTAGAAGCCAGAATGACAGTGCCGGCACGCTTGATGAAGGACCAGCCACGCTCCCAGGTGGCGCGCAGGACGTTGCCCCAGGCGGGCACGTGGTAAGAAGGCAGCTCCATAACGAAGGGAGCGGGATCACCGGCGAACAACTTGGTCTTTTTCAGGATGATGCCGGAGATGATGATGGCTGCAAAGCCAATGAAGTAAGCAGAGGTGGCGACCCAGCTGCTGCCGCCGAACAGAGCACCCGCGAACAGGCCGATGATGGGCATTTTAGCACCGCAGGGGATGAAGCAGGTGGTCATGATGGTCATACGGCGGTCACGCTCGTTCTCGATGGTACGGGAAGCCATAACACCGGGAACGCCGCAGCCGGTACCAACCAGCATGGGGATGAAGCTCTTGCCGGACAGGCCGAAGCGGCGGAAGATACGGTCCATGATGAACGCAACACGGGCCATGTAACCGACATCCTCGAGGATGGACAGCAGGAAGAACAGGACCAGCATCTGGGGAACGAAGCCCAGAACAGCGCCGACACCGGCGACGATGCCGTCCATGATCAGGCCGTACAGCCAGCCGGCAACACCGATGCCCTCCAGGAAGCCGCCCAGGGCGTTGGGGACGATCTCGCCGAACAGAACATCGTTGGTCCAGTCGGTAGCGAAGGTGCCGATACCGATGCCGCCGTCAGCAACAGAGGTACCCATGGCGATGGCGTACATCAGCCACATGATGGCTGCGAAGATGGGCAGGGCCAGGATACGGTTGGTAACGAGCTGGTCGATCTTATCGGAAACGGTCAGGTGCTCGGCGCGGGCCTTCTTCTTGACGGCCTTGTCGACAACACCGTTGATGTAAGCGTAACGCTGGTTGGTGATGATGCTCTCGGCATCGTCATCCATCTCGTTCTCGCAGTCGGTGACATGCTGGCCGATGTGATCCAGCAGGTCTTTGCCGAGGTTCAGCTCAGCCTCGACCTTGTCGTCGCGCTCGAACAGCTTAACGGCGTACCAACGCAGGAAGCGGTCATCGACCTTGCCCTGGATGGATTCCTCGATGTGAGCGATGGCATGCTCAACGCTGCCGGTAAAGACATGGGGCAGCTCAACACCCTTGGCCTCTTTGGCGGCGGCGATGGCAGCCTCGGCAGCCTGCTGGCAGCCCTCGCCCTTCAGGGCGGAGATCTCAACAGCCTTACAGCCCAGTTCCTTGGAGAGCTTGTTCAGGTCGATCTTGTCGCCGTTCTTGCGAACCAGGTCGATCATGTTGACTGCCATGACAACGGGGATGCCCAGCTCGATCAGCTGGGTGGTCAGGTAGAGGTTACGCTCGATGTTGGTACCATCGATGATGTTCAGGATGGCATCGGGCTTCTCGTTGACGAGGTAGCCGCGAGCGACAACTTCCTCCAGCGTGTAGGGAGACAGAGAGTAGATACCGGGCAGGTCCTGGATCACGACATCATCGTGGCCCTTGAGTTTGCCCTCTTTCTTTTCAACCGTAACGCCGGGCCAGTTACCGACGTACTGGTTAGAGCCGGTCAGGTTGTTGAACAGGGTGGTTTTACCGCAGTTCGGGTTGCCGGCCAATGCAATTTTAATTGCCATTCATATACCCCTTTCTATGTTTTCCCGCTTTTGGGCGGGGAAAGCAGCCATTTTACTCGACCTCGACCATCTCGGCGTCAGCCTTACGAACGCTCAGCTCGTAGTTGCGGACGGTCAGCTCCATGGGGTCGCCCAGAGGTGCGACCTTACGGACGTAGACCTGGACACCCTTGGTCAGGCCCATGTCCATGATGCGGCGCTTGACAGGGCCTTCGCCGTGCAGGCGCTTGACCGTAGCAGTCTCGCCGACCTTAACGTCTTTAAGAGTTTTCATATACGATTCCTCCTCAATACTGTAAATCTAGCCTCCGTTTGCGCGGGGACGGATTTCCGAATTTTAGGCGACCATGATGCGCATGGCCATGGTCTTATCCAGCGCGATGCGGGCTTCCTTGACCTGGAGGATCAGGTTGCCGCTGATCTCGTTGACGACCGTAATGGTCTCGCCAACAACAAAGCCCAACTCTGCCAGGTGCAGACGAACTTCATCCTTACCGGTGATCTTCTGGATGGTGACGGTCTCACCTGCTTTTGCCATTGTCAAAGGCATAGCATAAACACCCCTTTATATGCTGTTTGGCCCGCCCATTAGCATATGCTAACAGGTCAAGCAAAAGTGGGCGGTTAGAACGTTCTAACCGCTTGCGATAGCAGTTTAGCATAACTAACACCTAAAAGTCAAGCAGTTAGAGAAAATTAACTTATTTTCGTGCAGGACGCTAGTTTTATACAACTAACCTTGTGCAATTTTATAAAAGTTTACAACATGTTCATAAGATTGGCCGGATTTGACAAAACAGGATAAACTTGAGGATGTGTATATAGATTAAGGATAAGGCATACGGTAGCAGAGATGGCCCCCCTTGAGGGGAGCCTTTAAAGTAGTACTTGCCAAATTGGTCGTTATCCTGTATAATTAGAAAGTTATCGTTTATAGAAAGCAACACTACAACGAGGTTTATTATGCTGACTAAATATCTGACTGTATTTTTCGTCTCGATGGTGCCGCTGATCGAGCTGCGCGGCGCGATCCCCATCGGCGTGGGGCTGGGCCTGCCGCTGTGGCAGGTGTACATCATCTCCATCATCGGCAACATGCTCCCGGTGCCGTTCATCTTCTTTCTGGCCCGCAGGGTGCTGGAGTGGGGCGCGGATAAGCCGGTCATCGGCAAGTTCTTCACCTTCTGCCTGGAGAAGGGCCACAAGGGCGGCGAGAAGCTGAAGGCCAAGGCCGGCCGCGGCCTGCCCTGGGCGCTGCTGCTGTTCGTGGGTATCCCCCTGCCGGGCACCGGTGCCTGGACCGGCACACTGGCCGCCAGCCTGCTGGACATGGATTTCAAATCCAGCGTGCGTGCCTGCATGGGCGGCGTGCTGCTGGCCGGGTGCATCATGGGTGTGGTCAGTTTGCTGGGCTTCTCGGCCTTTGGTGCGATTGCCGGGTAATTTTCAAAATAAAAGGATGCAAGGAGTAAGTTCCTTGCATCCTTTTTTTATCGTTATTGCGGGCCCCTAAAGCCTCCCTTGTGTAAAGGGTGACTCCCCACAGTGTGGGGAGATGTCGCGAAGCGACAGAGGGGCCCGACGCGTAAGCGGGTGGCACGGCGGTAGCCGTGACGGAGGGATTGTGATTTTACGGGGGTAGGTCGATGTATGGGTAAGTTCACAATCCCCCACCGCTTCGCGGAGCCCCCTTTACACAAGGGGGCCTTTTAAGGGGTACTTATTCTAATCCCATCACTTCATCTACCGGCAGGGCGGCTGTTACACCGTGGGCGGGGGTGTTCAGGCCGCAGGCGGCTGTGACTGCCTGCATGACGGCGGATTTCTGCTCCTGCGGGACGACGATCATAACAAAATCCTGCTCCTCCCGAATGGAAATGCCCAAAAAGCTGCTGGCCTCCTCGGTACTGCAGCGGCTGCCTTTCAGCACTGTGCCGCCGCGGGCCCCTGCTTTGCGGGCAGCGTCCACAGCTTCGTCGCCGTGGCCCGCCTTGACGGAAACCCACAGCAGGGCGTAGGGATGGTCCTTCATGGTGTGTTCCTCCTTTTCAGCAGTGGGGCCGGCACAGTCCGCCGGGGCGGTCAACTGCAAAATGCTGTTCTGTACGCCGGTCAGCGGCAGGGTCACGGCGATGCCTGCGCCGCGCTTGTGGTAAGAAAGCGCCTTGTTGATGGCCCCGAACACCGCCGGGACGTTGGCGCGGGGCAGCAGGCCCGCCGTCAGCACGCGGGTGGTGCCGCCCAGGCCGATGGCATCCAGCAGCTCAGACGGGGCTGTGCCCTTGGCGCGGGCTTCAAAACAAAGGGGGATTCCGTTTTTTTGCAGCACTTCCACCACGCGGTGCTCATCCTCGGCCTGCGTGACCGAAAGGAGCAGCCGCAGGCAGGGGGTGCGTTTTTGCGTTGCAGCCATATCAGTATTCCTCCAGTTCCACCACGGTGTCGTCCAAAATGTTGGGGGCGGTCTGCGCCTGGGTGCGGCGGGCATACAGCAGGCCCATGATTTGGATGGCGATGAGCGGAGCCAGGGCGACCAGCGCCACGATACCGAAGGCATCGGTGACGACGTTGCCGCCCACCGCGCCGCATGCGCCCATGGCCAGCGGCAGCAGGAAAGTGGATGTCATCGGGCCGCTGGCGACGCCGCCGGAGTCAAACGCGATGCCCACAAACACCGGCGGGACAAAGCGGCTCATGATAAGCGCCGCCGCGTAGCCGGGGATGAGCACCCAGTAGATGCTAAGTCCGGTCAGCACGCGCAGCATGGCCAGCGCCACCGCCACGGCCACACCGGCCTGCAGGGCGCGGTTCATGGCATGGCGGGAGATGGTGCCACCTGTGATCTCCTCGACCTGTTCGTTGAGCACCTGCACCGCTGGCTCGGCCTTGACGATGTAGTAGCCGATGAGCATGCCGATAGGAAGCAGCGCCCCGCGCAGGGGGCCGCTGCCCAGGCCGCTGCCCAGCAGATTGCCTACGGGCGCGAACCCGACGTTGACACCGGTAAGGAACAAAATCAGCCCGATAATGGTATACACAAAACCCAGCACCATACGCACCAACTGGCGCGGCTGGAAGCTGCGGGTCAGCGCCTGGAACAGCACAAACACGCCCACGATGGGCAGCGTGCTTTGCAGCACCTCGGCCGTATAATGGGGCAGGTCCTGCAAAAAGGCCAGTGCCACATCCTGGGTAGTGATGACCGGGGCCAGCTGCACGGCGTCATAAATCGTCTCCGTGGGGTGGTAGAAGATGCCCAGCAGCATGACCATCAGGATTGGGCCAACACTGCACAGAGCGATGAGGCCGAAGCTGTCGTTGGCGCTGTCCTTATCGCTGCGGGCAGCTGAGAAGCCGATGCCCAGCGCCATGATAAAGGGCACCGTCATGGGGCCGGTGGTGACGCCGCCGGCATCAAAGGCGACGGCCAAAAATTCATTGGGGACAAAAAGGGACACCACGAACAGCAGCAAATACAGCCCCAGCAGCATTTTGGACAGCGGCACGCGGTACAAAATGCGCAGCACCGCCACGGCGGTGAACACGCCGACGCCCGCCGCCACCGTCCAGATGAGCACGGCGTTGGGGATGGCCGCCACCTGGTTGGCCAGCACCTGCAGATCGGGTTCTGAGATCGTGATGATAGCGCCCATGGCAAAGCAGATGACAACGGCCAGCCATGTTTTTTTCTGGCGCACGATGCTGCCGCCTATCCCCTGGCCCAGCGGGGTCATGGAGATCTCGGCACCCAGCTGGAAGAAGCCCATGCCCACGATGAGCAGCACCGCCCCCGTTAAAAACAGGGCCAGCGTACCCACCTCCATGGGCACCAGCGTGACGCTGAGCATCAGCACGATGACCGTGATGGGCAGCACGCTGGTCAGGGCTTCGCGGGTCTTTTCTTTGAGTTTTTCGTTCATTCGGCCTCCTTTTGCATGTAAGGGGGTCAGGCGGGCATCAGCGGTTTTCCAGCGGCACGTAGTCCCGCGGGGTCATGATGCTCTGGTAGGCGGGGCGGATGATCTTATCCACGTTGACCAGCTCCTCCATGCGGTGGGCGGACCAGCCCACGATGCGCGCCACGGCGAAGATGGGGGTGTACAGCTCCACGGGGATACCCAGCATGTCATAGACGAAGCCGGAGTAGAAGTCGACGTTGGTAGACACGCCTTTATAAATATGGCGTTTTTCTGCGATGACTTTGGGGGCCAGCCGCTCGATGGTGTTGTAATATTCAAAATCGCGGGCGCGGCCCTTGGCATCGGCCAGCTGGTGCACAAAGTTTTTGAACACCACGGCGCGGGGGTCGCTGAGGGAGTAGACCGCGTGGCCCATGCCGTAGATCAGGCCCTTCTGGTCGAAGGCCTGGCGGTCGACGATGCGGGACAGGTAGTCGTGCATGGCGGCTTCGTCGGTGGGGTCGGTGACGTGGGCGCGGATGTCGTCCATCATCTGCATGACCTTGATGTTGGCACCGCCGTGCTTGGGACCTTTCAGGCTGGAAAGCGCCGCCGCAATGACCGAGTAGGTATCCGACCCGGAGGAGCTGACCACGCGGGTGGTGAAGGTGGAGTTGTTGCCGCCGCCATGCTCCATATGCAGCAGCAGGGCGATGTCCAGCACGTGGGCTTCCAGCTCGGTGTATTTCTGGTCGGGGCGGAGCATCTGCAGCAGGTTTTCGGCGGTGGAAAGCTCCGGTTTGGGGCGGTGGATGTACATGCTGCCGCCACACTCATAATAATGGTAGGCGTGGTAGCCATAGACGGCCAGCATGGGGAAGACGCTGATGAGCTTGATGCACTGCTCCAGCTGGGTCTGCAGGTCGGTCTTGCCGATGTCGTCATCGTAGCTGGCGAGGGTGAGCACACTGCGGGTCAGCGAGTTCATCAGGTCGTGGCTGGGGGCTTTCATGATGACGTCCCGCACAAAGTTGGTGGGCAGGTCGCGGCATTTGACCAGGCTGTCCTTGAAAGCATCCAGCTGGGCCTCGTTGGGCAGGTCACCGATAAGGAGCAGGTAGGCGGCTTCCTCAAAGGCATAGCGCTTGCCGCGCAGGCCCCGGATGAGGTCATACACGTTGTAGCCGCGGTACCAGAGTTTTCCGTCGCAGGGCACTTTTTTACCGTCCTTCTCCTCAAAGGCATCAATGCGGGAGATGTTGGTAATGCCTGCCAGCACGCCTTTGCCGTCCTGGTCGCGCAGGCCGCGCTTGATGTTGTATTGGTCAAAAAGGGACGGGTCGATGCGGTTGTTGGTGACACATTCCTCGGTAAAAACGGCAGCTTCTTTTGCAATAGCAGCGTAATCGCTCATGGGTATGACCTCCTTTTCTTCTGTTCCCCTGTTTCGCGGACGGTTCGGCATCTTGTGCGCGTTTCGCCCAGATTCTTTCCCGGATATGAACTTTTTTTATACGTTGCGTACATTTTAAATTATACAGTACGGCTGTATGGCCTGTCAAACAAAGTTTTTATGAACAAGCTGTATAAAACAGCAAAAATGTCCCACAATGCAAGATTTGCATTGCAGGACATTTTTGCAAGATTAGAAGATTATATGGAAAGAAAAAAGAAGGAGGAAATGTTTATAGAAAACGCGGGGTAGGGAGAGCCTCCCTTTGCACAAGGGGGCCTTTGGGGTTGCGGCACTTTTACTGCGCACTATTCCCCAAAGTGACGTTGAGGGTCAGGACCTTGCCGTCGCGCTCGACCTGCAGGGTGACGGTGTCGCCCACCTGCTTGTCGGCCAGGTAGCTCTTGACGGTGGAGGTGCTGCTGACAGCCGTGTCATCGATGGCGATGATGCGGTCGCCGCGTTGCACACCGGCAGCCTCGGCGCCGCCGCCCTTGGTGACATCAGCCACGTAGACGCCCAAAGCGGACACACCGTACTGCTGTGCGGTGGAGGAATCCTGAACATCCAGGATGCTGACGCCCAGCACCGGGCGGGCCACAGCGCCGTTTTCGATCAACTGCTGGGCAATGTCCATAGCGGTGTTGATGGGGATGGCAAAGCCGATGCCCTCGGCCTCGCTGTAGCTGCTCTTGGCGTTGACCACGCCGATCAGCTCACCGTTTGCGTTGAACAGACCGCCGCCGGAGTTGCCCGGGCTGATGGATGTATCGGTCTGGATCAAGGTCATATTGTTATCTTCCACGGTGACCTGACGGTTCAGGGCGCTGACGATGCCCTGGGTAACGGTGTTGGACAAGGTGCCCAGCGGGTTGCCCACAGCCACGGTGGTCTCACCGACAGCCAGCTTATCGCTGTCGCCGATGACTGCCGGGGTCAGGCCGGTGGCATCGATCTTCAGCACGGCAATATCGGAAGTAGAGTCGACGCCGACAACGGTGGCGTCATAGCTCTGGTCGCTGCCGTTGAGCTGGACCTTCACGCTGGTAGCGCCGCTGACCACATGGGCGCAGGTGAGGATGTAGCCATCCTGGCTGACGATGATGCCGGAACCGGCACCGCTCTGCACATAGTAGCCGCCAAACCAGGTCTGGCTGCTGCTCATCTGCTCGGTGGTGATGGCCACCACACTGGGGGAGGCCACAGCAGCGATCTGCTGCATGGTCATAGAGGTGCCATCGGTGCTGCCGGTGTTAGAGGCATCGGTGCTGGTGTCACGCTGGACTTCCTGCACGACCACCTGGTTGCCGGTCAGGCCGGCACGGCTGGCCACCACGGCACCGCCGATGCCGCCGCCGAAGCCCAGGGCCACCACGCCGACACCGGCGAGGACGCGCAGCAGGACCTTGTTATGCTTTTTTTCTTTCTTGGGGGGCTGCTGCGGGGCACTGGCGTAGCTGTAGCCATTGTAGCCGCCGTTGCTGCCGCCATTGCCGCCGCTGAAACTGCTGGTGTAGCCGTTGTTCTGGCCGTAGGCGTTGTTCGGCTGGTTGTAGGTGTTGGCACCGGTGTTATTGGTGCTGCTGCCTGCCGAGTAATCGGTGCGGGCGGTGTTGGCGGTGTTCATGCCGCTGCTGCCCACGTTGGGGTAGCCGCCCTGCTCGGGCTGGCTGGGCTGATCGGGCCGGGTTGCAGAAGTCTGGTTGGCTTCGTTCCGGGGCTGGTCGTTGTTCTGGCCCTGATTGGGGTCGGGCGTACTGCCGCCCTGGCCGTTATTGTAAAGACCGGAGTAATCGTATTCGTTGCTCATACTGGTCCATCCTTTCGCGTGAGATTTGGGAAGCGTCGGGGCAATGCCCCTGGGGCTTTCGTTCCCTATTTGCTTTCTATGCCTATAGTATACCGGCCAATTGTGAAATAGGTTTCTCGGCCGGGTGAAAAGAATGTGAAAATGCTCCCATTTCGGCGCTTGACAGGCGGTGCCGGGGCCTGTATGCTGGATGTAGTTTGTAAAAGGAAGTGCCTGCTATGAAAATCACCCACGAAGCCGGGAAATATGTATTATACAAAGAAAAGACCGTCATCGGCACGGCTGCGCTGGAGGATGGGCGACTGTGGGTGGAGATCGACCCGGCCTGGCGGCAGCGGGGGTACGGCAGCTATCTGGTCAAGGAGATCTTGCAGCAAAACGGCGGGTATGACGTCAAACGCGAGACCCGCTTTACCGCCGGCCCTGCCGCTGACGAAGCCGCCGGGGCCTTATTGAAAAAGTTCGGCTTTCTGCCCCAGGGCGGCGAGATGGTCCGCCGCCGGGTGCCGGATCTTTCGGCGGTGCAGCTTTGCCATGAATTTTTGACAGCCCACCTCCAGCCGGGCGGACTGTATGTGGACGCCACCTGCGGCAACGGCCACGACACCGAGTTTTTGTGCCGTCTGGCAGGACCCACGGGCAGGGTGCTGGCGCTGGATATTCAGCCTGCCGCCGTGGAAAACACCAACACACGGCTGGGCGCCGCCGGGCTGGGGGCCATCGGGCAGGCATTGGTACACGACCATGCACGTTTGGCCGAACTGGTCGCCCCCGGCACGGCGGATTGCGTGCTGTTCAATTTTGGCTGGCTGCCCGGCGCCGACCACGAGGTGCACTCCACCGCCGATGGCAGCCTTCCCGCCCTGCAGGCCGCGCTGGATGCCCTGAAACCGCGCGGTGTGCTGGCGGCGGTGCTGTACAGCGGACAGGTCATCGGTGACAGTGAAAAGCAGGCGGCGCTGGGATTTTTCCGCGCCCTGCCGCTGACAAAATACACCGTGCTGGTCTGTGAGTTTGCCAACTGGGCCAGCACCGCTCCCCTGCCCTGCTTCGTGATAAAAAAGTAACGCTTGCCCCCGCCGCGGCGGCATGGTATGCTTGTAGTATCGAACTTTTCCGCCTATGGGCGGGGCATAGAAAGAGGCTGCCTTTTGCAGAAAGAGACCTTTATCAAGCAATATGCGGCGGGACTGAACCCCCAACAGCTGGCCGCCGTGCAGGCCGTGCATGGGCCGGTGCTGCTGCTGGCCGTGCCGGGCAGCGGCAAAACCACCGTGCTGGTGACCCGTTTGGGCTACATGGTGCTGTGTTGCGATGTGCCCCCGGCGCAGATCTTAACGATGACCTACACGGTGGCCGCCACCCACGAGATGCGCGGCCGCTTTGCCGCCCGTTTTGGGGCGGAGCTGGCCGGGCAGATGACCTTCCGCACCATTAACGGGCTTTCGGCGGTGATTTTGCAGTATTACAGCCGGGTCTACGGCCGCCGCCAGCCTGAACTGCTGACCAACGAGGGCGACATCACCCGGATGCTGACCGACATCTGGCAGCAGGTGAACCGGGAGTTTCCCACCGAAAGCACGCTGAAAGAGCTGCGCACGGCCATCACCTACATTAAAAATATGGCGCTGGCCGATGAGGAAATTGAAGGGTTGGAAACGGATTTAGCCAACCTGCCGGAGCTGTACCGCCGCTACCAGGCCGCGCTGAAACGGGCCGGGCAGATGGACTACGACGACCAGATGGTGTTTGCGCTGCAAATTCTGCGGGCCGCGCCGCCGGTGCTGGCGTATTTCCAGCAGCGGTATAAATATTTTTGCGTGGATGAATCGCAGGATACCTCCAAAATTCAGCACGAAATTATACGGCTACTGGCCGGGCGCAGTCTGAACCTGTTTATGGTAGGCGACGAGGATCAGAGCATCTATGGGTTCCGCGCCGCCTACCCCCAGGCACTGATGGACTTTGAGCAGGTCTACCCCGGCGCACAGGTGCTGCTGATGGAGGAGAATTACCGTTCCAGTGAGGAGATCGTGGCCGCCGCCAACGCCTTTGTGGCCCGCAGCCGCTACCGCCGCCCCAAAACCCTGCGGGCGACCCAGGGGGCGCAGTGCCCCATTGAGATACGGCGCATCACCCGGCGCGAGGAGCAGATCGACTGGCTGTTTGAGGAAGCCCGGCGCGGCGGCGGGGAGACGGCGGTGCTGTTCCGCAACAACGAGAGTGCGCTGCCGCTGGTGGACCTGTGCGAGCGGCGGGGTGTGCCCTACCGCTTTAAAAAGGCCGACCTGACGTTTTTCACCCACAAAATTGTGCTGGATGCCGTGGATTTTTTGCGCTTTGCCTACGAGCCGGCCAATGGCGAGCGGTTTTTGCGGCTGTACTACAAGTTTGGGCTGGCGCTCTCCCGCCAGAGGGCGCTGGCGGCCTGCGGGGCCAGTGCCCGCACCGGGCGGCCGATTTTGGAGGAGCTGATCCGTGACTCCGAGACAAAGACTCGGATGCGGGAATCGCTGGGGGATATTTACGCGGCGTTTAAGCGCATCCCGCAGCTGAACGCCGCCGATGCGCTGGACGCCGTGCGCCACGGCTGCGGTTACGGCGCGTACCTGAACCAGAAGGGCATGGACACCGGCAAACTGGCTATTTTGGAAATGCTGGCCGAGCAGGAGCCCAACGCCCTGCGCCTGTTGGACCGGCTGGAAGAGCTGCGGATGCTGATTGCCGCGAAGGCCGATGTAAACAGCGATGTTCCGTTTGTTTTATCGACGATCCATTCCTGCAAGGGTTTGGAGTATGACCGGGTGGTGCTGCTGGATGCCTTTGACGGCGTGCTGCCCGCCAAGCCGGAGATCTGCTGCCGCACCCCCGAGGACACCCGCCAATACGAGGAGGACCGCCGCCTGTTTTACGTGGCAATGACCCGTGCGCGGCACAAGCTGGTGTTGTTCGATTGCAAGACGATGCCCTCGGTTTTTGTGCAGGAAGTAATTTTTAATTTGCCCGAGAGCCGTGCCGAACGGGAGCTGGCCAAGGCCGAAACCAACCGGGTATTGGGGCGGAATAAGCCTGCGGCTGCCGGGCCTGCGTTGCCGCCGGTGGATGTAGCGGCTGTGACCCGCGTTGGGGCCGCCGTGCAGCATGCGGTGTTCGGGCGAGGGGTCGTAACCGAATTTGACGGACGGTTTGTTACTGTGGAGTTCTCGGGGATGCGGGTCAAGAAATTAGATGCTGCGTTGGTTGCGGAAAAGCATTTGTTGTGGGATTTGTGATTGCGGCTGATGGTTGTCCCCCCCCATGCAGTGACAACCGTATATAACAGCATCCTGCTGTAAGGTTCTTCTTTTTTTGTGACCAAAAGGGAAGCGAAAAAGTCTCGCTGCTGCAAGGCAGCACGAAAGGTAAAAACACATATGAAAAAGATATTACTCCTCGCCACTGGCGGCACCATCGCCAGCAAACCCACCGCCGCCGGCGGCCTGGCGCCGGCCATTACATCGGAAGAACTCCTTTCTTTCGTGCCGGAGCTGGCCAAACTCTGCGAGATCGACGCGGTGCAGCTGTTCAGTTTGGACTCTACCAACGTAGGCCCGGAACAATGGCAGCAGCTGGTCCATGCCATCCGCCAAAACTACGATGCCTACGATGGTTTCGTCATTGCCCACGGCACCGACACGATGGCCTACACCGCCGCCGCGCTGAGCTACATGATCCAGAACAGCGCCAAGCCGGTGGTGCTGACCGGCAGCCAAAAATCCATCTACAACCGAGATACGGACGCCCGCAACAACCTGTATCGCACCTTTTTGTATGCCAGCAGCGATTTTTCCTGGGGCGTGCAGCTGGTATTTGACAACAAGGTCATCCTGGGCACCCGCGCCCGCAAGACCCGCACCAAAAGCTTCAACGCCTTTTCCAGCATCGACTACCCCGAGACCGCCGTGTTCCGGGATATGCGGCTCATCCCCTTTCTGCGCCGCCCCGACCCGATGCCGCCCGTGCAGTTTTACGAGCAGCTGGACCCCGCCGTCTTCGTACTGCGGCTGGTGCCCGGCATGCGGGCGGACATCATCCCGCTGCTGGCACCTCACTACCGGGCACTGGTGGTGGAAAGCTTCGGCGTAGGCGGCCTGCCCGGCGGCGAGCACGGCGAAATGTACGCCCGCCTGCAGGATTGGTGCACCAGCGGCCGCCTGGCTGTGTTTACCACCCAGGTCCCCCACGAGGGGTGCGACCTGGCGGTGTATGAGGTGGGCCGCTCGGTGAAAGAGCTGCCCGGCGTGCTGGAAGCCAAGGACATGACCCCCGAGGCCGTGGCCGTGAAACTGATGTGGGCGCTGGGCCAGACCACCGACCGCGCCGAGGCCATGCGGCTGTTTACCACGCCGGTCGAGTGGGACATTGTATAAAACAACTAAGGCAACACCGCACAATTCCCGCCTGACGGCTTAAGCACCGCTCCGGCGGCTGCGGCACGGCATCTGCGTTGCCAAAATGCTCGATAATACACAAAGTATTATCTGCGCTTTTGGCTTAGCATCTGCCGCACCTCGCTCGCCGTATCGGCACTTAGAATTATGCGGTATTGCCCTAAAAACACCCCACCGGGGCTGTACGCAATGCACAGCCCCGGTGGGGTGCTTTGTATCAGGAATCGCTTTTATAACGAGGAACGCGGTTGCAAGCTTAGTCGTTCAGCAGGGCGATCTTGCGGATGGACGGATCGTGGGTGTCGTTGAAGTCGAAAGCGGCCTGGGCGTCGGTCAGCTTGAAAGTGTGGCTGATGGAGCCGTTCAGGTCGATCTTGCCCTTGTTGATGAGGTCGATGACGGTCTGGAAACGGTGGTTCTGCAGGCGGCTGCCGCGAACGTCCAGCTCTTTGCTGGTGATGACGAACTGGTTGATCTCATCGGGGGCGATGCTGAAGCCCATGGTGATGACGCGGCTTGCGTTGCCGGCGGCCTTGCAGGCGGTCAGGAAACTGCCATGGAAGCAGGCGCAGTCGATGACGACCGTCGGGCCGTAGCCATCGGTCAGCTCCTTAGCGCGGGTGACGACATCCTCGGTCTTGGAGTTGATGACGTCGGTAGCGCCGTTCTGGAGGGCAGCCTCCAGCTTGGGCTCGTCGATGTCCACGACGATGACCTTGCGGGGGCTGTACAGGTTGACGATGCGCAGCATGCTGCTGCCCAGAGCGCCGGCACCGATGATCATAACGGTGTCCTGGAACTCCAGCTGGGCACGGCTGCAAGCCTGTACGGCGATGGTGGTGGGCTCGATCATAACGGCATCCTGGTAGCTCAGGCTGTCGGGCAGGACATAAACGTCGCTCTCGGGCACGGCCATGTACTCGCGGTAGCCGCCATCGATGTGGACGCCGCGGACCTGCAGGTGCTCACAAACATTGGGACGGCCCTTGCGGCAGGCATAGCAGGTGCCGCAGGCAGTGACCTGGTCCACGATGACGCGGTCGCCGACCTTGATCTTCTTGGCGTTGCCGCCGACTTCCTCAACCACACCGACGATCTCGTGGCCGATGACGCGGGGATAGGTGGCGGCGGCGTTGGTGCCGTGGTAGATGCCCACGTCAGAGCCGCAGATGCCGGCGGCCTTGATCTTGACCAGGACGTTGTTCTTGGCGTCGATGGTAGGCTTATCCATATCGATGATGCGGAGATCATTGGGCTTTACGATCTGAACTGCTTTCATGTGTAAACCTCCCGGGTTTCTCATGTACAGAAATGACTTGGTTTCCCTCATTCAGCGGACTGACATGCTGACATGTCAGTCCCAACATCGTCATTGTAGCATGGCGGGTCAGGAATGTCAACACCTGTTTTGTAATTCATCAAAATAACAAAAGCGGCGGTGATTTTTTGCACATTTTGCATAAGTGTATCGTTAAGTATTTAGCGAGAATGCGCCTATTTTTGTGTATTTGGGCAGTCGGTCTTTCTGGTTCCGTGGTTTTTCCATTTACTGCTTGCAGTCCCCTGCCGGATGTGTTACAATAGCAGTAAGCCATCTGGCATACTGACATGTCAGTTACAGAGTAAGGAGCACATCATGCCCAGCCCGACCAACAAAGCGCAGGACACTTCCATCCGGGAGAATGTCTACCGCGTTATCCGAGAAAATATCACCTCGCTGCAGCTGGCGCCCGGCACCACGGTAAGCACACAGGAGCTGGCCGCGAAGCTGCAGGTCAGCCGCACGCCGGTGCGGGAGGCGTTCATCCGCCTGCAGAAAGAGGATCTGGTGGAGATCACACCGCAGAAAGGCACGATGGTCTCCCGCATCGATCTGACCCGTGCCGAGAAGGAGCGGTTCATCCGGGAGAGCCTGGAGACTGCCATTCTGCCGTTGTTTTTGCAGAACTGCACTGAGCCGGACCTGAAAGAGCTGGAGCTTTTGATCGAGAAGCAGAAAGCCTGTTTTGCCGGGCTGAAGCCGCTGGAGTTCATCGCGCTGGACAACCAGTTTCATCAGCGGTTCTTTGAGCTTGCGGGGCAGGATTTAAGCTGGGACGTGGTGGCATCCACAAACCCGCACTACAACCGCCTGCGCGTGCTGACGGTGCAGAATGCCGCCACCTTTGACGGCGCGGTGCGCCAGCATGAGGTGATGATGGACCAGATCCGCCGCCGGGACATCGACGCCCTGCGCCGGGAACTGACCGACCATGTAAGGAAAATTATCGCAGAGAAGAACGTTTTGCTTCAATTGTATCCTGATTACTTTGCAACAGCTCAACAAGAGATGAAGTTGTAATCGCTCTTTGGCTCCCTCTGCGCGACAAAGGGGCCCGGCTGCGTAAGCGGTCCCGCGAAGCGGGTGAGGGAGAAAGCTTCGTATCCGAAGCAGCTAAAATTTTTGTCTCTCCCTCCGCCCCTGCGGGGCACCGCTCTCCCAGAGGGAGGCTCCAGGCAAAAACGGCAGACACCTATTACAGGTGCCTGCCATTTTTAATGCAAAATTTTCTTTAATGTTTCTATTAACTTCGGTATCCCGATGAGCTTACCGATATGGCCGTTCATGCCAGCTTCCAGGGCGGCGCATTTGTCCTCAGCGAAGGCGTTCGCTGGTGGCCACGATGGGGATGGACGCCAGCGCATGGTACGGCAGGGCGTGGATGCGGCTCATGTCCAGTACGTCGTTGATGAGGGAGAGCACCCATGAGGATGCGCACCAAAAACACCACTGCACATGCCGTGGATCCCAGCGCCGCGCTTTTGCGGTCAGCCTCGTCCGACTGATCTTAGATCTGGTCGTACTGCACCCGTTCCAGCCCGCCGTACAGCAGGATTAAGAATTTTTGATTATTTTCCCTGTTTCTTTCCTGTCCGCGTTTTATTCGCCCTGCGGGCCTTGAGTATTGAACTTGACCCTGTGGTGTGTTATACTTTTATCGTATACTTATTTATAATAGGGAGATTGTGTGATGGAGAACCTCCGATCCAAACCGTTCTGGGACCGCTCGCCGCTGGAAAGCCTGGCGGCGGGGCATAAAAAGATCCCGTTGAATTTTAAGCTGACGATGCTGGCGGCCTTCGTGTTTGGCCTGGCCGCGCACATGTACTGCTACACCAATATGCTGACCGGGGCGGATGATTCGGCACTGTTTACGCAAGGATTTTCCTGGGCGGATGGTGCTTCCGGCACGCGCTGGCTCATCAAATTGTACTGGGATCTGCTGGGTACCATCCGCACGCCGTGGCTGCTGGGTGTGGTCACGCTGGCGCTGTACGGCGCGGCGGCCTGGTTCGTCTGTGAAGCACTGGGCATTACCAGCCGCGCAGGCGTGGTGCTGGTCTCGGGGTTGATGGTCACATGCCCGACGATGATTTCCTCAAACTTTTACCTGACCAGCGCCCACATCTACGCCGGGGCGCTGCTGTTTGCCTGCATGGCTGCCTATGCCTACGAAAAATGGCGGCACGGCTGGATCGCCGCGTTTGTGTTTATGCTGCTGTCTGAAGGCAGCTATGCCGCTTATATCGGCATGACGCTGAGTTTGTTTTTCCTGTGCAGCTTAAAAAAGCTGTTATTCAACGAAAAATGCGATGACAAGCACAATTTAGCGCGGCATTTCGGGATGCTGTTTTTGTTCGGCGGCTCAATGATCGGCACGACGCTGATCTGCAATCTGATCACCGCCAACAACACGGCGGGCCGCGTGCAGGATGCCCAGGCCCAGGCTGCGACTGATTATGTGGGCAACATCGTCACCTCGTTGCAGCAGGTGTTCACCTTCTTTTTGCCCGGCACCTACAACACCTATTTCCATGGCGAGCGGGTCATGTACTCGCTGTTTCTGCTCTGCGCGGCGCTGTCGGCTGTGCTGGTCATCTGGCTGCTGGTAAAACAGCAGCTGTGGAAACGCCCGCTGGGGCTGTTTTTGCTGGTGGCAGACATTGTCTGCCTGCCTCTGGCCATGAACGTCATCGGCATCGTATCCAAGTGGGTGCACACCTTGATGACTTTTGCCTACCTGACGCCATGGCTGTTTTTCGTGATGGCTGTTGAGCAGCTTTACCGCCGGGAAGACCTGCGCAAAGATTGGGAAAGGCTGCTGCGGTGGGGTTATTCCCTGCTGGCCTGCGTGGTAACCGGGCTGACTGTTTTGTGCGGCATCCGATTGGCAAACATATGTTACACCAAGGCGTATGCACGGTACACCGAAGGCCTTGCCGATTCCATCCGCTTGACAAACTTGATTGAAGCCATTCCGAATTATGTGAAGGGTGAAACGCCCGTTGCATTTGTTGGTGTCAGCGACAATGATTTCCCACGGCAGGATACTTATGAACTTACCAGCGACATTGCTGGCATTGGCGATTTGTATTATTGGCAAGGCATATACACAGCGCCTTTTGTCTTGGACAGTTATGTAAATCAGCATTTGCGTGCCAACATACTTATCTTCCCTCAAGATGCCGCTATTTTTACCGCAGATACTATAGCAGATCAGTTAAATGATGCAGGCATCAATGCTTCTGCTGATGAAATCAAAGAACTTCTGCAGGATCTGCACGCATTTCCGAAAGAGGACTGCTGGACCTGGTATAACAACGTACTTCTTATTAAATTATTTGCAAATTAAAGTGAATTGAGGATGTTCTATGATGCAGGATATGTGTATCCTTGTTGTCTCCTGTGATAAATATGCCGATTGCTGGACGCCGTTTTCGGACTGTATGCGCAAGTTCTGGCCGGACTGCCCTTATCCAGTGTATCTGTGCACTGAGAGTGGAGAGCCGGAAAATGGGGCAGTGTACAGTAAGGTATTCCACGAGCAGACCCAGATTTGGACCGCCCGTGTGCGCAAAGCCTGCGAGAAAATCAAGGAGTCACACATCCTCGTCGTCCTCGAAGACCAGTGGCCTTCTCTTCCGGTTTCTACTGCTACCGTGCAAAACATCCTTGGTCTTATGCAATCGCAGGAAAACATCGGCATCGTTTACCTCGATAAAGAAGTTCACGGCATGCCGTTATGGCAGCAGAACAGCCACTTTTATCTGCTCCCTCCCGAAACTCCCTATCGCATGTCGGTCGTCCCTGCCATTTGGGACCGAGATTTTCTGTTGACAGCATTTCATGAAGATTTAAGTGCCTGGGATTTTGAACGGGTCGGTTCCTTTGAAAAAAGCACCTATTCCAAAACGGTTCTTGTCACTGTTGACCGGGTTTTTGCCCGTGTATGTGAAACCGGTGCCGTCATGCAGGGCAAATGGCTGCGCGGAGTTGCAGCCTTTGCTAAAGAGAATAATTTAAAAATCGACTTTTCCAAGCGCGAAACATTGAGCAGCAAAGACCTATTTTTAAAAGATTGCAAATCGTTTGTCTACAACCTCAATCCCGCTTTGATCGTCAAGATCCAGAACTGGCTGTACCATCACAGCCAGAAGAAGTAAAACGTCGCTGTATGCCAGGAGGTACCCCATGGCAAAATTGTCAGGCAAGCTTTCCGTCCTGATGCCTGCTTATAATGAAGAAGCTATCATCTACGAAAACGCGCTGGAAGCTGCGCGGCAGATCTGCCCGCTGGCGGATGATTACGAGCTGCTGGTCATCGACGACGGCAGCAGCGACCGCACCAAAGCGGAGATCGAGCGCGCCGCAGCCGAGAATCCGAAGATTTGCTGCATCAGCTACCAGCCCAACCAGGGCAAAGGCGGTGCACTGCGGGAAGGCACAGCCCACGCCACGGGTGACTATATTGCTTTCTGTGATGCCGATTTGGATTTAGCGCCCGAACAGCTGGCAGACTTTATCGATCGTATGCAGCGGGAAAATGCTGATGTTGTCATTGGCAGCAAGATGCACCCGGAATCCAAGGTCGATTACCCGGCCATCCGGCGCGTGTACAGCTGGGGTTATTATATTCTGCTGTTAATTCTTTTCCGCTTGAACGTGCGGGACACCCAGACCGGCCTGAAGCTGTTTAAGGCCGAGGTCATCAAGCCGGTCATGCGGCAGATCCTGGTCAAGCGTTTTGCGTTTGATATTGAGGTTTTGGCTATCATCAATGCACGCGGATATAAAATCACTTCCGCACCGATTGAGGTAGTGTTCCACCGGGCTTCTTTCGGGCGGATCGGATATCAGGACATTCGCAATATGTTTGTCGATACGCTGGCAATTTTTTATCGTTTGCACATTCTGCATTACTATGATAAAGCAGATACGCTGGAAAGGTCTTAATCTATGGCACAGTCAGGTATTTATTTTTTCATCGGCACGGAGGCCGAACTGATCAAGCTTTTTCCTGTAATGCTGCAATTGCAGGCGCAGCAGGTTCCCTATCATATCATCGCATCGGGGCAGAACGATATTGTAAAAAGTACCATTCTGCGCGCCCTCAACGGCGGCCATGTGGATTTGGAGCTGAGCAAGGAAAGCGACATTAAAAAGTCGGCTGCCGGGTTGATGCAGTGGTTTGCTGCCACCTGGCACAAAGGGAAAAAGGCCATTCCTGCGCATTTCGGCAGAGATACCCTGCGCGGCACTACGATGGTCGTACACGGTGATACCGTTTCCACCGTTATGGGTGCGTACCTGGCAAAGCACTTCGGCATGCGTGTGGCCCATGTAGAGGCCGGCCTGCGCAGCCACAACTGGCTGAATCCCTTTCCCGAAGAAATTGACCGTGTACTGACCAGCCGCTGTGTACGGCTACACTTTGCCCCCGGCCAGGAGGCTGCTGCTAACCTGAGCAAGGCCAAGGGGCTTGTGGTAAACACCACTTATAATACGATTGCCGACAGCCTTGCCTACTCCCGCACGATTCCCTGCAAGGACCCAGTTATCGCAGAATTGCAGAGCGCTCCTTACTTTGTGTTTGTCATGCACCGGCAGGAGAATCTTGCCAACAAAACGTTGGTGCGCGATATGCTGTCCCGCGCGCTGCAACAGGCTGAAAGCATGCACTGTGTGATGATCCTGCATAAGCCTACTGAAGTAACGCTGCAGGAGATGGGGCTACTGGACACTGTAAAGCAAAATGCACACGTGACCGCCTTGCCCCGTGTGGAGTATTTTGATTTCATGAAACTGCTGGAGGGCGCGGCGTTTGTCATTACGGATGGTGGCAGTAACCAGGAAGAGTTGAGTTACATGGGCAAACCCTGCTTAATTCTGCGCACTCATACCGAGCGCAGCGACGGCCTTGGCCAGAATGTGGTCATGTACCAGGAGAGCATGCAGGTCGTGGATGATTTTATTGTCCACTATCCCGACTACCAGCGCCCGCCCATCGTGCCCGCGCAGTCCCCTGCCCGGATGATTGCCACTGCGCTTATGAAGAGCTGAACCGACAAAGAAAGAAGCCTCTATGAACACTACACCCGAATCCCTGCCTGTTGTAACGATCCTGATTGCCACATTCAACTCGGAAAAGATTTTGCCCCGCACGCTGGAAGGTATTAAAAAGCAGAGTTACCCCCAGGACAAGCTGGACCTGTTGGCTGTGGATGGCGGCAGCACCGACGGCACCTATGCCTTGATTGAACGTTACGGCGGCCGGGTCATCCACAATCCCAGAACCGAGCCTGTGCACGCTAAACTGTTGGGCATGCAGGCCGCCAGGGGGCGCTATGTGCTGACGCTGGACCACGATGAGGTCATGGTCAACCCGGACAGTATTCTGCACAAGGTGCAGGCCTTGCAGGCCCACCCCGAATGCAAGGCCGCGCTGTGCGGCGGCTATCTGCGTCCCGACGATTATCCGCTGCTGAACCAATATATTTCCGAGTTCGGCGACCCCTATTCCCTGTTCATCTACCGTTTTTCCAAAAGCTACGGCTTTTTTGAGAAAAACCTGCGGGACTTTTACGACGTCCGTTGGGAGGACGAGCACACACTCTGTGTCTCGTTCCAAGAGCTGCACCGTTTCCCGCTGATTGAGCTGGTCTGCGCAGGTACAATGATCGATAAAGAATATTTTTCGTTCTGCATGCAGGACGAGACCGAACTGGTCCACGCCTTTTACATCATGCGCGCCCAGGGTGACACCCAACTGCTGGTCGTCAAAAACGACCCGCTGCTGCACTACTCGGCCGATTCACTGAAAGCTTACTGGCCCAAGCTGCGCTACCGCGTGTGGAATAACGTCAACAAAGCCAAAGAAGACAACGCCGGCTACGCCGGGCGCGAGCGCTTCCAGCCGGGCATCGGCAAAAAGGCGTTGCTGTTTGTGCCGTACACCGGGTTTATTCTTCCCGCGCTCGCCGATGGCATTGGGCTTGCCATCTCCCGCAAAAACCCGATTTACCTGATGCATCCGATTTTTTGCTGGTATGTGCTGCTGCAAATCGTTTACCAGTACACCCGTAAGCTGCTGAAAGCCCCCACCAAAGCCAAAAGCTACGATGGCAAAAAGGAAATTTCTTAATTTTCCGCATAGATACACAACAGCGCGCCCCGCCTTGCG
>OLSC01001077.1_pt1 | contig 28000 bp, 28 predicted proteins | sample 1672881 | NCBI WGS metagenome assembly OLSC01 (sample SAMEA3136733, study PRJEB25190) | human gut metagenome | biome: human gut; feature: human-associated habitat; material: faeces | place: Austria | collected 2013
TGCTGCGCGACACTGTGATAAATGATCTTGGTGATGCTGGCACCGTTGGTCTCCCGATACAGGCACACGGTCAGCAATGCACACTGATAGCCGATCGTCTGCTCGCGCATACCCAGCTCACGCAGGATCTGGGCCAGCCGCTGCTCCACCGTGTCTCCCCGACTGGTACAGGTGATCGCCAGCTTGATGCGCTCATACAGTGCATCCGCGCAGATTGGCTTACGCAGCAGCACGTTAATGTGCAGCAGGCTGCATTCCACATAGGTCTGACCGCCGATGAACGAGCTGAGCAGGATAATGCTTGTATCCCACATCTTATTCTGTCTCATCCATGACGCAACGGCAAAGCCGTCCGCATACGGCAGGTCGGTATCCAGCACGACCATATCCGGCGTTTTTTGTCGAATCATTTCCCACGCCTTCGTGCCGTTCGACGTACAGCCGACAAGCTCCAGCTCATTGCTCGCCTGCATACGCCGCTTTGTCTGTTTCAGCAGAGGCTCATCCGCACACGCCAGTAAAATACGCATTTTGCCTTGTTTGATCTTCATTTACTGCTTTCCCCCGGCTTTCTCTGTCTTATGCCGATTTATGGATTACATCTTATTTTTACATATTCAGCGCGTCCGCGCAAGCGGATATCCCTGCTTTTTCCCGCATATTTATCGACAATTTTCGACAAGACCGCATTTTTTCTGTCGAATGTCCGGTTTTCTCCCAACCGGACAGGTGCTCTGCGCTTCTCTGTGAAACCACATAATCTCTCCATCAAAAACCGCATTTTGGTGCTTTTACACTTGCATAAACGGTAAAAATACGCTATACTATCGTTTGTGCCGTTCGGCACTTTGCTTCCGGATATGGAATGACAGTTCGAAACCATCCTGTCGTAAAACAAAACTAGGGACAACGAAACAGAAAAACTTTACGTTTCTCAATCAACGTTGTTGTGTGCATTATTTGGAGGTGAACGAAATATGGTAAAAGAAAACATGAGCAAGGTTCAAAAACTGACCGTTTCTGCTATGGTGATGGCACTTTACGTTGTTGTGCTGTACTTTACGCAGAGCTTCTCTTTCGGTGCGTACCAGATCCGCATTGCAACGGCTCTGTATGCGCTCGCTTACCTGTTTCCGTTCCTGGTTTTGCCGCTTGGTTTCGCTAATTTCATTGCCAACTTTCTGTTCGGCGGACTCGGTCTGCTGGACTGGTTCGGAGGCTGCTTCGTCGGTATCATCGTTACCGCGATCATCGTGCTCATCCGCCGCAAGGGCTGGAGCCGCTGGCTGATGATCCTCCCGATCATCCTTGTGCCCGGTCTCGGCGTACCGAGCTATCTGAGCTATCTGCTGCACGTTCCGTATTCTGTACTCGCCACCAGCCTGTGCATCGGTCAGTCCGTACCTGCGGTCTGCGGTGTCGTTCTGGTGAACGTACTGCAGCGTGCACTGTATCCCAAGGCAACTAAGGCCTAATTAAATGTAAGGAGAATGCAACCATGACCGGAAGAAATAAAGAAGAACTGAACGGCGTCACGCTGCTGGGCAGCCAGAAGAACAAGTATCCTTCGGACTACGCGCCCGAAATGCTGGAGACTTTCCCGAACAAGCATCCGGACAATGACTATTTTGTCAAGTTCAACTGCCCGGAGTTCACCAGCCTGTGCCCGATGACCGGCCAGCCGGACTTTGCTACCATCTATATCTCCTATGTGCCCGGCGAGCGCATGGTAGAGAGCAAGTCGCTCAAGCTGTATTTGTTCAGCTTCCGCAACCACGGCGATTTCCATGAGGACTGCGTAAACATCATTATGAAGGACCTCATCCGCCTGATGGATCCGAAGTACATTGAGGTCTGGGGCAAATTTACGCCGCGCGGCGGTATCTCGATCGACCCGTACTGCAACTACGGCAAGCCCGGCACCCGCTGGGAGGAGGTTGCATTCGAGCGTCTCACCCACCACGATCTGTACCCGGAGAAGGTGGACAACCGATGAGCGAAAAGGCAATGGTCCTGTGCAGCGGCGGCGTGGACAGCACGACCTGTCTTGCGCTTGCCATCGAGAAGCACGGCAAGGAGAATGTGTGCGCGCTGTCCATTTACTACGGTCAGAAGCACGTTAAGGAGATCCAGGCTGCAAAGGCGGTTCTCGAATACTACGGCATCGAGGGCACATCTCTCGACCTGACGCCGGTGTTCGCGTACAGCGACTGCTCGCTGCTTTCCCACTCGACCGAGGACATCCCCGAGGAATCCTACGCCGAGCAGCTCGCGCAGCGCGGCGGCAAGCCGGTTACGACCTATGTGCCGTTCCGCAACGGTCTGTTCCTGTCGGCAGCGGCAAGCGTTGCGCTGTCCAAGAACTGCAGCGTGATTTACTACGGTGCACATCACGACGATGCCGCCGGCAATGCCTATCCCGACTGCAGCGAGGAATTCGTAAATGCGATGAACCACTCCATCGTACTCGGCTCGGGCGGTGATGTCCGCATCGAGGCTCCGTTCGTGCGTTGGAACAAGGCGCAGATTGTTGCCGAAGGCCTGCGGCTGCAGGTTCCCTATCAGCTGACGTGGAGCTGCTACGAGGGCGGCGACAAGCCGTGCGGCAAGTGCGGCACCTGTCTGGACCGCATCCGCGCGTTCGAGGCGAACGGCGTGACCGACCCCGCAATGAAGTAAAACAAAAGACTGCTGTTTCATCGGAGACAGCAGTCTTTTTCGGTCCATCTTGACTTTTTCCTATAAGAATGCTATGATTATAGCCGTTAACCTTATTTTGAGGAGTCCATGCTATGATTTATCTCGATTATGCCGCCCATGCACCCGCCGATCCGGCAGTGCTCGAGCGATTCTGCGATATGGAACGCCGGTTCCCGGCCAACCCCAACTCGGTACACGCGGCTGGCAAGGCCGCCCGCGGGGAAATGGCGCGCGTCACCGAGCAGATTGCGGCGCTAACCGGCGCGTCCCCTGCCGAGGTCATCTTTACCTCGGGTGCGACCGAGGCGAACAACCTTGCCATCAAGGGCATCGCACAGGCGTCACGGCATATCGGCAAGCATATCATCTCCACACCGCTCGAGCATTCCTCGGTCAGCGGCAGCCTGACCGCCCTGCAGGAGCGCGGCTGGGAGATCGACCTGCTCTCCATCGGACGGGACGGCACGGTTGACCCGGAGGAAGTCCGTGAACTGCTGCGTCCGGATACCGTTCTCGTTGCCATCTGCGCGGTGGACAGCGAGCTTGGCACCATCCAGCCGGTAAACGAAATCGCGGCGCTGCTGGCTGACCATCCGAACTGCCGTCTGCACGTTGATGCGACACAGGCTATCGGTCGTATTCCGGTGGACTTCACCGGTATTGATACACTGAGCTTTGCGCCGCACAAGTTTGGCGGCATCTGCGGGAGCGGCGTGCTGCTCAAGCGCAGCCGTATGCCGCTCGAGCCGCAGATGAACGGCGGCGCCAGTACGACGCTGTACCGCAGCGGCACGCCTGCACTCGGTCTGGCGGCTTCATCTGCGCTGGCACTGCAGCTGGCATGCGATGAGCGTGAGAGCCGCTGTGCGGTCGTTCAGCGCCACAGCGAACGGCTTCGGAAGGCACTTGTGGCGTATCCCGCGGTGCATATCAACAGCCCGGAGCACGCCGTGCCGCATATCCTCAATCTGAGTGTGAAGAATGTGAAAGGCACCGTATTTCAGCGCGCGATGTCCGAAAAAGGCGTGTGCGTATCGGTCAAATCCGCCTGCTCGGCAGACGGTCTTCCGTCCCGTGCAGTGTTTGCTGTCAGCCGTGATCGCAGAAATGCACTGTCCTCATGGCGCATCAGCCTGAGCCACCTTACCACGGACGCGGAAATCGACGAATTTCTGTCCGTTTTCGACGCGTGCTATCACGAGTTAGTCAAGTAATACAGGGAGCATCATTATGAAACGAGATTTACAGCCGCACGAGCTGATCGAGCGCAGTATCATCAAAAAATTCCGCAAGACCATCTGGAACCCGTTTACACTGGCGGTTCGACAGTATCAGCTGATTCAGCCGGGCGACAAGATTGCCGTGTGCATCTCCGGCGGCAAGGATTCCATGCTGATGGCCAAGCTGATGCAGCTGCTCCAACGGTACAGCGAGGTGCCGTTTGAGGTAGTTTTCCTCGTTATGGATCCCGGCTACAACGAGATCAACCGCAATAAAATTGAGAGCAACGCCGCACTGCTGCATATCCCGATCACCGTGTTTGAAACCGATGTTTTCGCGGTCGCCAACAACAGCGAGAAAAACCCGTGCTACCTGTGTGCGCGGATGCGCCGCGGCTATCTGTACAGCAAGGCACAGGAGCTTGGCTGCAACAAGATCGCGCTCGGCCACCACTTCAACGATGTCATCGAAACCACCGTCATGAGTATGTTTTATGGCTCGCAGATGCAGGCCATGCTGCCCAAGCTGCACAGCACCAACTTTGCAGGCATGGAGCTGATTCGTCCGCTGTACTGCATTCACGAGGAGGATATCCTCGCGTGGAAGCAGTATAACGACCTCGAATTTATCCAGTGCGCGTGCCGCTTCACCGAAAACTGCACGATGTGCGACAACGGCGGCGGCGGTTCCAAGCGACAGGAGGTCAAGATTCTGCTGCGCCGTCTGCGCCGCGACAACCCGAATATCGAGCGCAGCATTTTCAACAGTATCCACGCGGTAAATCTGGACATGATGCCCGGTTACAAGTCCGGCGGCGTGCTCCACTCGTTCCTCGATGATTACGACGAACGCGGAAAGAAAAGCGAATAGTGTTCAGCCGTCCGTGCGCTGCACGGACGGTTTTTCTCTGCCCGAAAGGTCGAAATACAGCGGTTCGGACACGCCGTGCAGATGTACAGTCAAGCCCTCCCCTGTTGCAGTGATATGATCGAGCAGCGCGCTGTAAACCGTTTCACTGTACAGCTTTTTTCGTAAAATTGTACAGAATTGCTGTCTTTCGGTGCGTGTGAGATCAGGTATCGCGCGCAAGGTCTGCCGCAATACCATCTCCATGTCGATTGGTAAATCCTGTACAATTTGCTTCATGCAGTCCAGCAAAATCCGATTCCCAACTGCCGGAGCCGCACACGCTGCCACGCCGTGCTGCACCCGTTTCCCGCACACCCATCGCAGACCGCCGTCCGCTTGTGCGCCCCTGCGCGGCACAAACCGACTGCCGCACCGTCCGCAGACCACTTTTCCGGAGCACCAGTACCGCGCAGAGGGTCGGCTGCCGGCTTTGCGGTTTGCCTGCCGGCGGTCGAGTTCCCGCCGGACAGCCTCGAACATCGAGCGCGGCACAATCGCCTCGTGATGATCCCGCAGATAGACCTGCGGTGACTGCCCCTCATTTTTCACCTTGCGATGATCGAGAAAATCCGGCGTGCAGCTTTTGCGCTGCAGAAGATCGCCGCAGTATTTCTCGCCCCGGAGCAGCCGCAGCACCATCGTAGACGACCACGATTTTCCTTTTCCGCTTGGCGGCGGGATGCCCTCGGCGGTCAGCTCCCGTGCGATGATGTAAGTGCCTTTGCCGTCCATCAAGAAACGGCGGTACACCTCGCGGACGACTGCTGCCTGCTCGGGTTTTACGGTCAGTTCCCCACCCTGCAGGGTAAATCCGTATATATTGTTGCACCCGAACACCACACCGCGCTCCATCGAACGCTGCTGCCCCCACTTGACGCGCTCAGAGATTTTGCGGCTCTCCTCCTGCGCTACGCTTGCCATTATGGTAAGCCGAAATTCACCGTCGTTCTGGCGAGTGTCGATATGATCTCCAATGAATACAATACCGACTCCCTGACGGCGCAGCAGCCTCGTGTACGCGAGCGTGTCAACCGTATTTCGGGCAAAGCGTGAGACCTCTTTGGTTAAAATCAGGTCAATTTTCTCTTCTGCTGCCGCTGCCAGCATGCGCCGAAAAGCAGGCCGATCGGACGAAGTGCCAGACAGACCCTCGTCCGCATAAACCTCCACAAGCTCCCAGTCCGGCTGACGGCTGATGTACTCCGAAAAATATCGCCGCTGATTCTCCAGCGAGTTTCTCTGGTCCTCCTGCGAGGTGGAAACGCGGCAATAGGCGGCCACGCGCAGCATGTCAGCGGCCTGCGCACAGCAGCTCGAGCACCAGCTCCAGACGCTCGGGCGGCAGCACGCCTTCCGCGTGCAAAGCGCGGAGCAGACCCTCGATCATGCCGCGCGAAACAGCAGCCTGCTCCTGTTCGGTCAGTTTCATGGCTATCCCTCCTTCGCTTGCAGTCTATGCGAAGGCAAACCCGTTTATGCGCCAAACCGCTAACGCCTTCCCTACCTGCGAGGGAGCACTTCAGCTCGCGATGGAGCAAACTGCGTTCACGCTGCAAAATGCACGCTGTCTGGTGATTGGTGCCGGACGGATCGGCATGCTTCTTGCACGCAAATTGTACGCTCTCGATGCACAGGTCACAGTCTCCGCACGCTGTACGCGTGATTTTGCACGCATCGCCGCCGCAGGACTGCACGCACTGGATACACGCAGGCTCACCGGTCACCTTGCCGGTTTTGACCTGATTTTCAACACCGTACCCGCTCCGATCCTGACAACCGAGGTACTATCCGACATGAAACCGCCCTGCTTCATCATTGATCTTGCATCTCTGCCGGGCGGTGTTGCCGCCGATACCCTGCTTCCGGATGGCTGCCGCGTGCTGCACGCACTGTCTCTTCCGGGCAAGGTAGCACCGCTCAGCGCTGCACGCGCGGTATTCGATACCGTGGACACCATTCTGCACGAGGAGGGCATCTTATGAGCAAACTCCGCATTGGCTTTGTACTGACCGGTTCGTTCTGTACCTTTGCCAAGGTCATGCCGGTTATACAAGCACTCATCGAGCGCGGCGACACGGTCACGCCGATTCTGTCCGACAACGCCGGTACACTCGACACCCGCTTTGGCACCGCCGCGCACTGGCGCGAGGAGCTGACCGCACTCACCGGCATCTCCCCTATCGACAGCATTGTTTCCGCCGAGCCGATTGGACCGAAGGCGCTGTTTGATATACTGATCGTTGCTCCATGCACGGGCAATACACTCGCCAGGCTGGCGCACGGTCTGACGGACACGCCTGCGACCATGGCGGTCAAAAGCCATCTGCGCGGAGAACGTCCGGTCGTGCTGGCAGTCTCCACCAATGACGGTCTGTCCGGCAGCGCCGCCAATCTCGGCACGCTGCTGAATCGCCGGCATTACTATTTCGTGCCGCTCCGGCAGGATGCGCCGCACAGCAAGCCGCGCTCGCTTGTCGCAGATATGACGCTGATTCCCGCTGTCATTGACGCAGCCATGAACGGCAGACAGCTTCAGCCCATCCTGCTTGCACCCAGCGTATAAAAAATCCCGCAAAGCTGACACTGAATCGTGACAAGTAATTATTGTGTCGCAAAGAACGGTGTGACCGTGAAAGTCGCGCCGTTTTCTGTGATTCCGGACTCTGCCGATACAGAGATTGCCACCTCGTCCACGAAATTGAATAAGTTTGCTTTTGATAAACAGCAAAAATCAACCGCCCATTTCTTTCGGAAATGGGCGGTTGTCTTTGCGTTTGTGATCCTTGCACACCTGAATCCATCGGCTATCCGTAATAAGGCTGCATTCGTTCCTTATCACGGTTAAGCCAGCATTCTGCAGGACTTTTCTTATGATTCTTTGCCTTCCGGCTCCTTGCCGGTGGCAAATGTGATCGCACGGCTGCAGTTGGTAATCTGCACATTGTGCAATGCACCGCCGAACTCGCCGTCCAGCGTCCACGTTACCTCGTCATCGGACGAAAAACTGATTTTTGACGTGCGGAAGTACGCGAAGCGGTTAGATTCGATATTGTGCGTCAGCAGGTCATTCGCCAGCCACTGCAGCTCCATCGGATTTTCGACCGGGTAAATGAGCAGCACCTCGTACAGTCCGTCATCCAGCGCCACGCCATCCGGCCGGATGGTCTTAAAGCCGCCGACCGACACCGTGTTTGTCACCATACCGTAAATGAAATCGTCCTCCATCTGCGTTTCCGCGCTGTTCACGCGGATGTGGTAGGTTTTGATGTTGGTCAGCGCCTTAATGCCCTCGATGATATACGCAGCACGTCCGAAAATGTTCTTGGTCTGCTGCGGTGTCTCATAGGAGACCTCAGTAAACGCACCGAACGCCGCAATATAGTTAAAATAGCGATCGTTGAAGCGGCCAATATCCAGCGCCTGCAGCGTATCGCCTGCCGCAATAACCGCCGCCTCAGCAGGCACCTTGGAAATGCCCAGACTGAACGCGAAGTCGTTTGTCGTACCGGCAGGCACATAACCGAGAACCGGACGGGTCTCCGCCTGCATAAGACCGGTAATCACCTCGTTCAGCGTACCGTCACCGCCTGCACACACAATGCGATCGAACTCGCCCGCACGCTCCCGCGCAACACGCGTTGCATCCTGCGCACCCTGCGTGATATAAATCGTCACATCATATCCTGCCTGCTGAAATGCGGTTACGCAGCCGATGATCTTTCCGCTCATTGCACCGCGTCCCGCATGCGGATTGAGTATCCACAGCATTCTCTTCATGTTTCATCACCTTCCGGTTTTGTTCATAAATAAAATGTAGTATCGACACAGCCGAGCCGCATCGCTATTCTCAATCCATCAATCATTCACTCTTTTATCCCCGCGTATACGGTCTATTATATACTAACTATATTATTATATATCTCAGGAGAGCAAATTGCAAACAGCATTTGCGTAAGCCACCGGATCATCCACCGGCATACCCTCGATGAGCAGCGCCTGCGTGTACAGGATATCCGCATAGGTGCTTACCTTATCCGAACCTTCCGCCTGCAGCGCACACAGCTTCTTAAAGATCGGGTGCTCGGCATTCAGCTCCAGAACGCGCTCTGCGTGTACACTCTGACCGCCGTTGACAGCAGCCTGCTGGTTGAGCACCTTCTCCATCTCGAGCGTTACCGGGCCTTCGGCACGCAGGCAGCACGGATGGCTCTTGAGTCGGCTGGTCAGCTCGACCTTCTTAACCTTGCCCTCAAGCGCCTTGCCGAGTGCTTCGAGGACATCCTTATTGTCCTCACTCAGCTTTTTGATCTCTTCCTTCTCGTCCTCGCTATCCAGACCGAGGTCTGCATCCGCGATGGACTTGAATTCCTTATCGTTGTACTTAGCGAGCATCTTGACGCAGAACTCATCAATGCTGTCATCCATACACAGCACCTCGTAGCCCTTTTCGGACAGCGTTTCCATAACCGGCAGCAGCTTGATCTTGTCGATGGTCTCGCCGCAAGCATAGTAGATATACTTCTGGTCTTCCTTCATGCGGGAAGCGTACTCCGCGAGCGATACCAGCTTATCCTCCGTGGAGGAATGGTACATCAGCAGATCCTGCAGCAGCTCCTTGTGCGCGCCGTACTCAACATAAGCACCGTACTTGATCTGACGGCCGAACGCTGCCCAGAACTTCTCATAATCCTCGCGCTTATCCTTCTGCATCTTGAGCAGCTCGCTCTTGATCTTCTTCTCAAGGCTCTGCGCAATGGCCTTCAAATGGCGGTCGTGCTGCAGCATCTCACGGGAGATGTTGAGCGACAGATCTGCCGTATCGACCATGCCGTGTACAAAGCTGAAATGATCGGGCAGCAGATCCGCGCATTTGTCCATGATGAGTACGCCATTGGAGTACAGCTGCAGACCCTTCTCATAGTCCTTGGTGTAGTAGTCCATCGGCGCGTGAGACGGGATGAACAGCATTGCCGTGTACGTTACCGCGCCTTCCACACTGGAATGGATGTGGCACAGCGGCGGCTGATAATCGTAGAACTTCTGCGTATAGAAGCGGTTGTAATCCTCGTCCTTCAGCTCCTTCTTGGACTTCTTCCAGATCGGAACCATGGAATTGAGGGTCTCATTCTCGGTGTACTCCTCCCACTCCGGCTTGTAGTCGTCACCTGCATCCGCCGGCTTCTCCTTCATGCGAGAGCGCGTCATATCCATCTTGATCGGGTAGCGAATGTAATCGGAATACTTCTTTACCAAACCCTGAATGCGGTACGGCTCGAGAAATTCATCGTAATTCTCGTTCTCCGTATTGTCCTTGATGGTCAGCACAATCTTCGTGCCGTTTTCTGCCTTTTCGCACGGTGCAACCGTGTAGCCGTCCGCACCGTCGGACTCCCAGCGGTTGGCCTCGTCGCTGCCTGCCGCACGGGATACGACCTCAACATGCTTTGCGACCATAAATGCCGCATAGAAGCCAACACCGAACTGACCGATGATGTCGATGTCGTCCTGCTTTTCGTTTTCGTTCTTGAACGCCAGCGAACCGGAATGCGCGATCGTACCGAGGTTGTTCTCCATTTCCTCGGCAGTCATGCCGCAGCCATGGTCCTCGATGATAAAGCGGCGGTTTGCCTTGTCGAGCGTCAGCTCGATCGGCAGGCTGTCGCGGGTGATACCGGTCTTGCCTTCCTTCATTGCATTATAGTAGAGCTTATCCGTTGCGTCGGATGCGTTGGAGATCAGCTCACGCAGAAAGATTTCCTTGTGCGTATAAATGGAGTTGATCATCAAATCGAGCAGGCGCTTGGATTCTGCCTTAAACTGCTTGGTTGCCATGATTACATACACCTCTGTGTTTGTTGTTTGGTATTAGCACTCTCAATCGTCGAGTGCCAACATTGATATAATAATCCCAAAGTCAGAAAAAATCAAGAGGGCTTTACAAAATTCATGGTTTATTCAAAAACGGTCATCAAGTCGCTCAAACGTCCGTCTTTTCTCTGCACCGGTTGACCGGGGCACTTGAACCGCGCAGGCGGTTCACCCTGTCCGGGCGGCAGGTTTTTCGCTGAACCTGAGCGAGGGAGTTGCGCTCTGCGGAGCGTGGGAGATTGCCGCATCCGCGGCGGGGACAAAAAGGATTTTTTCTTCCGCAGGGATGCTGCGCACCCATGTATCCGCATATTCGCAATTCACAGACAGCTTACTGCTACACATATCAGAAAGTCAACGCAGAGGGCGGCACGGCTATACCGCCCAAAGGGCAAACTAACCGTCGCGCGTGGAACGCGCTGTCTGACGCAGAAGAGACCCTCGTCAGCGTGCAAGAGTACCCCGACTGCCGTTCCTCTTTTCGAAGCGGTCCCGCCTATCCGATTTTCGCCAGACTATCAATTAAGATTAAGGGAAACGGGAGTCCCAAGAGGGTAGAAACCGCAGGTGTCTACCCTTTTGGCTCTCACGCCGGGTAGGCGCGACGCTCCCGCGCTCCGCAGAGCGTGAAACTCTCACCGCTCACAAGCGGCGAAAAAACTGCACTTTGACACATCGCAGTCAGTATGTTATACTTTATAAACATAAAACGACAAAAAAGTTAGAACAACTGAAATGGTGGAGTGATAGCATGGTACATCTTGGCAACGATTGGGACGAGATCCTTGCCGGTGAGTTTGAGCAGGATTATTACAAGCGCATTCGCTACTGGCTGAAAAAGGAATACGCCGAGCAGACCATCTATCCGGCGGCAGAGAATATCTTTAACGCTCTGCGGTACACGCCGTATTCCAAGGTCAAGGCCGTTATTCTCGGGCAGGACCCATATCACGGTCCCGGACAGGCGCACGGACTTTGCTTTTCGGTTCAGCCGGGTGTGCAGCCGCCTCCGAGCCTGCAGAACATCTTCAAGGAGCTGCAGAGTGATCTCGGCATCACGCCGCCCAAGGACGGCACGCTCACCAAGTGGGCGGAGCGCGGTGTACTCATGCTGAACACGACTCTGACCGTACGCCGCGGGCAGGCGAACAGCCACAAGAACCTCGGCTGGACGACCTTCACCGACCATATAATCGAAAAGCTGAACGAGCATGAGCAGCCGATCGTCTTTCTGCTCTGGGGCGGCAATGCCCGCAGCAAAAAGAAGCTCATCACCGCACCGCAGCACCTTGTGCTCGAAAGCGTGCATCCCTCTCCTCTGTCGGCGTATAACGGCTTTTTCGGCTGCAAACACTTCTCCAAGTGCAATGCGTTTCTCGAAGCACACGGCCTCGACCCTATCGACTGGGATCTCAATCATTAAATCGTAAACTTCCGCACCATTTTCCGGGTGCGGAAATTTTTTTGACTTTTTTCAAAATTCCTATTGACAAATGGGGATTTCGGTTGTATATTTAATTCATACAAAACACATATGAATAAAGTGAATTGAGGAGAGTGATCTCAATGATGATCCGGCGAATGTGTCGATGTTGCATCGACTGAGTTTTCCTATCATTCCTTATTAACATTACATTCTAATTTTTCTTAATTTTTGAAAGGCGGTTTATCCCATGTCTGATATTAAAAAGAGCTTCTCCGATCTGATCGGCAATACCCCGCTGTATGCGGCTGAAAAGTTTGCAGCTAAGGCTGGCGCTAACGCACAGATTCTCGCAAAGCTGGAGTACTTTAATCCGGCCGGTTCCGTTAAGGATCGTATCGCAAACGCCATGATCAACGAGGCTGAGAAGTCCGGCGCACTCAAGCCGGGTGCAACCATTATCGAGCCGACCTCCGGCAACACCGGTATCGGTCTGGCAGCAGTTGCAGCTTCCCGCGGCTACCGCATCATCCTCACCATGCCGGAAACCATGAGCGTTGAACGCCGCAACATGCTGAAGGCTTACGGCGCTGAGCTGGTTCTGACCGAAGGCACAAAGGGCATGTCCGGTGCGATCGCAAAGGCAAACGAGCTGGCTAAGGAGACCCCGAACAGCTTCATCCCGGGTCAGTTTGTCAACCCGGCAAACCCGGCTGCACACTACGCAACCACCGGCCCCGAGATCTGGGAGCAGTCCGGCCACAAGGTTGACATCTTCGTTGCAGGCGTAGGCACCGGCGGCACCGTAACCGGCACCGGCAAGTACCTGAAGGATCAGGATCCGAATGTCAAGGTAGTAGCTGTTGAGCCGGATACCTCCCCGGTACTGTCCACCGGCAAGGGCGGCCCGCATAAGATTCAGGGTATCGGCGCCGGCTTCGTTCCGGATGTACTCGATACCAAGGTTTACGACGAAGTTGTTCGTGTAGCAAACGAGGACGCATTTGAAACCTCTCGCCAGTTTGCTCACAGCGAGGGTCTGTTCGTAGGTATTTCCTCCGGTGCTGCTCTGTGGGCTGCGGTTGAGCTGTCCAAGCGTCCGGAAAATGCAGGCAAGGTTATCGTAGCGCTGCTGCCTGATACCGGTGACCGTTACCTGTCCACCCCGCTGGTTACTGAGTAATTTTAATTTTCAATTCCTGCATTCTCTCCAAAAATCCATTCATCTCCAAATGTATAGAAAAGACACCTCTGCAGCCATGGCGGAGGTGTCTTTTTAATCGAAAATGGAGAATTGAGAATGGGAAATGAACGTAACGATTCACCAGTTTCCGCCCACGCATTTAACAACGAAAAACCACCCTGCTTTCGCAGGGTGTTTTTTTCGTTATACCTTGGAATAATAAATCGCGGTAACCGCACCGTCCTCGATGGAGGGATAGCAATGCCGGTAGGTACTGCCGGTGCTTGTCGGCGCATTCAGCTGATGGTACGGCTGGCTGACATCGATAGCTACGCAATCGGCGGCCGCCGGAATGCTCACTGTACCCTCACCGTCTGCAAAGGTGAACACGCCGTTCGTGTACGTTGCCGTGCGGTCGATCGCGCGTTTGCCGCTTAGCGAAACGTAGGTAACGCCGCCGACTCGTCGGAAATCCGTATACTCCATCAGGCCGGTATACGTCACCGAAGGATCATAGTTCTCGATCACAACATCGCAGTAATTCTGCGTGCCGATACACAGATTGACCAGATCCCCGCGGCTCTGATACACAGCGCCGCTGCCCTGCACGGTCAAATGCGTTGCCCGATAGAGCATCACCGCCATCTCCGCACGCGTTACCTTGGAAAGCGGATTGATCTTTCCTTTCGAGCCGCCGATCACCTTAGCACCGACCAGTGCGCTGACCGAAGGCTTCGCGTAATTGGAAATCCTGCTCGCATCCGAGAAGCTGCTCACCGAACCGGTGCCCAACTTGAGCGCCGTGCGGTCAATCGTGCGCTTGAGGAACACCATTGCGTCCTGACGGGTCATGCTCTGCTGCGGCTGAAACTCACCAGTCGCGGTGCCCGCCGCTATGCCGAAGGCTTTCGCCGCGATAACAGCCTTGCTGTAATAGGCGCTGCTCGATACATCGACAAACGAGCCGTTCGAATTGACCTGACCGTTGTCGAGCGCTTCACTCATGCCATAGGCGCGGTCGAGCATAACGATGAAGTCCGCTCGGGTAATGGCGTTGCCCGGATAAAACAGATGGGTTCCGCTGCCCTTGATCACGCCTGCGACGGCAAGCGTATCAACCTCGCGGGAAGCCCACGCGTACTCTCCTGCTGTATCATAAAAGTAAACCGAGTGTTCAGGAAGATACGCATACGTCTCCGTGGTGTTCGCGCTCAGTGCATAGGCTGCCGTGATCGCGCTTACGACCACCGCAACCGCCAGCACCGCGACGGTCACCAGCTTTCGCGTTCTTTTCATAATATTCTCCTTGCTCAGTGGTTATGATAGATAGGGTGTATTCCCCACCTATGTAAACTTGCTTCAAAATTATAGCACACCGTTCCCCACTTGACAAGTTAAAATATGACTAAATTTGTTGTAACCATTCTGTAATTTTAACCTTTTTATACAAGAAAAGCGCGGTTTTCCAGCAAACCGCGCTTTCAAAGTTCATTTTTCGTCTATCACTGCTGTTCTGCGCGGTACCATCGCCAGCTCAGCACAGTCGGGATAATCGTTGCCGCCGCCATTGGCGCAAGCACCAGCACAAACTTTGCAATTTCGTTCGGAACGAACGAGCCTGCCGCACCGATAATACCCGCCGCAAACATCATGCGGCCCGCCACACGATGCGTTTTCGTCCAGACAGTTTCGCTCGACAGCGTCCACGGCGTTTTGAGTCCGCAGTACCAGTTCATGCGAAACTTCGGCATAATGTTGCCGAGGCACATCACCAGCAGGCTGACGAGCAGACATACGACTGTCGGCACATCGACCGTACCCGGACGCAGTGCTTCCGCAATACAGATACCGCACATTGCGGTCAGGAACAGGTCGATCATGATCTGGAACCCGATATAGGCATCGGAAAATTTGTCGTAGTTCCTGCTTTTCGGGTCAAACCGCGGCAGAAAGTAAAACAGAACCGCAAACAGCGGTGCCATCCCGGCCACGATCCACAAATGCCATCTGGTTTCGTAATTCATATGGCCGGCAAGATCCCACTGCATGGGAATCTCTGCGGGCAGCCTGCTGTAAAACACCGCTGTCATTGCCGCCGGCAGCAGCGACAGCACCCACGCCGTCACCTGCAGTCTACTGATTTTTTTCATTTCTGACATCTCCTTTCAAGGCGCTGATCCATTCGAGAATCTCATCCACGACCGACATATTCAGCTCATAATAAATGTACTTGCCCTGCTTGTCATCCAGCACCAGACCCGCATCCCGCAGGACGGACAGGTGATGCGAAATGGTTGCGCCCGACACCTCGAAGTGCGCCGCAATATCGCCCGCCGCCATCGGTCCGCGCCGCAGCAGCGACAGGATTTCGCGCCGCACCGGATCGCTGAGCGCCTTAAAGCTCTGCTGAAACCCCATTACCGTCCCCTCTTTCGTGCGGTAAACCACGTTTTGCGTCCGCAGACCGGACAATACAGCTGCCAGTCATTTCCCACATGCGTGCGGAAAAACAGCCGCTTCCACGGCAGATTCTGCTTCGTGCCGCAGGATTTACAAATTAAGTCGCACCTTGCAAGCGCTTTTGCCTGCCAGATTACCAGTATTGCCGCTAAAATCAGCGCAAACGCGCAAATCAGAATGGTAATGTCCATTCCGTTCACCGTCCTTCTCGCTATCCTATTAATTAGATGGCCATCTAATTGTTTTCAGTATACCACAGTTTCTGCGTTTGTCAATACATTTCGATAAATATCTAAATGATGCAAAAAGAAAAACCGCAAGTTAAACTTGCGGTTTCGATGTTCTATACCAGAACTTACGCCATGCCGTTGAGCTTGGTAGTCATCTTGCTCTTCTTGTTGGACGCATTGTTCTTGTGCAGGAGGTGCTTGGCAGCCGCCTGATCGACAGCCTTGACAGCGGTCGTGTAAGCAGCAGTTGCTTCAGCCTTATCGCCGCCAGCAATCGCAGCATCAAACTTCTTCAGAGTGGTCTTGAGCTCGCTCTTAGCCATCTGGTTGTTCAGCGCCTTTACGGAGTTAACCTTAACGCGCTTCTTTGCAGACTTAATATTGGGCATTCTGAAAACACCTCCTTCGTTTTCTATTCAACAGTGATATTATTCTATCATCTTCTCACAAAAAAAGCAAGTGTTTTTTTCATTTTCTGCATAAAAACTTTTTCCTCGAAAAAACTATCCTTATAAGGAGGGATTGCGCATGGCTTTCCGCACCGATCTGGCCGTTGAGGCAATCGAAAACCATAAAACAGCCGCTGCCCTGCCGCATGTCCGGCAGTCCGACTGCACGCTTGAGGGCTTCGCCGTACACGAGGTACGCATTCTCTCAGAGGATGCCGCCCGCGAGATCGGCAAGCCGCAGGGGCGCTATCTCACGCTTGAGCTGGATGCACTCATCCGCCGTGAGGAGGATGCGTTTCCGCGTGCCTGCAAGGCACTCAGCACGCTGCTGCGCGAGCTGCTGCCGCATCCGAATGACGGTCCGGTGCTCATTGCCGGACTGGGCAACCGTATGATAACCCCCGATGCCATCGGTCCGCAGACCGCCGACCATGTCATTGCCACGCGGCATCTGGTCGCGCAGTCACCCGCTATTTTCGCGGACTGGCGGCCCGTTTCCGCACTGGCTCCGGGTGTGCTCGGACAGACCGGCGTCGAGACCGGCGAGGTCATCTGCGGTGTGCTCGACCGCGTGCGCCCTGCCGCTGTCATCGCCGTGGATGCGCTTGCCGCCGGTCGGCTGTCGCGGCTACTGCGTACGGTGCAGCTGACAGATACCGGCATTACGCCGGGGGCCGGCGTGGGAAACGCCCGTGCAGCGCTCAACGAGGAAACACTCGGCATACCGGTTATCGCCGTTGGCGTGCCGACCGTGGTGGACGGTGCAACGCTCGCACATGAGATCAGCAGCCAGCTCGGGCAGCCTGCCTGCGAAGCACTGGACGACCTCTCTCAGCCGGTGATGATCACCACACGCGACATTGACCGCGAGGTTGCCGACATCTCCCGCATGATCGGCTATGCGGTCAACATGGCGCTGCATCCGCACCTCAGCGTTGCCGATATCGACCTGTACCTCTCGTGACAGGTTTCGGGCATACTCGCACGCTGTACGGCGTATGATAGATAGCATGAAACAGCAAGGAGGATGGCGCAATGAAGCGGCGTAAACATCAGAAATTCCGATCGAGAGGCGGCATCCGCCTGCCTGCCGCCATCACCCTCTGTCTGGCGCTGTCGCTGCTGATTTTTTCCCGGGCAGGCGGCGAGCCGATCGCACAAAAGGCTCTAACCGGTCTGGCTCGCAACAGCGGCTTTGTCACCCGCGCAATGGCGCTCGAGTTCGGCGTTTCGCCGGAGGATACCGCTGAGGTGTACACGCCGCGCACGGCTGCCGCAGCGCGGGATGAGCAGGCGGAAAATCCGCTTGCAGAGAGCACCTATGTGCCCTCGTCTGACACCGAGAACGACAATCCGGTGCTGTCGGCCGCTGACAAGGCTGCCACGGTCTCCATCAACAACGAGACCTCGTATGACGTGGATGCGGCAGACTGTCTGGCCGCAGACGAGCATTTTTCCGCTGATGGAGATGGGCCGCAGGTGCTTATCTATCACACACACAGCAGCGAAAGCTACACGCCGGATGCCGCTTTTCCGTATACACCGACCGAGACCGAGCGCACGACCGATACCAATTATAATGTAGTGCGCGTCGGTGACGAGCTGCAGAAGGTCCTCGAGAACAACGGCATTGAGGCCGTACATATCCGCGAAATTTTCGATTCGCCCGTGTACACCGGCGCGTATGACCGCTCGCTTGCCGTGGTTGAGGACACGCTGGCAGAATATCCATCCATCACAACCGTCATTGATGTGCACCGCGACTCGATCCTGACCGATGACGGCCGCGCCTACAAGACCTCCTGCACGATAAACGGCGAGGAAACCGCACAGCTTATGCTTGTAGTCGGCACAGATGACGGCGGCCTGTATCACCCGGACTGGCAGGAGAACCTGAATCGTGCAGCATCGCTGCAGTACCGGCTCAACCGCACCTATCCGACGCTCATGCGTCCGCTTAATCTGCGGACCCAGCGTTTTAATCAGCATGCAACGCACAGCGCGTTTCTGGTGGAGGTAGGTTCGTCGGGCAATACGATGACAGAAGCGCTGAAAGGGATCAGATTATTTGGCGATGTTCTTTCGGCCGAATTGACCACTTGACCGTAGGGCGGAATGAGGTCACCCCGCCCTACAAGATAACTTTCCGAATAATTTTTATCATAGTGCGCACCCTAACTTGGGGTGAAACTATGGAAACGATCACATTTACCGCCGATCTGGAACGAAACATCCGCATGATGCAGGAGCTGTTCCGGAACGACGATACGCTTATCATACGGCGTGCCATCGGTCAAAACGGACTGCGCTGTGCGCTGTTTTTCTTTGACGGCATGGTAAATTCCCTTGCCATCAACCAGAGCCTTGTGCGGCCGATCCTGCGCTGTGAGCAGCCGCGGCTTTCCGCCGATATACTCGCCGCCGCTGTGCTCCAGGCCGACGAATGCCGCGTAGAAACCGATATGAACAAGGTATTTGCCGCCTTTCTCTACGGCGATGCCATTGTACTGACTGACGGCGATGCACGTCCGGTTCTCGTCAACACCAAGGGCTTCGACAAGCGCAGCACCGCCGAGCCGGAAAACGAGCGCGTGCTTTCCGGCCCGCGTGAGGGCTTCACCGAGTGCTTTATGCCCAATCTGGCGCTCATCCGCCGCCGCGTGAACGACCCTCGGCTGAAATTCCGGTTTATGCGCGTCGGCAGCCGCACGAACACCAACGTGTGCCTGTGCTATATCGCCGGACTGTGTGAAAACAGTCTGGTTGAGCGTCTGGAAACGCGTCTGACCGCGCTCGATATCGACAGTGTGCTCGACTCCAACTATCTTGCCGAGCGCATACGCGACCACCGCTGGTCGCCGTTTCCGACACTCGGCACGACCGAACGGCCGGACGTTGCCGCTTCCCGTATGCTGGAGGGTCGGTGCGTCATTGTCGTGGACGGCAGTCCGGTAGCGCTCACAGCACCGTTTCTGTTTCAGGAGTGCTTTCAGTCCAACGACGATTACTATATCAGCTTTCTGCAGGCGAATCTTTCGCGCATCCTGCGTGTCATCGGATTTGTATTCACGATCACGTTTCCCGCCATGTACGCCGCACTCATGCTCTATCACCGAGAATTAGTGCCCGCGCGGCTGCTGTTCGCTGTCTCCGCCGCACAGCGCGGCGTTCCCCTTCCCATCGGATGGGAGATTCTCCTGATGCTGTTCGTGCTCGAGGCACTCAAGGAAGCCGGAGCGCGAACGCCCGGTGCCATGGGACAGACGATGAGCATTGTCGGCGGTCTGGTGCTCGGTGACGCGGCAGTTTCCGCGCGATTTGCCGCCGCACCGACCGTTATCGTAGTCGCTATCGCGGGTGTCACCGGTCTGATGGTGCCCAAGCTGCAGACTGCTGCCCTGTGGCTTCGCTTCGTGCTGCTCGCTGCTGCAGCCTCCTGGGGACTGTATGGCGTTGGTCTTGCACTCGGATTAACACTCGCAGCACTGTGCCGCATGCACTCGTGCTCGGCACCGTATCTGCTCAATCTGGTGCCGCGTATCTCTGCCGAGCACGAGGACACCTGGCTTCGCTATCCATGGTTTTTCATGCGCTGCGACCGCTTTGCCGTCAAACGCCCGTCGAAGGAGGAACGCCCGTGAAGCTGCTCAGATTCCTGCCGCTGCTGCTGTTGCTGTGCGGCTGTGCGAGAGAGGTTTCACCGGTATCCGCGCTTGCGCTCGACTGCAAAAACGGTGTGTACTGCCTGACCGCCGAGGTTGTACGGCAGGACTCGCCGGACGGCACCGCCGCACCGGCTTACCTGTCCGCCACCGGAACCGATGTGACGGACGCACTGCGCAACCTGCGCAGTATCCTGCCGGGCGACCTGTATTTGAGCCATGCACAGGTGCTGCTTTTAAGCGAGGATGCGGTTTCCGAGAGCATTCTTCCGCTGGCGGACTATCTTTGCCGTGAAAACGATGTGCGGCTCAGCCTGCGGGCAGCCGTCGTGCGGGACGGCTCTGCCGCCGAGCTGCTGGAGAACGACAACGAGGTGTACGCGCTCAGTGAGCTGCTTGACCGCTCCGCGCAGGACGGCGTTCTGCCGGATATGCCGCTGTACCGCGTCACCGATGTGCTGCACGCAGACGGCACAGCCATTCTTCCGGCCTTGCGCGTGGATGCGTTTGGACAGACGGCACCGGCAGGCACGGCAGTGTTCAAAAACGAACGGCTGAACTGCTTTTTAGACGGTGAGATTGGCGGTGGCGCCTATGCGTGAGCGGCTGTTTCCGCGGTGGTGTACGGCGCTGTTTGCCCTGCTGCCGATGAGCGAATTACTGTATCTTCCCGCCGACGGGCAGAGCGTGTACGCCGCTGCACTCGCGTGTACGGTCTGTGCACTGGCCGGTATCGGAGCGGCAAGGCTGTCCGACCGTGTTCGGCATTCGGCTCCTGCACAATGGGTGCTCGCCTTGACCTCGCTGTTTCCGCTGCTTGCATCCATCGCCCGCATGAGCATTTTCCTGCAGAAGACCGTATTCACCGGACGCTCATGCGGCAGCACAGTTGTGCTGCTGACAGTCTGCATCCTGCTCATGGCATCAATGGGGCTCAACCGCTGTGCCATGTGGGCACTGCCGATTGCGTGGCTTGCCGGTACGGTACTCCTGCTCTCCGGTGTGCTGACATTCACACAGCTTACGCCTGCCAGCTTTTCCGCACCGACAGCGGCATTGCTGCCGCAATTCCGGCATATTCTGTACTCCCTGCTGCCGGCATCGGTCGTACTGGCGTTTTCTCTGCCGGAGACCAGGCTGTCCGCAAGCGTGTCGCGCGGACTCAGCGCAGGCGGTGCATTGCTCGCACTCCTGCTGCTGCGCACAGTGCTGCTGCTTGGAGCTAACACCGCTGCCCTGCTCCCCTATCCGGCGTTCACTGCCGCCGGACTGGCTGCCATCGGCAATTTTGCCCGACACGGCGAGGTATTCTTCGCAGTGCCTCTCCTCCTGTGTGAGATTGGCCGATGCGCCGCACTTGTCTGCGTGCTGCTGTATCCGTTCACACGCACCTGCGGCGTTTTGCACCTGCGCCGACCGCAATAGGACTTGTTTTCCGCTCTCCGTTCTGCTATAATGCAAACAGCAGAGTAAAGGAGATTACGGCATGAATATTCAGATTTTCGGCAAAAACAAGTGTTTTGATACCAAAAAAGCGCAGCGATGGTTCAAGGAGCGCGGTATTAAATTCCAGATGATCGACCTTGCGCAAAAGGGCATGTCCAAGGGTGAACTGGACAGCGTGCTGAAGGCTGTCGGCGGACTGGACAACCTGCTCGACCAGAAAAGCAAGAGTTATGCGTCGCTTGCCTACCTCGCCTACGACGAGGACAAGAAGGAAAAGCTGCTCGAGGACGGCACGCTGATGAAAACGCCAATTGTCCGCAACGGCCGTCAGGCAACTGTCGGCTACCAGCCCGATGTTTGGGCGCAGTGGGAATAACTTCTCCAAAGCCGTTCTATGCCTCAGAACGGCTTTTTCCGTGTCCGTTGTCCGCTTTAGCGCCTTGTATAAAATATTTTTAGGAAAATGCTGTCATTTCGCAAAATATACCCTCTTTCTGTATCTGCTGTCTGATAAACTATGTTCGATAATAAGAAGCGGCATTGATTTATGCTTCTGATTTCATGCGAAAGTGAGGGAGAGCTCATGAAGAGAAAAGGCAAGCGTTTTCTTGTTCTGCTGACCACCGCCAGCCTGAGTCTGAATATGCTCGGCATCAGCGCTTTTGCAGCAGAAGATTCTCCGGAGACGGACGCTGCTTTCGTTTCAGAGATCTCAAAGAACGAGACTGATTTATCTGTAAACCGTCCGGATTCCGATGTTCCGGAGGTTTCCTATGAGCCGATCATTATCGACATTCCCGATGGACCGATTCCGGCCGGTGAAACCTGGAATAACGAGGTTTCGGCTACTGATATTGCAGAGAACGATATCCCAGCGGCTGACAGCTTCAAGGTGCACTTGTCTGACGGCTCATCCAAGCTGTGGATAACCGCAGGGGTTGTCTCCGGTGCAGGCGTGATTTTCACTGCCATGTGCCAAAAAGGCAACGAGAACCGGTAAAAACAATAAACGCCCGCTCATTTTTTGAGCGGGCGTCTTTTCGTCTCACAGGCAGCGCATAAAAACAGCTCAGGCATTGCTGAGCTGTTTTTATGCGCTTTATGCAGTTAGTTCTTGAGGCTCTGAATCGGAGCCGGAATACGGCCTCCGCGGTTAATGAACTTCGCGGGAGAACCGGTCTTGATCGGCATGATCGGTGCAGAGCCAAGCAGACCGCCAAACTCGACCATATCACCGACTCCCTTGCCGATGGCCGGGATAACACGGACAGCAGTGGTCTTGGTGTTGACAACGCCGATTGCGATCTCGTCCGCGATCAGGCCGGAGATGACCTCAGCGGTGGTGTCACCCGGGACAGCAACCATGTCGATACCAACCGAGCATACCGCAGTCATTGCTTCGAGCTTCTCAAGGGTCAGTGCGCCTGCCTGAGCCGCCGCAATCATGCCCTCGTCCTCGGAAACCGGAATGAATGCGCCGGACAGACCGCCGACACTCGAGGATGCCATAACGCCGCCCTTCTTAACGGCATCATTCAGCATCGCGAGGATTGCGGTCGTGCCGCAGCCGCCGCAGACCTCCAGACCAACTTCCTCCAGAATACGCGCAACCGAATCACCGATCGCCGGCGTCGGTGCGAGAGACAGGTCAACGATGCCGAACGGCACACCCAGACGCTGGCTTGCCAGTGCGCCGACCAGCTGGCCCATACGGGTGATCTTGAACGCAGTTTTCTTGATCACGTCAGCTACCTCGCCGATGGAGCAGTCACCTGCACGGCGAATTGCGGACTGCACAACGCCCGGACCGGAAACGCCAACGTTAATAACGGTCTCCGGTTCACCGATGCCGTGGAACGCACCGGCCATGAACGGGTTATCGTCTACCGCGTTGGCAAAAACGACCAGCTTGGAGCAGCCCATGGAATCGTTGTCCTTGGTCAGTTCTGCGGTCTGCTTGATGATGCGGCCCATCAGACCGATGGCATCCAGATTGACGCCCGCCTTGGTGGACGCAACGTTGACCGACGAGCAGACCAGATTGGTTTCCGCCATTGCCTCCGGAATGGAGTTGATAAGGATTTCATCGCCCTTGGCAAAACCCTTCTGCACCAGAGCCGAGAAGCCGCCAACGAAGTTGACGCCAGTGGTCGCAGCGGCACGGTCAAGCGCCTTGGCCAGCGGTACATAGCTGTTTGCCGAGGAGGTCGCACCGACCATGGCGATCGGCGTTACCGAAATACGCTTGTTGATGATCGGGATACCAAGCTCGCGCTCAATCTGCTCGCCGGTGGCAACCAGCTTTTCCGCGCGGCGCGTTACCTTGTCGTATACCTTGTCTGCCAGCACATTGATGTCGTCCGCCGCAAGGTCGCGCAGCGAAATGCCCATCGTGATGGTACGAATGTCGAGGTGCTCCTCCTCGATCATCTTAATGGTTTCCAGAATATCTTTCGTGTTGATCATAGACATTTAACTAAACCTCCTGAAAAATTGAGAGTTGAGAATCGGTTACCTGCTCTCGATTCCGTCAATTTGTCAGATTTTGTGCATTGCGTCGAAGATGTCCTCGTGCATGGTGTGAATCTTCATGCCGAGTTCCTCACCATCCTTGTCAAGCAGGTCGATGAGCGTGTTGAAGTCTACGGTGCACTTGTCGATGTTTACCAGCATGACCATTGCAAATACATCTTCCATTACGTTCTGCGAAATGTCGATGATGTTGACCTGCTGCTCATAGAGCGTGTTAGAAATCTTGGCGATGATACCGGTACGGTCCTTGCCTGTTACTGTGATTACTGCGCGCATAGTGATTCCTCCATTTTTGCGTATATGTTAATTTATCACAAACAAATGAATAATGGAAAATTGAGAATCCGTCGTTCTCAATTATTCTCCGGCTTCCACCACAGCATTGATAATGCTGTTGGAAACCAGAAACCCCTGTTCGGTGAGATACCACCGTGAACCCTCGTGAGCGGCAAGACCGTGCTTTTCCAGCATGCGGAATACCTGCTCGTAAGGAGCCGTACTGACATGGTATCGGTTTTCGAGATCGTGCATATCCGCACCGTCCGAGGTACGCAGACGCACCATCAGGTATTCGCCCTGCCGCCGGAAGTCCGAGACCTCCTCCTCGTCCTGCGGGATGCTCTCACCGCTGATATAAGCCCTGATATCCCGGGCAAACGCGAACCGGCGGCCATTCAGGAAGGAATGGGCGCCCGGTCCCAGTCCGAGATAGTCAGAAAGATCCCAGTATTTGAAATTATGCCGGGAACGAAAACCCGGTTTTGCGAAATTTGATATTTCATAGTGTTCGAAGCCGTTCCTGCCGAGCAGTCTGCACATGGCAAGATAGGTATCTGCCTGCGTGTCGTCATCCGGCAGAACCGGATTTTCACGTCCCATCGGTGTTGCAGGCTCCAGTTTGAGTCCGTAGCACGACAAATGCTGCGGATTCAACGTCAAACACTGCGTTACCGAGTCGAGAAACTGCGCCTGCGTCTGGTCCGGCAGGCCGTACATCAAATCAAGGCTGATGTTGGCGAAGCCGCACTGCCGTGCGAGTTCTACGGCTGCCTGTGCCTGCGCAAAGTCGTGGATACGGCCGATGCGTTTAAGCTCGGTGTCGTGCGCCGCCTGCACACCAAACGAGAGCCGGTTGACGCCGTGCTTATGCATGGCCTCCAGCACCGCTTGATCCGTACTCTCCGGATTGCATTCCACCGTGATTTCGGCGTTTTCCGCAATTGCAAAGCACGCCCCGACCGCCTGTAAAATCTCGCTGAGATAGCCTGCACCAAGGCAGGTCGGCGTACCGCCGCCGATGTACACGGTATCGACCGTGTAACCGGAACAGCGTTCGCCGTACGCCTTTATATCACGAATCAGCGCCGCCGTGTAATCGGCTTTGAGTGACGCATCCGTGATCGAATAAAAATCGCAGTACGCGCACTTTTTCACGCAGAACGGGATGTGCAGGTAGAGGCCGAGCAGCTTGCCGCCTGTTGCAGCGTTAGTTTTCCTCATCGAGTTTAAGCACAGCCATAAAAGCCTCGGTCGGCAGCTGAACCGTGCCAAGCGCACGCATCTTCTTCTTGCCTTCCTTCTGCTTTTCAAGCAGCTTCTTCTTTCGGGTGATATCGCCGCCGTAGCACTTAGCCAGTACGTCCTTGCGAAGCGCCTTGACGGTTTCACGAGCGATGACCTTGCCGCCGATGGCCGCCTGAATCGGCACCTCGAACAGCTGGCGCGGAATATTCTCCTTGAGCTTTTCGCAGATGCGGCGGGCACGGCCATAGGCCTTGTCGCGGTGCGCGATAAAGGACAGCGCGTCCACCTGATCGCCGTTGAGCAGCATATCGACCTTGACAAGATCGCTCTTGCGATAGTCGATAAATTCATAATCGAGCGATGCATAACCCTTGGTACGAGCCTTGAGCGCGTCGAAAAAGTCATAAATAATCTCACCGGTCGGCATTTCGTAATGCAGCTCGACCAGATTGGAGTCCAGATACTGCATATCCTTAAAAATGCCGCGGCGGTCCTGGCACATCGGCATGATGTTGCCGACAAACTCCTGCGGCGTCATGATGGACGCCTTGACATACGGCTCGCGAGCCTCCTCGATAACATCCGGACTCGGATAATCGTGCGGATTATCGCAGCGCTGCACGGTGCCGTCGGTCTTGCTGACCTCATAGATAACGCTCGGCAGCGTGGTAACAAGGTCGAGGTCGAACTCGCGCTCCAGACGTTCCTGAATGATCTCCATGTGCAGCATACCAAGGAAGCCGCAGCGGAAGCCAAAGCCGAGTGCGACCGAGCTTTCCGGCTCAAACGACAGCGCTGCGTCATTGAGCTGCAGTTTTTCAAGTGCGTCACGCAGATCGGGATACTTAGAGCCGTCCTCGGTGTAAATACCGCAGAATACCATCGGACGTGCCGGGCGATAGCCGGGCAGCGCCTCCGGCGTCGGATTTTCCACACCGGTAACGGTATCGCCGACACGAGTGTCGGATACCTTTTTAATAGAGGCGGTAAAGTAGCCTACCTCACCGGCACACAGCTCCTGCTGCGGAGACAGACCGAGCGGCAGCATGTAGCCGCACTCAAGCACCTGAAATTCAGCACCGGTGGCCATCATTTTGACCTTCATGCCCGGGCAGATCTTGCCGTCAAGCAGGCGCATGTAAACGACAACGCCCTTGTACGGGTCATACTGGCTGTCGAACACGAGCGCACGCAGCGGCGCATCCGCATCGCCCTCCGGCGCCGGAATATCAGTAACGATACGCTCGAGCACCTCGTGAATGTTGATATTCATTTTTGCGGAAATTTCGGGCGAGTCCTCTGCCGGAATGCCGATGATATCCTCGATCTCCTTCTTGACACGCGGTGCATCCGCCGCCGGCAGGTCGATCTTGTTGATGACCGGCACGACCTCCAGACCGGCGTCAATGGCAAGATAGGTGTTGCCAAGGGTCTGCGCCTCGATGCCCTGCGCCGCATCCACAACCAGCAGTGCGCCCTCGCACGCCGCCAGCGAACGCGAAACCTCATAGTTGAAGTCCACATGTCCCGGGGTGTCGATCAGGTTCATTTCGTAGGTCTTGCCGTTGTCCGCGGTGTATTCCATGCGGACCGCACGCGCCTTGATGGTAATGCCGCGCTCGCGCTCAAGCTCCATATTGTCGAGTAGCTGCTCCTCCATTTCACGCACGGAAACGGCCTTGCACTGCTCCAGCAGGCGGTCTGCCAGCGTGGATTTGCCGTGGTCGATATGCGCAATGATGGAGAAATTGCGAATTTGCTCGCGATTTTTCACGTCGAAAGCTCCTTATCTGTAAACTGTAAAGCTAACAAGGTAATACCGCATAATTGAACAAGTGTGATTTGCGAGTAAATTTTGCGTACTGACTATACGCAGTTTTGTGGTAATACTTGCTGTATTACCGTGAAACCGGAACGAAGTCAGGGCGAAAATTTCCGCAAAGCACCGCAGCTTTCATTGTGCGGTGTTACCTCAAATATAGGCTCATTATAGCATATTTGACAGGGTGTCACAAGCGTTCTTTCGCAGTTTGCATTTGTTTCTCTGCTGCAAACGTGAATTTTGTATTTTTTCATAAATTTCATTTTCTGATAAAGGGAATTTCATGCAAAGCGGTTATTGCACTATCATGGTGAAGCGGTAAACCGGCAAAGAATTAACAGCGCTGGCGGTTTGGGTAAAACAAAAAGCACCGAATACATCGGTGCTTTTTGATTTGGAGCGGCTGACGAGGCTCGAATCGCATCCACACCCCGACCTCTGATTTTATGAAGGTGGAGGAAGTGAGTGTGCTGCGGATAAAAGAAAAACACCGAATTACATCGGTGTCCTTTGATTTGGAGCGGCTGACGAGGCTCGAACTCGCTACCTCCACCTTGGCAAGGTGGCGCTC
>OLSC01001079.1_pt1 | contig 27982 bp, 28 predicted proteins | sample 1672881 | NCBI WGS metagenome assembly OLSC01 (sample SAMEA3136733, study PRJEB25190) | human gut metagenome | biome: human gut; feature: human-associated habitat; material: faeces | place: Austria | collected 2013
GAGATGTCGAAATACGGAAGTGTACTTGGCTTAGATACGATTCGAGGTCTGTTGCATGAGCTTGGTGATCCACAGGACGATCTTAGGTTCATACATATTGCAGGAACGAATGGCAAGGGCTCTGTGCTTGCGTACACTTCGACTATATTAAGTGAGGCTGGCTACAGAACCGGGCGATATGTTTCTCCGACCGTTATGTCTTATCTGGAGAAAATCCAGGTGGACGGAACATGGATCTCGGAATCGGATTTTGCACAGAGTGTAGAGAAGATAAAGGAAGCGATTGCCAGTCTGAAAGCAAAGGGAGAACCTCTCCCGACGTTATTTGAAGCAGAGACGGCAATGGCTTTTTTGTATTTTCGGAAAATGCATTGCGACATGGTCGTACTTGAGACCGGACTTGGCGGTGAGACGGACGCGACGAATATTGTGAAGAATACCATCTGTGCAGCATTTGCAACCATCAGCGTCGATCATCTTGGTGTGATTGGAGATACGCTGGAGGAGATTGCCCGGACGAAGTCGGGCATTATCAAACCTGGTTGTACGGTAGTATCCGCGAGACAGACAGACGTTGTGAGAAATGTCCTGAAGAAAAAAGCAGAAGAGAAGAACTGCTCTTATGTAGAGGCGGAGCCAAAGAAAATGGAAATTCTGACGGACAGTTACGATGGAATCACATTTTCTTATAAAGAGTTTGAAAAGATGCATTCAAATCTTGCGGGGCAGTGCCAGAGAGAGAATCTTGCTACAGCGCTTGAGATTGTAAAGCAGTTAAGAACACTTGGATATGAGATTCCGGATGAAGCAGTGAGGGACGGGCTTGCAAAAACCGTGTGGGAAGGCAGATTTACCTGCCTTAGAAAGAATCCGGTTTTTATCATAGACGGAGCACATAATGAGGACGCTGCGATCAAACTGAGAACATCCATTGAGCGATACTTTAAAGGAAAGGAAATCCAGCTTATTATGGGAGTATTTCAGGATAAGGAGTATGAAAAGATTACAAGTATCCTGTGCCCGCTGGCAAAGAAGGTTTACACTGTAGAACTTCCGAACAAAGCCAGAAGCTTAAGTGCCGGGAAACTTGCGGACTGTACCAGAAAATATTGCGAAGAAGTAGAAGTAAAAGACAGTATTCAGTCAGCGGTGGACTCAGCGACAGCAGCATGTGGTGCTGGAATGAATAATCAGGTAATCATCGCATGTGGTTCACTTTCTTATCTGGGAGAAGTGAAGCGGATTGTGGAAGAAAATAGAAAAATAGAAAAGAGCGAATAAAAATGATAGATCATGAAAAAGTAGAACAGGCAGTTCGGCTTTTATTAGAAGGAATAGGTGAAGATGTGAACCGGGAGGGGCTTATTGACACTCCGGACCGGATTGCAAGAATGTATGAAGAGATATACGGCGGCATGGAAGAAGATGCAGCAACACATTTGTCCAGGACATTTACAGTAGACAGCAGTGAGATGGTTGTGGAAAAAGATATTACATTTTACTCCACATGCGAACACCATCTGCTGCCATTTTACGGAAAAGTACATATCGGATATATCCCGGATGGAAAAGTCGTAGGACTGAGCAAGCTTGCAAGAACAGTAGAAGTATTTGCAAGAAGACTGCAGCTTCAGGAGCAGTTGACGGGACAGATTGCCGATGCGCTGATGGAGCATATGCAGGCAAAAGGCGCAATCGTGATGATCGAGGCGGAGCATATGTGCATGACTATGCGCGGAATCAAGAAGCCGGGAAGCCAGACAGTGACGCTGGCAAGACGTGGAGTCTTCGAGACAGACCCGGCACTGGAAGAACGATTTTTCCGCATGTTGGAGAGATAGCGATGCTGATGGAAAAGTATATAGAGATGCCGCGCCTCAATGCAGTCTGGAATCATCCACTTTATCAGAAGTATTACCGGGAAAATGAAAAAATGGAGCATGACCGTGAATTTTGTTGTCACCAGATTACACACCTTTTGGATGTAGCGCGGATTGCGTATATTAAGAATCTGGAAGCAGATCTTGGCATTGATAAGGAGTTAATTTACACAGCAGCAATTTTACATGACATTGGAAAAGCTTTGCAGTACACGGACAAGATTCCTCACGAAATTGCAGGTGAGAAGATCGCAGGCGAGATTTTAGATACACTTTCGGAAAATGATGCATTTTCAGAGACGGAACGGGCATGGATATTAGAAGCTGTGCGCGGACATCGCAGAAAATGTAACGGCATGTCGGAGGTGGCAAGATTATTTTATGAGTGTGACAAGCGTTCCAGAAATTGTTTTGCGTGTCCGGTAAAAGAGCAGTGTAATTGGAGCGAAGAAGAGAAGAATATGGAGATAAAGATATGATTATTGGCGGAAAGAAATTTGACGTAGAGCATGAAACTTATGTTATGGGAATCTTGAATGTAACACCGGATTCCTTTTCTGATGGTGGAAAATATAATGGCATGGATCAGGCAATGGAGCATGCAAGACAGATGGTCAAGGACGGCGCAGACATCATTGATGTAGGAGGCGAGTCTACAAGACCGGGACATATAATGATCACGGATGAGGAAGAAATTGCAAGAGTGACTCCTATCATTGAGAAACTGAAAAAAGAGTTTGATGTGCCAATCTCCATTGATACTTATAAAAGTAAGGTGGCGGAAGCAGCAGTTCAGGCAGGAGCAGATCTTGTGAATGACATCTGGGGATTGAAATATGACGAGAAGATTGCAGGTGTCATTGCAAAATATAACGTTGCCTGTTGCCTGATGCACAACCGTGACAATACAGAATATAGCAATTTCCTGGATGATTTTATGGAGGATATGCGGGAGTGTATACGTCTGGCAAAGGCAGCAGGGATTGCAGATGATAAGATTATTCTGGATCCGGGAGTTGGATTCGGAAAGACTTACGAGATGAATCTGGAGATTATTGACAAATTAGAAATCATGCAGAAGCTCAATTACCCAATCCTTCTTGGAACTTCCAGAAAATCCGTCATTGGTCTGACACTGGATCTGCCAGTCGATCAGCGGGAAGAAGGAACACTCGTGACGACGGTATACGGTGTTCAAAAAGGCAGTGCATTTGTGCGTGTCCATGATGTAAAGAAGAATAAGAGAGCCATTCAGATGACAAAAGCGCTTATGCGTGACCATGAGGTATAGAGGATGGAATTAGATCAGATTAAAATTGAAGGTCTGGAAATATTCGCAAATCACGGCGTATTTCCAGAAGAAAATGTACTGGGACAGAAGTTCATCGTGTCCGCAATACTTTATACAGACACAAGAAAAGCCGGAAAGACCGATGAGCTGACGGCATCGATCCATTACGGAGAAGTCAGTGCATTTATTACAGAATTTGTAAAATCACATACATACAAATTATTGGAGCGCGTGGCCGAAGAACTGGTAGAAGATATGCTTCAGAAGTTTGACGGGCTTGAAAAAGTAACACTGGAGATTCAGAAACCATGGGCACCGGTAGGACTTCCGCTTAAAACTGTCAGCGTTAGAATCACAAGAAGCTGGCACACGGCTTACATTGCCCTCGGATCTAATATGGGAGACAGCAGACAGATTCTGGACGATGCAGTGTCAGCAATTGACGCGCTTCCTGCAAGCAAAGTGGAAAAAGTGTCCGGATTTATTACAACCCCACCGTACGGTGTGACAGACCAGCCGGATTTCCTGAATGGCTGTCTGAGAATGAAAACTCTTTATTATCCGAAGGAACTCCTTAGAGAACTGAATCAGATCGAAAAGGAAGCCGGAAGAGAGCGGATCATTCACTGGGGACCAAGAACGCTGGATTTGGATATCATTTTCTATGATGATCTGATCAGTCAGGAGGATGACTTATGCATTCCTCATGTTGAAATGCATAAACGTTCTTTTGTACTGGAGCCTTTGGAGGAAATCGCACCATACAAACGGCACCCGGGAAATGGAAAGACAGTACGACAGATGCTGGAAGAGCTTACCGATTCATAAAAGTAAGAGAGAATACGGTCCATGAGAAAAGAAAGACCACGTGCAGACAAAAACAGATAACCAGATATGAAAAGAGGTGGCCTTATGAATCTGACAGAGAACCATACAATAGCGGAATTATTGTATGAAAATGGAAGTTAAGCGCAGAACTGGAAGCGGAACGATTTATGCTTGAGCTGATTACAAGTCTCAGCAGTACAGAACTGATCGACGATGGAATCAATAACGTATTATGCAAAGTCGGTGAGTATACATGCGCAGACCGTGCCTATGTATTTGAAATTAATGAAGATTATACAACAACCAATACATATGAATGGTGTAAAGAAGGGGTGACACCACAGATTGATAATCTAAAAGGAATTCCATTCGAGAGTATGCCGAACTGGATACATCTGTTCCTGCATGGGGAAAATATCCTGATTGAGGAACTGGAAGATATTAAGGCAGAGATGCCCCAGGAATATAGAAGAAATCTTTTGCGGAGCACAGATTGGTATCTGGTCGATTATCAAGCAAGAGGGAAAAGAACCGGTAATGGAGGCCGATGCAAATATGCGTGAGCTTCTGGGGCTGACGAAAGGTACCACAAGTGAAGAATGTTATCGTATATGGAGAGACAATATTCCATCGGAATATACGGAAAAAGTGGACAACTGTGTGAAAAAACTTTGGAAAAAGGATATGCTGACGTCATTTATCCGTGGCACCATCCGACTCGTGGAAAAATCTGAATCCGATGTGGAGGAGTGCGGCCGAAAGATTATGAGGGAATCGGAGTCTGCATACGTGGTTATCATCAGGATATTACTAAGAACATCGAGCGGGAAATGCGATTTCGAAGTCTAAAAGCTGCAACAAGTGAGATTTATTATGCAATCTATAATATAAATCTGAACACAGATTATATGGAGCAGATTTCTGAACCAAATAAAATGTACAAAATTGCAAATGACAGAGGAATTGCATCTGAAAAGCTGATGGAATTTTGTACATTTCAGATTCATGAAGATTATCAGGAAGAAATGCGAAAGTTCTTTGACTTGTTAACACTGGGGGAACGGTTAAAAGAGAAGAACTTTGTCAGCCGGGAATAAGCTGCAAAAAATGGGCAGGAGGCATTGAATATCTTTGAACAATCAGGGGAACAGGAGATTGACCTGATTCTGATGGATATTATGATGCCGGTTATGGACGGTCTCGAAGCGACCAGAAGAATCCGTACATGCACTCACCCACGGGGGGCAACTGTACCGATTATTGCAATTTCAGCAAATGCATTTGCTGATGATATTCAGAAAGCAAAAAATGCCGGTATGAATGAGCATCTGGCGAAGCCATTTGAGATGGAGAAGGTGCTTCGTGCGATTTCAAGGTATCACAAGGTGTAGAGTAAAAAAATATAATTGAAGGCTTTTGTACTCAACATCATCTTATGACATATAAAGAGGAGGAAAGAATGATGTATATCACATGTTTAGACGTAGAAGGAGTATTAGTACCGGAAATTTGGATTGCTTTTGCCAAGGCAAGTAATATTCCGGAACTTAAGAAGACAACAAGAGATGAGCCTGATTATGACAAACTTATGAAATGGCGTCTTGGTATTTTAAAGGAGCATGGTCTTGGATTGAAGGAAATTCAAGAGACAATCGCCAAGATCGATCCGCTTCCGGGAGCAAAAAAGTTCTTAGATGAGCTCCGTACATTTAGTCAGGTGATTCTTATCAGTGATACATTTACACAGTTTGCAACACCACTGATGGAGAAATTAGGATGGCCTACATTGTTCTGTAACACACTGGAGGTTGCGGAAGATGGAGAGATTACCGGATTCAAGATGCGTGTAGAACAGTCGAAACTCAGTACAGTCAAAGCACTGCAGTCTATCGGATTTGACACAATCGCAAGTGGAGATTCTTATAATGACCTTGGCATGATTCAGGCTAGTAAAGCTGGATTTTTATTTAGAAGTACCGATAAGATCAAAGCAGACTATCCACAGATTCCGGCATATGAAACATATGATGAACTGTTAAGTGCGATTAAAGAAGCAATGAAATAAATTTATAAGAATACCCGGTTGGTTTTATATATTATTTATCTTATTGCAATAAAAAAGATGCCAGGTTAATCTGCGTGGTAAAAACACAGATTTCTGGCATCTTATAAAATCAATAAGTATAAATTAAATCCAGATTCTTAATGTATTGATTAATTTCTGTTTTTCCAAATCATTCATCTGAGCTACAAGATGCATAACTTCATTGTCCAGAGCGTTCTCTTTATAAGCAGGCTCCAGAGAACCAACAAGAGAATCCAGTGTTGTATTCATAAGCTTTGCATAGTAGATCAGGATACGAAGAGACATTGCTGTACGATTGTTCTCTACGTTGCTGATATATCCTGGTGTTACGTGCAGGGCATCTGCGACCTCTGCCTGTGTCAGATTCATCTCCTGGCGTAATTTCTTCACGCGGGAGCCAAGGTTTTCTTCAAAATTGCCGTCTTTTTGATTTTTATTCATAATGACCTCCATGATCAAATTTTTTCTTTTAAGTACAATAATAAGTATACTTAGAATTATACTATAAATAATCAAGAAGTGCAACGTTGGAGATTAGTTGTAATCTCATTTTTTGCGCATTAAACCGAATGCCGAGGCATTCTTGAATAGGAAAATAAAACAAATTTCCGGGAAAAGAGGGAGTAATCACTCTTCATGGGTGCTTGCAGCAATCACGACACCGACCATAATCAGAAATGCCCCAATTGCTCCTTGCAGAGATAATTTTTCATGGAGAAAAATATAGGCAAAAATCATAGAAAATACTGGTTCCAGTGCGAAAAGCATGCTGGTATGTTCCGGAGATGTGTATTCTTGAGCAACTGGCTGAACGATAAATCCAAAAGCACTGCAGAGTATCGCCAGACCAAGAATTGCACCCCACTGCGCGCCACTGCCTGGAAGTGAGGGAGTCTCAAATAAAAATGTAAAGATCACACCATACAGACCGGTAAATCCAAGTTGCCAGATTCCAAGAAGAAAGCTGTCAGTTTCTTTTGTAAAATGATCCATCAGAATAATCTGGATGGTGTAGGAAAATGCACTGAGGATACATAAAATATCTCCAAGATTAATTGTAAAGGTGGAGAAAAATGTAAGCAGACAGATTCCAAGTAAAGCCAAAAGGACTCCAAGAGTTGTACGTTTGGATGGCAGTTTGTGTTTTAAAAAGCTGTGTACTACCGGTACGAATACAGACACAATACCAACCAGGAATCCAGCATTGGAAGCGGTCGTGTATTTCATTCCCGGAACAAGAAAAGCAAACACACCAAACAGAAGCAGCCCGAGAATACTTCCGTATCCAAGAGTGCGCAGGTTCATCAGCTTCATTTTCGGCAAGAAAACCAGTGCAACGGTAATAAATGCAATGCAAAAGCGCAGTGCAATAATAGAGAATGGCGGCATTCCAGTCAACCCGATTTTCATCATCAGATAGGAACTTCCCCATGTCATGGCAACGATGGCAATCAGAATATCGGCCTGTCCCTGTGACAGCCCTTTTTTCGTTGTAGTATTAGCAGTTGCAGATTTTGTTATAGTGTTTTTACGTTCCCCAGACATAATAGACACTCCTTTAACATTCTTGAATTGGTAAATCTCTCAATGAATGATAATACCATTATTCTTATTGTACATGGTTTACGGAAATTTGAAAAGAGTAGATATGAAAGGAGTGTTCTAGACACAGCGAAGCCCCGCGGGTGCGTTCCCGGCGAGGCTTCGTGTGCTGTTATAGTTATATAAAGGAATGAGAGTAAGTGCTTTTCGCACTTCTATGAGGGGTGATAGCTGATGTCTTTCTCAACTATCTGTTATTTAGTATAAGAGGAAAATGTGACGAAAGTATGTTGAAACTCTTAAACAAATCGAAAATTTATAAAAAACCACTTAAGAAATAATAAAGTTATGGTAGAATAGTACTTACGGAGGTGGAATATGAAAAAAAGAGTATTGTTACTGGGACTTGTAGTGCTTATGGTACTTACAGGCTGTGGGACAACAGAAAAAGAAACGAAGACAAAGGAAAAAGATCCAGACAAACTGGTATTAAATATAGAAGATAAAAAAGAAGACAATATACAAGAGGAACAGACAGATATGCAGGAACAGGCTTCACAGCCAGACGGACAATCACAGGCAGAAGAGGCGAATGAACAACAGCCGCAGAAAAATGGACAATTGATTGCGATTGATGCAGGACATCAGGCAAAGGGGAATAGCGAGAAAGAACCGGTCGGTCCAGGTTCTTCTGAAATGAAAGCAAAGGTGGCTTCCGGGACAAGTGGCAAGACATCAGGGCTTCAGGAATATGAACTGACATTGGCTGTTTCTATGAAGCTGAAAGAAGAATTGATGAACCGTGGGTATGATGTTTTGATGATACGAGAGACGAACGATGTAAATGTATCGAATGCAGAGCGTGCACAGATTGCAAACAATGCCAATGCCGATGCATTTATCCGTGTTCATGCCAATGGTTCAGATAGCAGCAGTGCCAATGGCATGATGACGATTTGTCAGACTGCTTCCAATCCATACAATGGAAATCTATATTCCCAAAGTCAGGCACTTTCTACAGATATTTTAGATCAGATGGTGGCAGCAACCGGAGCAAAAAGAGAGCGTGTCTGGGAGACAGATACCATGAGTGGAATCAACTGGGCACAGGTTCCGACGACCATTGTGGAGATGGGATATATGAGTAATCCGACGGAAGATCAGAAGATGGCGACAGACGAATATCAGTGGCAGATCGTAACCGGGATTGCCAATGGCGTGGATCAGTATTTTGGAATTGCGAGATAAGGGAGTTTTGACAGATGAAAAAAGCAGCATTATTTTTTGATGTAGATGGTACATTGATTGACGAACAGACGAAGATAGTGCCGGAAAGTACACTTCGTGCATTGAAGCAGGCGAGAGAAAACGGACATCTTGTGTTTATCAATACAGGTCGTACATCTTGTAATACATTGGATTCCATGAAGCACATACCGGTGGACGGATATGTGTGCGGTTGTGGAACGGAAATCATTTATCAGGGAAATGTGCTGATGCACAGTACACTGACCAAGGAGCAGTGCAGACGTTACATACAGGTGATTCAGGAGTGTCATATGGAAGGAGTTCTGGAAGCCAGTGACGATCTATATTTTCCCCAAAATAGTTCCCGTTTTCCGGAAATCGAAGATATCAGACAGCGCATGGGAAAAGCCTGGGGATTAGGCTGTAAGAAATATATAGAGGATGGCGGATTCATTTATGATAAAATGTTCTTACTCTCTGATCAGACAAGTGATGTAGTAAAATTCATAGAGGAAGTTCGTGACGATCTGGCAGTCATCGATCGGAGACATGGAAGTTATGAGTGTATTCAAAAGCAATATACAAAAGCGACCGGGATTGAGTATATGAGGAAATATCTTGGCTATGACATGGATCAGATATATGTATTTGGAGATAGCAGCAATGATTTGGCGATGTTCGAATACGCCACACATACAGTGGCGATGAAAGAGCATGATTCTGTATTGGATCCATATACAGAATATGTGACGGACAGTGTGATGAATGACGGAATTGAAAAAGCAATGAAACATTATCAATTAATATAGAAGGGACTGTATCATATGGGAGAACAACTGACAGAAAGTGATGTAAAGAAAATAAAGGAAGAAATTGAGTACCGAAAGATTGTTGTCCGTAAAAAAGAGCTGGAAGCAGTAAAAGAGGCAAGAGCACAGGGAGACTTGAGCGAGAACTTTGAGTATAAAGCAGCGAAGCAGGATAAGAACCGCAACGAAAGCCGTATCCGTTATCTAGAGAGAATGTTAAAAACTGCCAACATTGTGTCTGATGATTCAAAAGAAGACGAGATAGGAATTAATAATACCGTGGATCTTTATTTTGAAGATGATGAAGAAGTGGAGACATACCGGATTGTGACAAGTGTCCGAGGAAATTCCCTGGCAGGACTGATCAGCATCGAGTCACCGCTTGGAAAAGCAGTACTTGGACATAAAGTTGGTGACCGCGTGAAAATACCGGCAGGAGATGACGGATATTATGTGGTAGTAAAGAGGATTGATAAGACTACCGATGACAGTCATGATACGTTAAGAAAATATTAGTAAAAGTGAAAAAATATTTTTGAGAATATTGCAAAGGGAATTTACATATGCTATAATGCCAGTAGGCAGAAAAGAAATAAGAAGGTCATTTATTGTGACAAACCCCCGGAAGTCTCGTACACTTTCGGGGGTTTTTAATTCAATTCCGGCATGGGAGAATCAAGACCATAGGTATCAGAGGCGGTAACGTAATAATTATAATATATTATAAGAGTAAAGTATATTATAATTAATAAACTTGTAAAATTTTGTCTATTATGTATAATATATATGAAACGAATAACGAACAACAGGGGGCTTGCGTATCAAGCAGGCTGAGATTGGGCTGAATGCCCTGACCTGCAACCTGATTTGGATAATGCCAACGTAGGGAAAAAGATGCGTAAATGTTAGCAGGTATATCTTTTATTAGGTATATCTGCTATTTATGTTAGCAATGTAAAAATCAGCGAATGTTCACAACACAAAAAGGAGAGAGAATTATGCTAGGTACATGTTTACAGAACGTTAGAGAAAAAGGACCGCTTGTCCATAATATTACGAATTATGTTACGGTCAATGATGTAGCAAATGTGATTCTTGCGTGTGGTGCAAGCCCGATCATGTCAGACGAGCCGCAGGACGTGCAGGATATCACTGCAATTTGTGGAGGTCTGAACATCAATATTGGAACGCTGAATGTAAGAACGATTGAAGGAATGTTGGCGGCAGGTCATAAGGCAAATGAATTAAATCATATGGTTCTGCTTGATCCGGTTGGTGCAGGAGCAAGTTCTCTTAGAACGAATACAGCTGTCAACTTGATGCAGGAAATAAAGTTTGATGTAATCCGTGGAAATATTTCCGAAATCAAGACATTAGCTGCAGGAAGCGGTACTACAAAGGGTGTTGACGCGGATGTAGCTGACGCAGTGACAGAAGATAATCTGGACGAAGCAGTTGCATTTGCAAAAGCATTTTCTGAAAAATCCGGAAGTATAGTTGCAATTACAGGAGCAATTGATCTTGTCAGCGACGGCAGAAAATGTTACGTGATCCGTAATGGACGTCCCGAAATGGGAAGAATTACAGGAACAGGCTGTCAGTTATCCGGACTGATGACAGCATATCTTGTTGCAAATCCTGAGCAGAAGCTTGAGGCGGCAGCAGCGGCAGTTTGTACGATGGGACTTGCCGGTGAGATTGGCTGGAGTTACATGCAGAAAGGTGACGGTAATTCTACCTATAGAAATAGAATTATTGATGCTATTTATAACATGACAAAAGAGCAGTTAGACGAAGGAGCAAAATATGAAGTGCGATAAAAAAGATTTGCTGCTTTATGCAGTGACAGACAGAAGTTGGCTGAATGGAGAGACACTTTACAGTCAGGTTGAGAAGGCACTGGAAGGTGGAGCTACATTTGTACAGCTTCGTGAGAAACATCTCGATCATGATGCTTTTCTTCAGGAGGCAAAGGAAATCAAGGAATTGTGTGCAAAGTACCAGGTACCGTTTGTGCTAGATGATGATGTGGAGCTTGCACTGGAAGTTGGCGCGGACGGAGTTCATGTAGGACAAAGTGATATGGAAGCAGGAGATGTCCGGGCAAAGCTTGGTGAAGATAAGATTGTCGGAGTTTCAGCACAGACAGTGGAGCAGGCACTTCTAGCTCAGGAGCGCGGAGCAGACTATCTTGGAGTCGGAGCTGTATTTCCGACCAGTTCCAAAGATGACGCAGTAGAAGTTGACCATGAGATGGTAAAAGCAATTTGTGAGGCTGTAGATATTCCAGTTATCGCAATTGGCGGCATCACAAAAGATAATGTGCAGGAGTTGTCAGGCTGTGGACTTTGTGGAATCGCAGTTATCAGCGCTATTTTCGCAAAACCGGATATTAAGAAAGCGACAGAAGAGCTGAAAGCAGCCACTGAGAAGATGGTGAAAGCATGTTAGAAAATAAATCTGACGTGGAGAAAAATGCATCAGAGCAGAAATGTTGTGGAAAAGTTCCTGTACAGAATATGGGTGGTGTTATCTTAGACATAGACGGGACAGTTCTGGATTCTATGTCCATCTGGCAGGACGCGGGTGTGAGATACCTTGCGAGTCAGCAGATTGAAGCAGAGCCTGGACTTGCCGAGAAGATTTATTATATGTCTATCCCGGAGGCTGCATTATATATGCGGACACGCTATGGGCTTGAACAATCTGTAGAAGAAATCAGTCAGGGAATCAAAGATGTAGTGAGAGATTTCTATTATTACGAGGCGCCGTTAAAAGCCGGAGTAAAAGAATTTCTACAAAAAATGTCAGATAGAAAGATTCCGGTCGTGGCAGCAACAGCCAGTGATGAAGATCATCTGGAACATGCATTTATCCGTCTTGGAATACGTCAGTATTTTGAACATATTTTTACATGCGCGCAGGCAGGAGCCGGAAAGCAGAGCCCGGCAGTCTATCATATGGCAGCAGGATATCTGGACAGGAATCTGGAAGAACTGTATGTTTTTGAAGATGCATTGTATGCAATCCGGACAGCAAAACTGGCAGGATATCATACGGTTGGCGTGTATGACGAAGAAAGTAAAGAAGATCAGGAAATGATCCGCGAAGAAGCAGACATTTATATGGAAAGCTTTTTGAAGGCGGATGTGTTTTTTGAATAGATAAGAAAAGGAAAGGCAAAACAATGAGAACAGCAGTAACAATTGCCGGAAGTGATTCCAGCGGTGGAGCAGGGATTCAGGCAGACATTAAGACAATGATTGCAAATGGCGTTTATGCGATGAGTGCAATCACAGCGTTAACCGCACAGAATACAACAGGTGTGACAGGGATTATGGAAGTGACACCAGAATTTCTAGGTGAGGAATTAGACAACATTTTTACAGATATTTATCCGGACGCAGTGAAGATCGGAATGGTATCTTCCAGTGCGCTGATTGAGAAAATTGCAGATAAACTGAAGGAGTATCAAGCAGAAAATATCGTTGTTGACCCAGTTATGGTAGCAACAAGTGGAGCGAAGCTGATCAGTGATGAGGCAATCGGAACTTTAAAGAAACGTCTTCTTCCAATTGCCAGTGTTCTGACACCGAATATTCCGGAGGCAGAAGTTCTGGCGGAAATGGAGATCCACTCAGCAGATGATATGATTGAGGCTGCAAAGAAAATCAGTGATACATACCACTGCGCAGTTCTCTGCAAGGGCGGACATAAGTTGAATGATGCAAATGACCTGCTTTATCGTGATGGTGATTATCGTTGGTTCAACGGAAAACGTATTGATAATCCGAATACACATGGAACCGGCTGCACACTTTCCAGTGCCATTGCATCGAACCTTGCAAAAGGATTTGATATGGACACATCCGTAGAGCGTGCAAAAGATTACATTTCCGGAGCGCTGGCTGCGATGCTGGATCTCGGAAAAGGAAGCGGACCTATGGATCACGGATTTGCAATTACGGGAGAATATAAGAAAGAAGCATAAAGAGGGAAAGACATCATGGAAGAAAAAAGAACAGGTTTATTTGAAAATGGACTGATCTGGTTTGGAGCAGGCGTTTCTATCGCGGAGATTCTGACCGGAACTTATCTGGCACCACTTGGAATGGGGAAAGGACTTCTCGCAATTATTGTAGGACATATCATCGGCTGCCTTATGTTATTTCTGGCAGGTGTAATCGGTGGTAAAGTCAGAAAAAGTGCAATGGAAACTGTAAAAATGAGTTTTGGACAGAAGGGAAGTATTCTGTTTGCAGTGTTAAATGTGCTGCAGCTTGTGGGCTGGACGGCAATTATGATTTATGATGGTGCACTGGCAGCAGATGGTGTCATGAATACCGGACGCTGGATCTGGTGCCTGGTCATCGGAGCGCTGATCATTCTGTGGATTGTTATTGGAATTACAAATCTTGGAAAAATCAACACGGTTGCTATGGCAGCATTATTTATCCTGACACTGATTCTTTGTAAAGTTATCTTCACAGGAAACGGAGCAGGTGTACCATCGGATGACAGCATGACATTTGGCGCAGCAGTTGAACTTGCCGTTGCCATGCCATTATCCTGGCTTCCGCTGATCAGTGATTATACAAGAGAAGCAAAAGAGCCGGTAAAAGCAACAGCAGTCAGCGCAATTACTTATGGTATTGTAAGCTGTTGGATGTATGTGATCGGAATGGGAGCAGCAATTATTACCGGAGAGTATGATATTGCACAGATCATGCTAAAAGCAGGTCTTGGAATCGTCGGACTTCTGATCATCGTATTTTCAACAGTTACAACAACATTTCTGGATGCATATTCCGCAGGAATTTCCAGTGAGACCGTTGTGAATAAATGGAATGGAAAACATGTGGCAATCGTGGTAACTGTGCTTGGAACGATTGCAGCAATTGTATACCCGATGGATAATATTACAGATTTCCTGTATCTCATCGGTTCCGTATTTGCACCGATGATCGCAATCCAGATTGCAGACTTCTTCCTGCTGAAACTGGATAAGAATAATCAGGCAGTGCATGTACCGAATATGATTATCTGGGTGATAGGATTTATCGCGTATCGAATTCTGATGAATATCGATATGCCGGTAGGAAATACACTGCCTGATATGGTGATCACGATTATTTTGTGCCTTATAGTAGGTAAATTATTTCCGGTAAGCAAAAAGCGGTAAGCCGTTTTCTTCCGGCAAGACTACTTTTCCTTGGATCAGTGGTCTTGCATATTGTATAAATGCTTCTGTGACATCACAGCCGTCTTCGGTGATCCAATCAGATGGTACGGCTTTTTCCATGTTACAGATTTCATTTACATCGGCAGTTTCGTAGGAGAGCTCGTAAGGAAGATCACAGTTTCGGATAAATGTGATCATCTTGCCTGTCTCTCCTTTTAATGCAGCCTGAACACCAACGATTCCGGCATTTTCAGATTCATTTAAATCTGTAGCTGACAGGTATTCGCTGGAGCAGCGCTGGCATACATTCAACTCAATGGAGCGGACTTTTACGCCGATTCGCTCTTTGACAAGATTTTCCAGATATTTTCCGGATCCGGTCAACATTTTATGACCAAAGGTATCGGTTCCAATATCACCGGCAAGTTCGCAGACAAAGGTTCCATTTTTGTCATGAATTCCTTCAGAGATGCATACAACTAAGTTTGGGGTTGTTTCCAGCATTTCCTGTACTTTTTTAAGAAATGCTTCCTGGTCAAATGCAGTTTCCGGCAGATAAATAAGGCGTGGGTTATCACCATCATATTTGCGGGCAAGGGCACTGGCGGCAGTGAGCCAGCCGGCGTGACGTCCCATAATTTCTACAATAGTGACAGATTTTTTGTTGTCATAAACACTTGCATCAATAGCAACTTCGCGTACCATGGAAGCAACATATTTTGCAGCACTTCCAAATCCCGGAGTGTGATCTGTGTGGACCAGGTCATTATCTATGGTTTTCGGAACACCGATAAAGCGAATATCGCTGTTGATCTTTTTGGCATATCGGGATAATTTACTTACAGTATCCATGGAATCATTTCCCCCAATGTAGAAGAAATAACCGATACCATGCGATGTAAACTTGTTGAATAACAATGGATAAACAGGATCATTTAAATCTTCGGGAAGCTTGTAACGACATGACCCGAGGTAAGAGCCGGGTGTTGTACGGAGTAAGGAGAGTTCGTTCGTTTCAATGAGCGAACGCATATCCATCATATGTCCGTTTAAAAATCCTTCAATTCCATTAATCATACCGTATATTTCGTCGATTTCCTCAGTGTGTCTCATGGCTTCAGTGACTACGCCATACAGACTTCCGTTAATGACCGCAGTCGGGCCGCCGGATTGTCCGACAATCAGATTCTTTTTCATATGTGTACCTTCCTTTTGTTGAAAAATTATCAATTTTATCTCTACTATATCGAATCATAGCATTTTTTACAAGGAGATTGCAAAAAAGACACAAAAATTTTGGTTGGAAAAAGTGCACAGATGCTATATACTTAAAAAGATTCCTAAGGCTCTGCTTTGGGTAAGTAGTGACATAATAAGAAAGAAACTATAAATTCAAAAAGATGTGATGTAAGGAGAAAGATGCATGAAATATATATCTTTTGCAATACCAAGTTACAATTCACAGGAATATATGTCTCACGCCATTGAGAGTATTCTTGTGGGCGGGGAAGATGTAGAGATTATAATTGTAAATGACGGATCTTCCGATGATACTTCTAAGATTGCACATGAGTATGAGGAAAAATATCCGACGATCATCAAGGCGGTAGATAAGGAGAATGGAGGCCACGGCGATGCTGTGAATTCAGGACTTACACATGCCACCGGAAAGTATTTTAAAGTTGTGGACAGTGATGACTGGGTAGATGCCGAGGCTCTTCGGAAGATTCTGGAATTTCTTAAGAAGCTGGAATCTGAAGATGAAGAGGTGGACATGCTCATTTCCAATTATGTTTATGAGAAAGTAGGAGCAACCCATAAGAAATGTATTCACTACCGTAATGTGCTTCCGCAGAATAAGATTTTCAAATGGGAAGAAATCGGACGGTTCCATCTGGATCAGTACATTCTGATGCATTCTGTTATTTATCGGACAGCGATGCTTAAGCTCAGCCAGTTAGAGCTTCCAAAACATACATTTTATGTAGATAATATTTATGTGTATTATCCGTTGCCATTTGTGCGAAAAGTGTATTACCTGGATGTAGATTTTTATCGTTATTATATTGGAAGAGAAGATCAGTCCGTCAATGAGAAAGTTATGATATCCAGACTGGATCAGCAGATTTTTGTTACAAAGACAATGATTGATATGTACCAATTAAAAAATGTAAAATGCAAGAAACTGAGAAATTATATGCTTAATTATCTCGCAATCATGATGACTGTTTCTTCCATTTTATGTATCCGGTCTAAGAAAGCAGAAAACCTGGAGAAGAAAAAAGAACTGTGGATATATCTGAAACAGAAGGATTTCAAGACATTTATGAAGATCCGTTACGGAATACTTGGACAGACCATGAACATTCCGGGAAGACCCGGACGAAAGATATCCTCTCTTGCGTACAGTGTGGCAAGAAGAATTATAGGATTTAATTAGGAAAAAGTATGAGAATGACACAAAAACAAAACATATTAACGAAAACAGATATTGTAGCACTTCTTGCGTGTGTATGCTGTATTTTGTGGGGGAGTGCGATTCCGGTAATCAAGACAGGCTATCGTTTCCTGCATGTAGATTCTTCTGATATTGCAAGTCAGATTGTCTTTGCAGGAGTGCGATTCACGCTGGCAGGAATTTTGGTATTGATTTTTGCATCTATTAGAGAAAAGAAAGTGATGATTCCTGACAAAGAGATTTTAAAATATGCAGTTCCGGTATGCCTAGCTCAGACGGTAGGACAGTATTTCTTCTTTTACATAGGTGTTGCCAATACATCAGGAGTAAAAGGAGGAATCATTACCGGACTTGGAAACTTTATTGCAATTTTGTTGTCTTGCCTTGTTTTTCGAAATGAACGGATGACAAGAAGAAAAATTGCAGGATGTGTTCTGGGATTTGCCGGAGTTGTGGTAATTAATTTGCTGGGGAACTCTCTGGATATGGGATTTAAGCTGATCGGAGAGGGGTTTGTTCTGATCGCGCAGCTATCCTATGGAATTTCTACAGTGTTGATCAACCTTTTTTCCAGAAAAGTATCTCCGGTTGTATTGAGCGGAACGCAGTTTACGATGGGTGGAATCGTTCTGATGCTGATTGGAGCAGGAATGGGTGGACATCTGGAAAATGTTACTACAGGAGGTGTGGTAATTATATTTTATCTGGCAATGGTTTCGGCAGTGGCATATACGCTCTGGTCCGTACTGCTTGCCTGGAACGATGTTTCCAAAGTTGCTATCTTTGGATTTGTGAACCCGCTTTGTGGCGTGATTTTATCAGCACTGATACTTGGAGAGGTGAAACAGGCATTTAATGTTGGGAGTCTGGCAGCATTGATTTTGGTGTGTGCCGGAATTTATATAGTGAACTGTAAAGAGAATAAGAAGGAATAATTGTACAGCCATGGAGCATACTACTTATAGAAGTAAGAAAGGAGTATGTACCATGGCTGTTGATTTTAGTAAAAGTAAGACAAGAGAAAATTTAATGCGAGCATTTGCAGGAGAGAGTCAGGCAAGGAATCGTTATACAATTGCGGCAAAGCAGGCGAGTCGTGATAATCTGTATTCCATTAGCCATATTTTTTTATTCACTGCAGATCAGGAGCGGGCACACGCGGAAGTGTTTTATGAATTATTGAGAGGTCAGACAGAGCAGACGATTGAAATTTGTGGCGGATATCCAGTAAATCTTGCAGAAAATGTGACAGATCTTCTGAAAAGTGCGGTGCATAATGAAATGCAGGAGTTTGAAGACGTTTATCCGGAATTTGCTAAAATTGCAAAAGAAGAAGGTTTTGATCAGGCATCAGGAGCATTTGACATGATTGCAAAGGTAGAAGCTGTGCATGGACGTCGCTTTGCATTGCTTGCAGAACTGCTTGGGAAAAATCAGTATTTTGAAAATCCAGATGGAGGAGAATGGATGTGTATGAATTGCGGACATATTCAAAAAGGGAAAATGGCACCACCTGTATGTCCAAGTTGTCATTATGATCGAGGTTATTTTATTCCGGTAGAATTGGCACCATATTTGATGCCTGAGCTCATTTAAGGGAGTAGAAATGCAGAGTCAGAAATTAGAAAATCTCTTGAATCAGGCATTGAATGCCACGGAAAGTGAACGTGAACGATCTCAGGAATTGAATGTAGGATATAATCCTGTGGACCAGATGTGGGAGTTGATTATCAAATATTCCGGTAATTTGGAGACAGTCCGACAGATTTCTGAGAGAGTCACAGAGCTGTTAAATGAATATGCTATTATTCATATACATCAGTCACAGATACCGGATCTGGTGCAGATTGTAGAAGTAGAATATGTGGAAAAACCAAAACGATTATTTTTCCAGGTACGAAATGGAAAACGGGTGTCTTGTATCAATGAGGTACAGGACGCCCGTTTTTCGCTTACGGGACAGGGAGTACTTGTGGCAGTCATAGATTCCGGGGTTGATTACACACTACCTGATTTTCGGAATGAAGACGGGACAACAAGAATCCGTTATCTGTGGGATCAGTCATTAAAGGCGGTGGAGGGGGAGCATGTGCCGAAAGGATATGGAATGGGAGTGGAGTATACAAAGGAAGAGATAGATGCTGCTTTTCCAGATTTTTATCATGTAATAACACCGAAAAATATAGTGACACAGGGAGCGATAACTATCCGTACGCGTGATATTTCAGGACACGGAACGGCGGTAGCCGCTATTGCGGCTGGAAATGGAAGAGGAAGCGGCGGTGTTTATGCAGGAGTTGCCCCTCAAAGCGAATTCATTGTAGTAAAACTTGGAAATCCTATGTCTGGGGGATTCCCAAGGACGACGGAGCTTATGCAGGGAATTGATTATGTTATACGCAAAGCACAAGAGCTGCGAATGCCGGTGGCTGTGAATATCAGCTTTGGCAATACATACGGAGCCAGAGACGGAACGTCATTATTAGAGCGATTTATTGATGACATTTCTAATATCTGGAAGAGCTGCATTTGTATCGGAACAGGAAATGAAGCGGCAACCGCAGGGCATACATCTGGGAGAGTATCAGAAAATGTCAGAGCAAATAGAGAACAGGGGATTGAGCTGGCAGTGCAGGAAAAACAGCCATCGTTAAATGTTCAGATTTGGAAAAGATATGTAGATCAGATAGATATTTCAATTGTATCGCCTACAGGTACACGTATCGGACCAGTCAAGGAGCAGCTTGGAACACAGCGATTTACTGTCGATGCAACAGAAATACTTTTGTATTACGGGGAGCCAAGTCCATTTAGCACAAACCAGGAGATCTATCTGGATTTCCTCCCACGCGGGAGCTATATAAACAGCGGAGTGTGGAAAATGGTTCTGACACCGAGAAAAATTGTGGATGGACATTATGAAATGTGGATTCCAGGCGAAGGAACATTGAATCCGGGAACCGGATTTCTCAGACCAGTAAGCAGCACGACACTTACAAATCCGGCAACCGCAATCCGGGCAATCACAGTGGGAGCATATGACAGCCTGACATTTTCTTATGCAGATTTTTCCGGGCGTGGACCACTGACCGGAGAAAGTGCAAGTGCAGTCAAACCAGATCTTGTGGCGCCGGGAGTGAATGTGAACACAGTATCTGTCGGTGGAGGAGTTGCAGAATTCAGTGGAACATCCTTTGCCACACCGTTTGTTACGGGGAGTGCGGCACTTTTAATGGAGTGGGGAATTGTAAGAGAAAATGATATTTATTTATATGGGGAGAAGGTCAAGGCTTATCTGAGAAGAGGGGCTAAGCCGATGCCGGGATTTGAGGAGTATCCAAATGAGGCAGTAGGGTATGGGAGGTTGTGTCTTGCGGAGAGTATTCCGGACTAATTGCTTTGGGGTGATAATATAATAACAAAAGAAAAAATATGCCTTTATGTGAAAAATAAATCGAAAAAACGGTCTTTCACGAGTATAATAACATTACAAGATAAAACAAAAAATCTATTTCATCTTTAAAAGAAGTATAGATGGTAAGTTTTGAACAGAAGGGAAGCGACAGCATTTGTTAGAGAAATTACGGGAACTTGGAATCAGAGATGATTTGATTGATGAGATAAAAAAATTTCGTGAAAGTTATCCGGCAGAAAAATCTTATGAGGCAAGAATTCCAAAGCTGGAGCAGTTTTATTATGGAAAAGATGTGTGGGAGCAGGCAATTACAGCTATTCTATGTGGGCAGAATCTTCTGCTTGTCGGACATAAGGCGACAGGAAAGAATCTGTTCGCTGAGAATCTGGCCGGAGTTTTTATGCGGCCGCGATGGGATGTGTCTTTTCATGTGAATATGGATGCTGCTTCCCTCATAGGGATGGATACATTTCGCGGCGGTGAAGTGACTTTCCGGCCTGGTCCGGTATATACAGCGGCAAAAACAGGTGGTTTTACGGTATTGGATGAAATTAACATGGCAAAAAGTGAAGCTATGGCAGTGTTGCATGCAACATTGGATTTTCGTAGGACCATTGACGTTCCGGGGTATGAAAGAATAGAACTTCATCCTGCAACGCGGTTTATTGCAACCATGAATTATGGATATTCCGGCACAAAAGAACTGAATGAAGCATTGGTGTCACGTTTTGCCGTCATTCAGATGCCGATGATTGCCAAAGAAAGCCTGATAAAACTGATAAGAAAGAACTCTCCGGCAATACGGGAAGATGCGGCAGAAGAGTTAGCAGCATTATTTTTAGATTTACAGAAAAAATGTGAAAATGCTGAGATTTCTTCTAAGGCACTGGATCTTCGAGGCCTTTTGGGAGCAATCGATCTGATGGAAAAAGGACTTGATATTCATACAGCGCTAGATATGGGAATTGCGAACAAATCGTTTGATCCATATGAGCAGACATTGATTCGGGATACGATTCAGGCAAGGATTTCAAGAAAAATCCAAAGGAAGGATGTTTTTCGCAAAAAATAATAAAATATGCAAATATTTACAAGGTGACAGGAATGGAAGAGCAGGAATTAATAGAAGCGAAAAGAGCACGTAATTTTATATGGACTGCAGCAGAAAAGTATGAATTTGAACCGATGTTTCTTGCCTTTTCCCCGGATGGAACAGCAGATATGTATTTGAACCTGATTATCGGACTGGCATATAAATGGTACGATCAGGAAAAAATAGACGCATTTTTTAATCAGTTAGGAGGAAAGAACCAGGAGTTATATGAAGGGCTTCTCTGGATTGGCCTGGAAAATGCATTGTATCCAAAAGAAGAGAAGATAAGATCGGCACTTAGGGATATAAGGAAGGAGTATGCAAGGGAAAGCCTGAGGCGTTATCGGAAATATAAAGAGTATTCCAGAATTGATCAGATACGAAACGGACATTGCAGAGAAATTTTGGGACAGTCATCAGGGTTAAAAGAGGAAGATGAGCAGATTTTACATGCGTTTTCTTTTTCAGAAGATATGTCAACGGATCAAATTCTGGAACAGACAAGAGAAAATCTGTGGAAATATTTTGCGTATCGTCCGACTGAAAAGAAGAAAGGAAATTATTTTCTGCAGAAGGTATCTGGAGCATTTCAGTCTTTTGGGAAAGTAAGTGCTACTTATGTACGAGCCAGAAATTATGATGACCAAAATACATTTTTAGATGGGAAATCGGGAATAATGGAGCGAGGCAGACACTATATATTCCAGTTGTCGTTACAGAGAAATCCGGAAGAAACAAAAAGATATGTAGAGGCATGTTTTGGGAAGAGTATCTATTCGCAAGAATACCAGGAAAAAATAGAACGAAAATTGTGTGTGGGAAATCATAAGAATTGCCATCTTTTATTTACAAAAGGGAATTTAAGAGCAGGGGAGGATGGCCTGAAAGAGTCGGAGACAGAAAAAAACAGAAATAAGACATATACCGGTGAAAATGAATTATCCAAGATAAAAAGAGAAAAAAAGGAAATTAGAGAATTTCAGGCAGAGTCTGCCAGACAATATGAGAAGAATAAAAAACATTATGAACAGAATTATGCGATTTATCAGAATGTCATTCGAAGACTTACAGAAAAGCTAAAAATTTGTCTTGAGGAACAAGAAGAGAGATTTCCAGAGAAAGCAGCTCACGGAAAACTAAATCCACAGGAAGTGTGGAAAGCAGTCTATCTGGACGATCCAAGCGTATTTGAGAGAAAAGAAGAGGTAGAAATTCCTGGATTTTCTGTTGATATTCTCATAGATGCCTCTTCTTCGAGAAAGCAGATGCAGGAGCAGATTGCGGCTCAGGCGTATATTTTATCCAAAAGTCTGAAACAATGTAAGATTCCGGTACAGATTTATTCTTATTGCAGTATCCGCGGCTATACGATATTGCACATTTTCCCTAATTGCAAAGAAGAGAGAGAGGATGAACTGTTCCGGTATGTTGCGGCGGGAAATAATCGCGATGGACTTGCACTTCGGGCGGCAGGACACTTGATGGAGAACGGCGAAAAAAGAAAAAGAATTTTACTCGTACTGACAGATGCAAGCCCACAGGATGATCAGGATAGTGGAGAAGGTGCTTTTTATAAAAATAAAGAATACACAGATCTGCTTGCGATTCAAGATACTGCAAAAGAAGTGCAGAATCTGAAACAAAAAGGAATTCAGGTGATCGGAATTTTTATGGGAAGTGCGCGCTCTGGAGAAGTAGCAGGAAAGATTTTTGGGCAAAATCTGATAAAGATTCGAAATATCAGTGATTTTTCACAGGCGGTCGGAAGAGTATTGCAGGAAATTGTTTTTTCATGAAAAGTATTTGCACAATATATTGAGATATAGTATGATAGTGCAGAGCGTTAAAGTGACAAAGAGCTCAGAAAGGATATTTCTGAAATGGTTGTATCGTTAATTGAAAGAATTTATGCATTATTGTGGGGAGATTTGATACATGTTCCATTGCCGGGTGGAGATAGTGTGGGAATCTCATTGCTGATTATATTATTGATTCCGACAGGGATTTATTTTACAGTGCGGACAAAAGTATTACCTTTGCGTTTGTTCCCGGATATGATTCGGGCACTGATGTCAAAGAAGGAGAATAAAGACAGTCTGTCCACGTTTCAGACGTTGATCGTATCAACAGCGACGAGAGTCGGCATGGGAAATCTTGTCGGGGTTGTAGCTGCAATTTCCGCAGGAGGTGCAGGAGCGGTCTTTTGGATGTGGGTGACAGCCCTGATTGGATCTTCAACAGCATTTGTAGAGGCAACGCTGGCACAGATTCACAAAGAAAAAGATCCACTTTACGGAGGATACCGTGGAGGTCCGGCTTACTATATTCATCATTATATGGAAGAAAAGACAGGAAAGAAGAAAAATCATACCTTGATTGCAGTCCTGTTTGCAATTTCCGGTCTGATCTGCTGGTGTGGAATCAGCCAGGTGATCAGTAATTCAGTTGCATCTTCTTTTGAAAATGCATTTCATATTCCACCGCTTTATACAACGATTGTCCTTGTTGCAGTTGCGGCAGTGATCGTCCTTCGTAAAAACGCGACGGTAAAAGTTCTGGACATGATCGTGCCGATTATGGCTGTATGTTATTTCTTCATTACGATTTTTATTATTCTCATAAATATGAAAAGTATTCCAAGCGTATTTGGTCGGATCTTTGAGGAGGCATTTGGAATCAGACAGGTTGTATCTGGAGGTTTCGGAGCAGTTCTGATGAATGGCGTGAAGAGGGGATTGTTTTCTAACGAAGCAGGATCAGGGTCAGCACCATGTGCAGCTGCGGCAGCAGAATGTGATTTTCCGGTAAAAGCAGGACTTACACAGGCGCTGGGAGTATTTATTGACACCATTGTGATCTGTAGCTGTACTGCAATGATCATGCTGTTGGCACCGGAAAATGTAGTTGCCGGAAAGTCTGGAATGGATTTACTACAGTCAGCAATGAAATATCATCTTGGAGAATTTGGTGTAATCTTTATAGCACTTACATTATTTTTATTCAGTTTCTCGACATTTTTAGGAATACTCTTTTACGCAAGAAGTAATGTATCCTATCTCTTTGGTGATAAATGGTTCTGGCAGACTGCTTATAAAGTACTTGCACTTGTAATGCTGTTCATTGGTGGAATTGCAGCTTATACATTTGTTTGGGATCTGGGGGATGTAGGAATTGGTCTTATGACCATATTTAACACTGGAATTCTATATCTCATGGGTGGTCAGGCATTAAAAGCATTGAAAGAATATGAAAGTAACAAAGAGAAAAAATAGAAATATTGAACGAAAAAAAGACAACACATGCGTCGTGTATGTGTTGCCTTTTTTTGTATGCGTTTAGTGGAAATCTTTGAATTAATGTCGGCGAATATATTCTAGAAATTGTCGCTCAAGATTGGATTCCTGTTCGGCAGTATTCTCGTCAAGTTCATATTCTTTTTGTATATTATCAGAATCTTGTGCCGCATCGGAATCTTGTGCCGCATCGGAATCTTGTGCCGCATCGGAATCTTGTGCCGCATCAGAATCTTGTGCCGCATCAGAATCTTGTGCCGCATCGGAATCTTGTGCCGCATCAGATTCTTGCGCTGGAATATCTTCTTTTTCAAAAGTTTGATTTGGCTGAGGTGTTTGTTCTTGAGGTTCTACGCTTGCGCGCTGAAGTTCTAATCGTTCTTCAAGCTTTCGACGATGTTTCTGTAACTTATCGAAGACTTCCGGATGTTCACGTAGAACACGGTCCCTTAAAATACGTCTTCGTTTTTCAATTAACTGAAGAACTAATGGTTGGTTTTCTGCCAGTGCCTGTGACAACTCATTGAGATGAAGCTCGATACGGCGAAGTAATTCGTCCTCATCAAAGGCACCAAGAGAATGCCAATTTTCAAGGTGGTCTACAAGACCGTTTTCAAGAATCTCTTCAATATCCTTTAATCCGTGAATATGATTTAAGATGTGGTGAACTTCATGTTCCATTTCCTCTACTACCTGATCACCATAAGCCCATGCAAATTCCTCCAGTGTATCTTCATCTTCTGCAGGAAGAAATGTCAGGTTTAGTTTTACGCTTTCTTTTTCAGAATCCGGGATATCCAGTTCATATGGAGCGTAAATATCTGCGTCGTGAAGAGCAGCCAGTATTGTCCGGCGGACATGTCCCTCGCGGATCAGATGTTCAACACCTAACTGACGCATTTGCTGGTTCAATTTTTCAGTATGTTCAGTGATATAAAAATGTATTCCAAGGTCTGTCAGACGCGAAGATAATTCCGCAAGGCGGTCTGCAGCAGTAATGTCGATGTTGTTGATTGCTCTTGCGTCAATGATTACGACTTGCGTATCTGGACTGACTGCATCTTCAAGATCTTCCTGAAGAATCTTTACATTTGCGAAAAACAGGTTTTCATTAAACTGGTACATGACAACACCTTTGATAGGATACGCATGTACATTTCTTATAAGGTCATAATATCCATCTTTTCCGGGAATCACACCAAGAAAAGAACGAGTTGGATTCGCGGATTTTGTGATAACAGCAAAGAATGAAAGTAATACACCGATGAGCACACCGTAAATTGTTCCTAAAAATAATACACTGATACAGGCTGCCATGAAAATGTAAAAATCCTGTTTGCTTAGTCGGAAGAGGCGGATACATAAATGAATCTCTACAACGTCCATAAGTGCGGATATCACAATTGCGGTCAGAACCGGAATCGGCAGGTATCCAATGAAGCCTGTGAAAAATAACAGTAGAATTGCCATAGTAATGCCTGCAGTAATGGAAACAACTTGAGAGTGCCCGTCATATTGTTCGTTCATAGATGTCCGGGAAATGCTTCCATTCACCGGGCAGGAACCTACAAATGCAGAGGCAACGTTACCGGCAGCACAGGCTAAGATTTCCTGGCGGTCATTCAGATTGTAACCATTGCGGAAAGCAAAATTGTTTTCTGCAAGTAAAGTTTCAGCCATTACGACCAGTGAAATCATCAGTCCACGCCCAACAGCCTGAGCCAGATCTACCTGACTAAAGTCAGGAATGAAAAATGGCGGAAGTCCGGTTCCAACAGAATCAAGCAGTGCCACACCCTTTGCGTCAACATGGAAATACACAGTAGATACTACGCCTGCAGCCATGATAAGAATTGCAATTGGAAATTTTGGAATCCATTTTTTGCATATTCTTATAATAAGTAATGTACCAAGTCCTAATCCGAGAGAAAGCCCGTGGAAATCCTGACCGGCGGCATAAATGTGTTCTGCAAGTTCGATTATTTCACCAGATCCTGCAGAGCTTCCCATAAGTTTCGGAATCTGCATGAAGATAATAGTTAAAGAGATTCCACTGATGAATCCGCCCATAACAGGGGTTGATATAAAGTTTACAATCCGATCGGCTTTTATAATGTAAAAGAAAAGAAGCCACAGACCAGTAAAAAGTGCCAAAATCGGTATATAATTCAACGCAGCTTCAGATCCGGGAACAATACCAAGAGAAAGCAGCGCACTGCCTGCAAGAGCAGCGGGAGCAGCATCTACACCAAAAATAAATTGTTTTGATGTAGAAAAAATTGCGAATAATAATATAGGAAGAATAGAACCATACAAGCCATAAGCCGGAGGAAGCCCGGCAATCTGTGCATATCCCATGGAAATGGGAATAGATACAGCGGCTATAATGATACCAGAGAAAATGTCCTGTTTTAAATAATCCTTTTTATATTTTTTTAATGTTGATAAAAGCTGTATTTTCATAAGTAAAAGAACCTCCGTCTAGCAATTATAACAGTAAGTAGACAAAAGAACAATATTGGAGACGTAGTGTTTTGCTAAAATGTAAGATCGGAAATTGTGGCTCGAAATGCATTCTTAAAACTGTAGTTATGATAGAAAGTAAAAAACTGAATTGTGTGAATTGCGCGAATAAAATAAAAAATAAAAATAATATTGACAATTAGAAAAGGACATGGTATATTAATTAAGCTGTTTCGAACGACAGAGATGATCGAAGCGGACAGCAAAAAAAATAAAAAAGTTGTTGACAAGCGATTGCGAATATGATAATATAAATAAGCTGTCGCTGAGACGACAACAAAAAAGAACCTTGATAATTAAATAATAGACAACAACCCTGAAGATTCTTTAAGAG
>OLSC01001090.1_pt1 | contig 27750 bp, 23 predicted proteins | sample 1672881 | NCBI WGS metagenome assembly OLSC01 (sample SAMEA3136733, study PRJEB25190) | human gut metagenome | biome: human gut; feature: human-associated habitat; material: faeces | place: Austria | collected 2013
ACAATTTATTCTTGTAGCCTGCCGCTGATACCGTCTGGATTGTGCTTTTCCTTTCTTTTTGTTCCCTTTAATTAGCCATAAACTGTGTTGTTCCGAGTGATTTTTATCCTTTTGAGGTTGAGGATCAAAATAAAAAGCCTGATTATATTGACGGTGAAGGTTTAATAGGCGAAACCATAACAGTAAAAGCATACAACGATGATTTAATACAAGATTATAATATGGGTGGAGATTTTGTCAGTACTTCTACTCTTAATCTTCCTGCAATTGAATATAAATTAAAGGTGGTGGGTACTTATTATCTGTCACCGACCGAAACAGGCTATTATGATTCGATTTATATTTCAGAGGAAACAGCTACGAAAATATTAGATGACGCACTGACAAAAGGCGGATATTCAAAAGATAACAAAACCACTGTCGGCAAGTGGTGGAGTGATTTATCGCTGAGGACTCACTATGTTGTTGTTGATGATTTTGAAAATATTGAATCGGTATATAATGCACTCACCGATATGAATGTATGCTGTGCTGATGACTCCGAACTCGGAATACAGGACAGCATAGTAAACGCTTCAAATATATTCAGCTTTGCAAGCGTATTTCTTATTATTTCTACAGTGTTGCTTTCTGTGATTATGATTATACAATCAACAGCAAACGCACTTTCACTTCGTAAATCCGATATAGGCTTGCTCAAAGCGATAGGTTATAAAAACAGTCAGATATTTGCCTACCTTTACTGCGAACAGCTTAGAGTTACATTTACCGGATTTGCGGTTGGAACAATTATTTCGATTATAGTTACGGCTGTTTCAAATTTTTTCTTTGCAAACAGAAATTTCATCGACCGTCTGTACATTATCAATTGGGGAACTTTCGGAATTTTGCTTGCAATTTCGTTTTTGATAGTGACCGTTGTTCCGCTGATATGTCAGCTCATAGCATTACGCAAGCTGAATAAAATTCAGCCCAAAGACGCAATGAATGAATAATTTTTGAGGGTGAAATAATGAAATCAATAGAATTAAAAAATGTTTCTAAAATATACAATAACAAAGTAACCGCTGTGGATAATGTATCGTTTACATTGTCAGAGGGTGAATTTGTGGCTGTTATGGGACAGTCGGGCAGCGGAAAAAGCACTCTGCTCCAAATGGCAGGTTTGCTTGATAACTGCACCTCAGGTCAGATTTTGATTAACGGCAAAGATGTGTCGTCACTCGGCAAAAACGAACTTGCCGACACAAGAATGAATTCACTCGGATTTGTCTTTCAGGCATTTCATCTTAATCCGCATCTCAAAGTTTTTGAAAATATAATGGTTCCAATGCTCATAAACGACCATTTCAAAAACAGAGCCGAAATGAAAGAAACTGCCGAATTGCTTGTGCAGAAAGTCGGTCTTACACACCGCATTGATCACTATCCGAGGGAACTTTCAGGCGGTGAACAGCAGAGAACCGCCATTGCAAGAGCACTTGCCAATAATCCCGACTTTATCCTTGCCGATGAACCTACAGGCAACCTTGACAGCAAAAACGAACGTATGATTTTTGAAGAGTTGAAAAAACTTACAGAGCTTGGCAAGGGTGTTCTTGTTGTCAGCCATAATGATGCCGTAACCGATTTTGCAGACAGAATTTGCGTTATGAAAGACGGCATTTTAGAGGAAAATTAAAATGAAAAATAAAAAACTCGGTATGCTTGTTAAAGCCTCGATTCTTTCACGAAAAGGTGCAACAATATTTTTTTGTTGCTTTATGGTTGTTGCAACCATTCTCGTTCTTGTGTCGGCAGGAGCGGTTATGCCGCTGAAAAATAATATTGACCAAAACATAAATAATCATATTCTTAACAGAGAGTTGAATTTTGAGATAAACGAAAATACTCCTCAAAATGAAATTGACGATACAATTTTAAGCATAAAAAGCATTGAACACATAACGAGTGTTTATAACGTGCCTGCCGAACTTGATGTGTCGGAAACTTCAGGAGTGCTGTTTTCAGCTTACACACTAAGTTATGTTCACGAGGGGTATAACCTTAAAATAACAAGCGGAAGAGCTTTCAAAGAGAATGAAGAAAATGTTGCAGTTGTTCCTGAAGTTTTAAAGGATTTTAACAGCAAAAGTCAACGAATCAATAAAATTGACGGCAAAACGCTTGTGGGCAAAAATCTTATTTTCGCTGATGAATCGGGCAAGGAACATAAGCTTAAAATTGTCGGAGTGTATAACACATCTGACCCGATTTTTACAGGCAATCAAATTCTTATTCCACGCAACAGTTTGATTAAGTTCAATAATGAAGTTATTGCAAATGCCAAAGGTATGGCTTCAATAACTTCCGATAAGGCTTATAAAATTCTCGTTGATGATGCAAAAAATCTTGAAAGTGTACAATCCGAGGTTTCCTCATATTGCGAACCGTATACAATGGACTTGAACTTTGATTCTCAGTCATACAATGTCGCACTCATAATTATTATAGGTTCAATTGTATTTTTTGCATTGTTCGTAATTGCGGGACAGTATATGTTCGTCAAGAGCAACATAAGCAGACGAACCGAAGAACTTGCTTTGTATCGCTCACTCGGTTACAAGTCTAATCAACTTTTCTATATAATATTCGCAGAATATTTCCTTATTGGAATAATATCAATTGCAGTCGGTACAATTTTGACTGTATTACTCGACATATTACTTATAAATCCGTATCTTATGAATCTTGTGGGCAATACAATGATGGAAATGACCGTGAATGTTTCGACTGTTTATGTACTGCTGTTCCTCGTGATTTATATGATTGTACTTGCAATCGTCAGCATTTGGGCAGTAAAACGCTCTGAAAAAACGGATTTAAGTGTGTTGCTTAGAGAAAGATAATTTTATAACGGAAATAAAACTCCATATTATTATTTAAAGCAGAAATTCTGAAAAAAATCGGGATTTCTGCTTTTTTTAAATTATTATATAGCCACAGTAAAGAAAAGGTAAAGACAGGGAGGTCTTACAATGGGCGTTAAAAATATATTCAAGCGTTACGAACTTAAATTTATGCTGACAACACAGCAGTACATTAACAATCCGAAACCTATAAAAACATGAAGCCCCCACACATTTTCGTGTAGGGGCGGTTTTCTTAAACAAAGAAATTGTCCTTATAATTAATATCTTTCTCCGACAGCAACAATGACACTTCTGCCTGCCATATTAATTCGTCTGTCATAGAGAATAACATTTCTGTCCTCAAGGATTACATCCTGAGGCTCGTTGCCTGTGTTTACATAAAGCTTCCAGTGGTATCCTTCGGGAAGGTCGGGAAGCTCAACATTTACATAATCCCAATAAGCATTGACGCCAAAGTAAACAAACTCGTCAAGTCCCTGTTGTTTAAGACTTACACCGGCATACATAACGCCAATCATTCTTGTATCATCGTAATACTTGGCACTCCACGCAACATTTGAATGGATGCTGACAGGCGGATAACTGCATGTTGCCTTGCCTCTGCTGTCTGTAATAATATGGAATCTCTTTCTGAAAGCAATCATATATTTAAAAAATTCAAATACATCCTTATGCTTTTCTTTTCTTGTCCAGTCAAGCCATGAGATAATGTTGTCCTGACAGTAAGCGTTGTTGTTGCCGAACTGAGTGTTGCAGAATTCATCACCTGCAAGGAAAAGAGCAGGTCCCTGACTGCACATAAGGGTTGCAAAAGCATTCTTTATCATTTTGATACGGAGCTTGTTGATATTGTAATCATTTGTATCACCCTCGGCACCGCAGTTCCAGCTGTTGTTGTCATTAGCACCGTCAGTATTGTTCCAGCCGTTTTCGAGATTGTGCTTTTCGTTGTATGAATACATATCATAAAGAGTAAATCCGTCATGACAGGTAAGAAAGTTTACCGACGCATTGTAGCCTCTGTAGGTAGGGTCATACAAATCTCTTGAGCCTGTAATTCTCTGAGCCGCATCCCATGCAAGATGGCTGTCGCCTTTAAGAAATCTTCTGAGGTCGTCACGGTATCTTCCGTTCCATTCAGCCCATCTGTTCCATGACGGGAAACTGCCGACCTGATAAAGTCCGCCTGCGTCCCATGCCTCTGCAATAAGCTTTACTCCGCCGAGAATCGGATCAAACGCAAGGCTTTTGAGAAGCGGAGGCTTATCCATAGGAGTACCGTCCTCGTTTCTTCCCAAAATCGACGCAAGGTCAAAACGGAAACCGTCAATGCGGTATTCTGTTACCCAATAACGCAGACAGTCAAGTATAAACTGCTGCACAATCGGCTGATTGCAGTTGAGAACATTGCCGCAACCGCTGAAATTGTAATACTTTCCGTCCGGAGTGAGCATATAGTAAATGTTGTTGTCAATGCCCTTGAACGAGAAATACGGTCCCATTTCATTGCCCTCTGCCGTGTGGTTGAACACAACATCAAGGATAACTTCAATTCCGTTTTCGTGAAGCTCACGAACAAGCTGTTTAAGCTCTCTGCCTTCGTGATGATGCTCGTGGTCGCTCTCATAGCTTGTGTTCGGAGCAAAAAAACATACGGTGTTATAGCCCCAGTAATCGTAGAGCTGACGACCGTCATAATTACGATATGAGCCCATTTCGTCAAACTCAAAAATAGGCATCATTTCAACGGCATTGATGCCCAGTTCTTTAAGATAGGGGATTTTTTCACGGATACCTGCGAATGTGCCTTTGTTTTTAACGCCTGAGGAGCCGTCCTGAGTAAAGCCTCTTACATGCATTTCATAAATAATAAGCTCTTCAAACGGAAGCTTCGGCTGAGTGCAGTTGCCCCAGTCATAGTCGCTGTTTACAACTCTTGCTTTATAAACACCCTCATGCTCCTGTTTTTTACCCCAGCCGCTCTGACCGATTACAGCCTTTGCGTATGGGTCAAGAATGTATTTCTTTTTATCAAAAATAATGCCTTTTTCGGGTTCATACGGACCGTCAAAGGAATATGCATACTCAAAATCAATCTCATCAAGACCGAACACGAGCATTGAATAGGTGTTGCCGATTTTGTAAGAATCCGGAAATCTAAGTCTTGCATACGGAATTTTTGCATAAGGTCTGAATAAAAGCAATGTACACTCAACTGCATAAACCGAATGAATAGTAAAGTTTACACCGCCGGAAACGGTTGTTGCACCGTTTAAAAGAAAGTTGCCGGGTCTGACATCGAAACCACCTACATTATCGGTTGGCTTTAAATCCCTCAACATAATATTTAATCCCCCTAAGTTACTCTCAAAAAAACAAAAATTCAGTCATAACACAACATATGTCTATTTTATCATATTATGTGATTTATTCAACACACTATTTGCAAAAATATAGTCAAATCTTGTCATCACGATTAAAAAGCAGTATTTTTACACAAAAAAAGACCGGAATAATAAATATATTCGGTCTTTTTAATCATTTGCTTACGCTTATTGTCAACCTATAAAAGTAAATCTGTCTTTTTTTCTGCCGTCAACATCAACTTTTTCGGCAAACATTTCGACAGGTCTTGCCCACACTTCACTTGTGTTGTGGAGATTTCTGTAAATTACAAGTTTTTCACCTGTTTCGCTGTGGGTTGCAAAGTTGATAACCTCATATTCGCCACCCTTGAAATGTAGGTAAATACCCGGCTTGATTTTTTTTGTCGTATTTTCGTCATTGTCCGAATTGCTTTCACAGCAATTTTCTGTTTTAACAGCTTTAACTGTAGTTTCTTCATTTGCAGGAGCTTCGTCAATTTCAGCTGCCCTGCAATCTGTATTGTCTGCATTGAAATCAACCCTGAAACTTCCGTCATTAACAACAAGAATCCTCGACTGATACGGCTGCATTTCAATTTCATAGTAACCGTTTACATCAATAACTTCGTTGCCGTTGAGAACATCTGTAAGCTTTGCGTTGCAGCCTGTGTCAAAACCGATTCTTTCAACACGGTCTGTAAGGTTGAATGCAACAAAAACAGTCTGATTGTCGGTTTTTCTTCTGTATACAAGCTTTTCATTCTGAATATTTATGTTTTCAAAATCGCCGTACTTGAGAGCTTCGAGTGCAAGTCTTACTACACCGAGTTTTTTGATATGCTCAAGAAGTTCATAGTTCGGGTTCGGAATGGAATTAAGGTCAAGACAGGGACGAAGCTCATAATCGCTGTAGGCAGTTCTCATACCCTCAATGCCAAATTCACTTCCGTAGTAAATTGACGGTACTCCGGGCATTGTATACATCATCGTGTAAACATTGTTAAGATGATTTTTGTCTTTAAGCATACTTGCAACACGGTTTACATCGTGGTTATCAACGAAATTATATGTGTAGATATTTCTGTAAATACCGCCGTTAGCAAACTGTCTGTTAAGAGAATGAGCAATTTCAAAATAGTTGTGGTCATTATGGCTTGAATAAATGCCTTTGTAGCATTCGTAGTTTGTAACCGAGTCAAGCACATCGGGATTTGCCCAATGATTGTAATCTCCGTGGGTAATCTCGCCGTAGAGCCAGAAATCGGACTTTTTCTCTTTGCAAACATTTTTTAATTTCTTGAAAAATTCAATGTCAATGCAGTCAGCCGCGTCAAGGCGAAGTCCGTCAATATCAAACTCATCAATCCAAAATCTTGCACAGTCAAGAAGATAGTTTACTACCTCGTCATTGTGGAGATTAAGCTTTACAAGGTCGTAGTAACCTGCCCAGCCCTCATAGCTGAAACCGTCATTATAAGGACTGTTGTTCCAAAAGTTTAAATTTTCAAACCAAGACGCATATCTTGAATTTTCACGGTTCTGCCGAACATCTTTGAAAGCAAAGAAATCTCTTCCCACATGATTAAAAACGCCGTCAAGCATAATTCTGATGCCGTTATCGTGAAGTGTTTTGCAAATTTTTTTGAAAGATTCGTTGTCACCGAGCCGACAGTCGATTTTTTTATAATCAATAGTATCATAGCCGTGTTTTGAACTTTCAAAAACAGGGTTGAAAACAAGTGCGTTTACCGACATTGACTTCATATGGTCAATCCAGCCGTAAATTTTGTCAAGTCTGTATTCCTGTTTGAAATCATTTTCCTTTGGTGCTCCGCAAAAACCGAGCGGATAAATATTATAAATTACGGATTCATTTATATATCCCATTATATTATCTCCTTTTTGCACAGAATAAAGCAATGTACGAATGCAGTGTTTTGTGTACATTAGTCATAATTATAACACTAAAATTTCTATTGTGCAACTGAATAATTTGTGTTACAATGTAACATATTGATGATTTAAAAATGATTTTAAAAAAATCTCGGAGGAACAAAATGCTCAAAATACCCGAAAACAAAACAAGAAAAAAATTAAGAATCACACTTTGTGTGCTCTATCTCGTTGAAATCGTACTCTGTGCGTTGCCGTATTTCCAGTACATTGACGAAAAAAATGTACTCCATTCTTATTCCGTATTTGATATTATGTCTGTATGGGGACTCAGCGGTTCAAATGATGCGGTTTTTAAGTATTCGCTCTTTATGCCGATTTTCTTCATTATTCCGATTGCAGGATTTTTCTTCTGCGCTCTTGACAAAAAACGCAATATGAAGAATATCGTTTCAATCATCTGCTGTCTGCTCGGTGTGCTTTCAATTATCACAATGGTAAGCTATACAATCAGCCTTGCTTCTGTAATTGCACTTCTTTTGTACATTCTTATCTGCTTTCTCACAACGCTTTCAATCTTTGCAAGATTTACCGACAAGGATGCTACGAAAGCTCCTGTTAAGCAGAAAAACACAGACCCGAACAGGGAAGTGTAATTTTACAAATTAAAAGTTGAAAACGGAAAATTGAAAATTTCGGTCGGGAACACAGCTTGCTTAATGCAAAACATTGTTTTCCCGACTTTATTTTTTAAAATTAAAACACGGCAGTTCATTATCTGAAATGATTGCCGTGTTTATTTTTGCCGATTTTATTTTTAAAATTCCGTCAGAACAATGTGTGCCTGAGAATTATCGAGGACTAACGGCTTATCCATATCAACTCTCTTTAATTCTCCGTAGAGTCTGCCGAAAATTACGGTTGTTTTGTCCATGTATGCCGCCATAGCCTCGCCTTTTACGGTGAACGGCTTGAATGTAATGTCAACTGCCGAATATCCCGCCTTAAAGTACCATGGTCTGTCAAGCTTTCCGCCTGTGCTTTTAACATTTATCTGCGACAATTTTACAAGATGACCGTCTGTGAAAAAGCAATTTTCGTTGCCGTAACGGTTGTCACCGACTCTGCTTGCAAGACAGAGGGAAAAGCGTTTTCCGTCAATAAAGCAGTCGGAGCTTAATCTTTGATAATTATGCTTTCTCGGCTTTGAAAAGCGTGTCCAGTCAAAGTAAGCGTTTGTGGTTGTTTCGTTTAAAGAATATTCCATACCGCCAACGCGGATAATTCCGCCTGCGACAAATTTGGGAACAAAGCGTTTGAGATAAAAATATTTTCTGTCTCTCTCAAACGGTGCAATTTCGTTAAGACTTTCGCCCGCCGTCTTTTTGAGATTAATGTTAAAGTAAAGATTTTTTATGCCGCCAAAGTCGATAAAATCACATTTTAAAAATCTTCCGTTCGGTGTGTTTGTCAACTGCAGCTGAAGCCTTTTGTCCGTGTACAAAAGCTCTCCTGAACTGCCCGATTCGGGAAGCTCGTTCTTGCTGAAAACAAATTTCTTTACAACACAATCATAAATCACACCGCCTCTTTTAAGGTCGGCAACCGCAATTTTTACCGCAAATTCCATGCCTAAATTTTCAACCGAAAGATAGAGCGAAACCTCTGTGTTGCTTATGAAATAGCAATCTCTTTCGCTGTGTTTTCCGCTTGTTTTGCTCTGTTCGCTGTTATATTCAAAAACAGGCGTTCTTGCCCAGCCTGCACACATAACCTCTCCGTTTTCTTCAAAAACATTATGCTTTTCGGTTATCTCATGTTGCAAAACAATCCCTCCGTGTTCTCGTTTTTAAAATTTCCCATAAAATCACACCATACAATATACACAAAATAATTATGCTTTTCAAGAATTATAACAAAACTGTAAATTTCGTTTTCTGCCGTCAACGGTATATGTACTAATTTTCGGATTTCATGAATAATCTGTAATAATATCATATACCTGTGAGGGCGGTTTTTATGAAGAAATTTGTCATTTTGCTTTTAATCTGCTTATGTTTTCTGCTTTGTTCATGCAGTGCCGACACATCGGGATATCAAAACGAGCTTACCTGCACAGACTGGAGTGCAGAGCTTGACGGCGGCGGAAAGATAAACCTTTCGTTTGACGGTGGCAATGCGTCCCTTATTATGATGAGCGGAAAAGACAAGGCGGAGCTTTGCGGAAAATATGTTGCCGATGATACAACGCTTGTCATATTTGTGCCGAAACTTTACCGAAACTACACCTTTGAATATATTCCCCACGGAAAAAAGCTTGATTTGTCATACAACGGTTCAAAAATCACGCTCAGCCGTTCCGATAACACGCAAAAAACCGAGTAAATCAGCCGTTCAAAGTTTCTTATGTACATTTTGAGCGGAATACGCAGATTAACGAATAATTTTATTGATAAATAAAGTTGTGTGTGTTATAATGTTTTAAGCTATATTATTATGCCATTTTTGGATTTTTTCGGAGGTATTGTTTTGGTAGTGTTTGGAATTGATCCCGGATATGCCATTGTAGGTTGGGGAGCAATCAATTTTCAATCGAATACATATAAAACTCTCGGTTACGGTGCAATTGAAACCGTTGCCGGAACTGATTTTAACAAACGGCTTGAGTACATCTATGACGAAACCTATGCTATTCTCAATAGATGTCGCCCCGACGCCCTTGCAATCGAAAAACTTTACTTTCAGACCAATCAGAAAACGGCTATCAATGTTGCTCAGGCAAGGGGAGTAACCCTGCTTGCGGCACAAAAACTTAAAATACCAATCTTTGAGTACACGCCTCTTCAGGTCAAAACGGCTGTAACGGGATACGGCAAGGCTAAAAAACCACAGGTTATGGAAATGACCGCAAGGCTTTTAAAGCTGAAAGAAATTCCGAAACCCGATGATACCTGTGACGCACTTGCAATTGCAATCTGTCACACACAGGCGGCAGGCTCACAGCTCAGAAGAGTAATGTACGGAAAGGGACTTTAAATATGCTTTATTCCGTAAGAGGAAAACTTATTGCTATAGAATCAAATGCGGCGGTAGTAGAGTGCGGCGGTGTCGGCTATATGTGCCAGACAACAATGAACACACTCAAAGCCGTAAAGCTTAACACAGAGGTAACGCTCTACACCTACCTTAATGTAAGGGAAGATGCGGTTGACCTTTTCGGCTTTGCAACAAAGGCAGAGCTTGAAACCTTTAAAAACCTCATCAGCGTAAGCGGTGTAGGTCCAAAGGCAGGACTTGCGGTTTTGTCGGAGCTCAGTCCCGAACAGGTTGCAATGGCAATTGCCTCCGATGACCTCAAAACAATTACAAGAGCACAGGGAATAGGCAAGAAAATTGCACAGAGAATTGTTCTTGAACTCAAGGACAAGCTTGCAAAAGCGGCTAAAGAGGACAGTTCCTTTGCACAGGCGGCACAGAACAGCGTGAATGTTTCAGTGGGAAATGTTCCGAAAGCAATCGAGGCACTCGGAGTTTTGGGTTATTCTCCTTCGGATGTTTCGCCCGTACTCGCAACACTCGACAGCGCCTTGCCTGTTGAACAGCTTATTTCGCTCACATTAAAACAGATGGGAAGACAGTAACATATGAGTAAAATGGAATTCTCGGATGAATTTGATTTTGAAAACAGAATAACCGATACTTCCGAAATTCCCGAAGATACGGCAGAGAGCGACAACCCTCTGCGACCGAAAACACTTTCGGAATACATAGGACAGGAAAAGGCAAAGGAAAACCTCAAGGTTTTTATCGAGGCGGCAAAAATCAGAGGCGAAACCCTTGACCATGTACTGCTCTACGGCCCTCCGGGACTCGGTAAAACAACTCTTTCGGGAATCATTGCGAATGAACTCGGTGTGTCAATGAGAATAACCTCAGGCCCTGCAATTGAAAAGCCGGGCGACCTTGCGGCATTGCTTACCAACCTTAACGAGGGCGATGTGCTTTTTATTGACGAAATTCACAGACTGAGCCGTTCCGTTGAAGAAATACTTTACCCTTCAATGGAGGATTTTGCAATTGACATCATCACGGGTAAAGGTCAGATGGCGGCTTCGTATCATCTGCCGTTGCCAAAATTTACACTTGTCGGAGCAACCACAAGAGCAGGTCAGCTGACCGCTCCTTTGCGTGACCGTTTCGGTGTGGTGTTAAGACTTGAGCTCTACACTCCCGAGGAGCTTGCACAGATTGTTGAAAGAAGTGCCGGAATCCTCGGAATAAAAATTGAACATGACGGTGCGCTTGAAATTGCGTCCCGTTCAAGGGGAACACCGCGAATTGCAAACCGACTTTTAAAGCGTGTGCGTGACTTTGCACAGGTTATGTCAAACGGCGTCATCACACTTGAAACCGCAAGGACAGCACTTGACAGACTTGAAATTGACGAACTCGGTCTTGACCGCAACGACAGAAGAATGCTTGAGGCAATCGTTCGTTTTTACAACGGCGGTCCTGTCGGACTTGAAACACTTGCGGCGGCAATCGGTGAAGAGGCTGTAACAATCGAGGATGTCTATGAACCGTATCTTTTGCAGATAGGTTTTGTCAGCAGAACACCGAGAGGCAGATGCATAACTGCCGAGGCTTGCAAGCATCTCGGTTGTGAATTTCCTAAGGGCGTTGTAAATGCACAGCCAACACAGCCGACTCTCTTTGGTGACAGGGAGTCATAAATCAGTCACAATATGAGTGTATAATTCAACAGAGCGCAAGGCTTTTACTTGGGTTATACCGAAAATTGCAGTTTTGAAAATTTACAATCTACAAATTATTTAACGGAGGAATATATATAATGGGAAGATTATTCGGTACAGACGGTGCAAGAGGTGTTGCAAACGCAGAGCTTACACCCGAACTTGCAATGAATATAGGCAGAGCGGCGGCAATGGTTCTTATCAGCGATGAGGTTGAACACCCCACAATTTTAATTGGTAAGGACACAAGACTTTCGGGCGATATGCTCGAGGGCGCACTTGTTGCAGGACTTTGCTCGGTAGGTGCAAATGTTCACATTCTCGGGGTAGTTCCTACTCCTGCGGTTGCTTATCTTGTAGGCAAATACAATGCCGATGCAGGTATTATGATTTCCGCATCACACAACCCGTTTGAATTTAACGGTATCAAAATTTTCAGCTCTGACGGATGCAAGCTCCCCGATGCCCTCGAAAACAGAATTGAAGAAATCGTACTTGACCATGTTGTTCCGTATGCATCCGCAACAGATGAAAATATCGGCAGAGTAACATATGATACAGAGGCGGCTGATTTGTATATTGACCACCTTGTTTCGGCAGTTGACTGCGACTTTGAGGGTATGGAAATCGCACTTGACTGCTCAAACGGTTCTTCTTCAAGAACAGCCGAAAAGCTTTTTACAAAGCTTGGTGCAAAGGTTCATATGCTTTTTGACGAGCCTGACGGTGTGAACATCAACCGTGACTGCGGTTCAACTCATATGAGCAAATTGCAGAAGTATGTTCGTGAACATAAGCTTTCATGCGGTCTTGCATTTGACGGTGACGCCGACAGGTGTCTTGCGGTTGACGAAAGCGGAAACCTTGTTGACGGCGATTATCTTATTGCAATCTGTGCAAATGATATGAAGCAGAGAGGCGTACTCAAAAAGAATGCCGTTGTCGGAACAATTATGACAAACATGGGCTTTAACAAGTTCTGCGAAGAAAATGATATGCACTTTGTTTCAACAAAGGTTGGCGACAGATATGTTCTTGAGGCTATGATGCAGGAGGGCTACAATATCGGCGGCGAGCAGAGCGGTCACATCATTTTGCTTGACTACGCAACAACAGGCGACGGTCAGCTTTCAGGTGCAATGATTCTCAGCATTATGAAGAGAACAGGCGAAAAGCTCAGTCAGCTTGCAAAGATTATGGAGCGTTTGCCGCAGGTGCTCATTAATGTAAAGGTCAGCAGAGAGGGCAAGCTCTCATTCTATACAGACAGGGAAATCAAGGCTGAAATCGAAAGAGTTAGCGAAATCCTCGGTGACAGAGGCAGAATCCTTGTTCGTGTGTCGGGAACAGAACCACTCGTAAGAGTAATGCTCGAGGGCGAAAACCTCGAAGAAATTCAGAACCTTGCGGAAGAAGCCGCACAGGTAGTAAGGGAAAGACTTGCATAATGCGATTATCTGATAAATGGAAAGATTATGAACTTATAGATACCTCTGACGGGGAAAGACTTGAAAGATGGGGAGATATAATCCTTATCCGTCCCGATCCGCAGATTATCTGGTCAAGCAAAAAGAAAAATCCTCTTTGGTATTCGGCACATGCCCGTTACCACCGTTCAAATCGTGGCGGAGGAAGTTGGGAGCAGTACAAAAAAGTTCCCGACCGCTGGACTGTAAATTACGGCGACCTCGTTTTCAACATCAAGCCTATGGGATTCAAGCACACGGGTGTGTTCCCCGAACAGGCAGTTAATTGGGATTTTGCCGCAGAAAAAATTAAAAACGAAAACAGACCGCTTAAAATTCTCAACCTTTTCGGTTACACAGGCTGTGCAACTCTTGCGTGTATGAACGCAGGCGCAACCGTTTGCCATGTTGACGCATCAAAGGGCATGGTTCAGTGGGCAAAGGAAAATGCCGCATCAAGCGGTATTGCCGACAGACCTGTCCGTTGGCTCGTTGACGATTGCGTAAAATTTGTACAGCGTGAAATCCGCCGTGGCAACAGGTATGACGGAATCATCATGGATCCTCCGTCATACGGCAGAGGTCCGGGCGGTGAGGTCTGGAAACTTGAAGAACAGCTTTATTCACTTGTAACCCTGTGCAAACAGGTTCTCTCAGACAATCCGCTGTTTTTCATTCTCAATTCCTACACAACGGGACTTTCTCCCGCTGTAATGGAGTATTTGCTCGGAGTTCTTTTGCAGAAGGACTTCGGCGGAAAAGTATCAAGCGATGAAATAGGACTGAAGGTGAGCGACACGGGACTTGTATTGCCGTGCGGCTCAACCGCAATATGGGAGAAATAATAAATGAGCTTTATTTCACTTGACAACATCAGCTTTTCATATTCCGACATTGAAAGCGGTCAGCCGTACAAAAATGCGGTTGACGGTGTTTCTCTCAATATCGAAAAGGGTGAATTTGTTGCCCTTCTCGGTCACAACGGATGCGGAAAGTCAACTGTTGCAAAACATCTCAACGCAATGCTATTGCCGGATAAGGGCAAAGTGTATGTTGACGGAGATGACACATCAGATGAAAACAAGACATATGACATAAGAGAAAAAGTGGGACTTGTACTTCAAAATCCCGACAACCAGCTTGTTGCAAGCGTTGTTGAGGAAGATGTTGCATTCGGCCCCGAAAACCTCGGAATACCGCCAAAGGAGATCCGACAGAGGGTTGATGATGCCCTCAAAGCCGTTGATATGTACGATTACCGTGAACACGCCCCGTTCAAGCTTTCGGGCGGTCAGAAACAGCGTATTGCAATTGCGGGAATTCTTGCAATGCAGCCGCAATGCATAGTTCTTGACGAACCCACGGCAATGCTTGACCCTAACGGCCGTGACGAGGTAATGACAACGCTTTTAAAACTCAACCGTGAAAAGAATATGACGGTTGTCCTCATCACACACTATATGGAAGAGGCAGTCCTTGCCGACAGAGTTGTCGTTATGGACGCAGGAAAAATTCTCACTCAGGGTACACCCGAAGATGTTTTTTCACAGGCGGAGCTGCTCAAAAAGCACCGTCTTGATGTTCCGCAGGCAACAGAGCTTGCATACAGACTCAGGGGGTGCGGAGTGAAATTTGACAAACTTCCTCTCAATGCAGAGCAATGTGTAAAAATGCTTGAGGAGGTGCTGTCATGAGCAAGGTGCTTGAACTGAAAAATTTAAGCTATGTTTACGGAACAGGCACTCCGTTTGAGAAAACCGCTGTCAATAATTTGAGCCTTTCAATTGAAAAAGGCGAGTTTATCGGCATTATGGGACACACGGGCTCGGGCAAGTCAACACTTGTTCAAATGCTCAACGGACTTATGAAACCAACTTCGGGACAGGTTCTTCTTGACGGCGAGGATATCTGGGCAAACCCCAAGGATATCAGAAAAATCCGTTTCAAAGTCGGAATGGTATTTCAGTATCCCGAATATCAGCTTTTTGAAGAAACCGTTGCCAAGGATATCGCATTCGGCCCTACGAATATGGGTAAGAGCGGTGCAGAGCTTGAAAAAGCGGTAAATGACGCCGCAAGATTTACCGGACTTAAAGATGAACTTCTTGAAAAATCTCCGTTCGACCTTTCGGGCGGTGAAAAGAGAAGGGCGGCAATTGCAGGCGTTATTGCAATGAATCCCGAGGTTCTCGTTCTTGACGAACCGACCGCAGGTCTTGATCCTATGGGCAGAGATGTGCTGTTGAGCCAGATTGTGCAGTATCACAAGGAACGCAAAAACACCGTTATCCTTGTATCCCACAGCATGGAAGACATTGCAAGGGTTGCCGATAAGATAATCGTTATGAACAAGTCAAATCTCGTTATGTTTGATAAGACAAAAGAAGTTTTCTCAAAGGGACGAGAGCTTGAAAAAATAGGACTTCGAGTACCGCAGATAACAAAGATTATGCTTGAACTGCGTGAAAAAGGTTTTAATGTTCCCGAAGGAATACTTACTGTTGATGAGGCAATGGACTGTATTTCCTCACTGCTTGACAAGGAGGGTAAAATATGGTAAGAGATGTTGCGTTCGGTCAGTATTTTCCTGCGAACAGCGTAATCCACAAATGTGATCCCCGTGCAAAGCTGATTATGCTTGTCGGATTTCTCGTAATTATTTTCTGTACTTTTAATTATGCTTCGCTTGCACTTGTTGTGCTTTTTACCGCACTTTTCGTTGCGGCAAGCAAGGTGCCTGCAAAGTTCTATTTCAAAAGCATGAAAGTAATTATATTTATTATAATAGTAACCTCAATTCTCAATGTGTTCTACGGTTCGGGTGATCCGCTTGTACAATGGGGAATTTTCAAAATTACCTTAAACGGCATTAACAGAGCAATTTTTGTTTCGGTAAGAATCATCTGTCTTATCCTTGCAAGCTCCTGTCTTACATTCACAACCTCTCCGACAGAGCTTACGGACGCAATCGAAAGACTGATGAAGCCGCTTGCAAAACTGCACTTTCCCGTTCACGAGATTGCAATGATGATGTCGCTTGCTTTAAGATTTGTTCCCACACTTCTTGAAGAAACCGACAAAATTACTCAGGCTCAAAAGGCACGAGGTGCCGATATGGAGTCGGGTAATATTATTCAGAGGGTAAAGGCGTTTATCCCTATTCTTATTCCGCTTTTTGTTTCGGCATTCAGAAGAGCCTATGAGCTTGCAACAGCTATGGAGTGCCGTTGCTACCGTGGCGGAACAGGAAGAACACGAATGAAAACTATTCATATGGCAAAGCGTGACTATGTATCTTTTGTAATGGTCGCACTTCTAATCGGCGGAGTGATTTTATGCAACATATTCCTGCCTGCGGCAGTTTAAGAAATCTTCTTCTCACAATTTCATATGACGGAAAAAAGTTTCACGGCTGGCAGATTCAGCAGAACGCAATGACGGTTCAGGAGGCTTTTCAAACTGCTCTTTCAAAGATTATCGGCAATGACTTTGATGTAAAGGGCTGCAGTCGCACAGACAGCGGAGTTCACGCAAATATGTACTGCATCAGCCTTAAAACAGAGCATCCCATAAAGCCCGAAAGACTCAAGGCGGCGCTTAACCGTTGGCTGCCGCTAAGCATTGCGGTTCTTGACTGCAAAGAGGTTGCACCCGATTTTCACGCCCGCTATTCCTGCACAAGCAAGGAATATATCTACAAAATCTGGAACAGCGAGGTGCGAAATCCGTTTCTTGACGGATACGCACTTCATTACAGATACAAAATTGACGAAAATCTGCTCGACAAAGCCGCTCAGGCATATGTCGGCAGACACGATTTCACTTCCTTTTGCACGCTTGATAACCGTGAAAAAGGGGATATGACCAGAAATGTAAAAGCCTTTTCGGTAACCCGTGTGGGCGACCTTGTTACAATGAAGGTTGAGGCTGACGGCTTTTTGTACAATATGGTTCGTATTATGGTGGGAACACTTCTCAGGATTCAACAGGGTAAAATTGCTCCCGATGAAATTCCCTCCATTATAGAAAAGAAAAACAGAAAATATTCGGGTCCCACCGCACAGGCTTGCGGATTGTACCTGAATCGTGTGAATTATGAAAATGACAACAGTTCACAAAAAGGAGTGAACGCTGATGTTTAAAAAATTTAAAGGACATTATTCAAAACGAAAGGCACATAAAACCGACAGAGATGTAATGAGCTATGAGGATATGCCTCTTGACGATTATGAACAGGAAAAAACCGAAATGTCGCCGCAGGCTGTCAAGAAAATCGTACTCGGTGCGTGTATTGCCATTGCGGCAGGCCTTATAGTTTTTGCCTTTGCAAACCGTGACAAGCTCACATGGGAGAACATCTCAAACTGGTGGACTTATGATGTACTCGGAAATGCCGGTCACGGCTATCCCGTTGACATTATCGGTTCCGAGGTTTCATCGGGCAACTTTGCAGTGTCACAGGGACATGCCGTGTATGCGTCGGACACCTCATTCGTAACCCTTACAAATTCGGGTACAGAGGTTGCACGACTTCAGCTTACACATTCAAATCCCGTAATGAAAAACAATGAAAACAGATTTCTCACATACGGAATCGGTAGTTCAAGCTATGAGATAAGCAGTTTTGACGAAACGCTTTACTCAGGCAATGCCGAAAATAAAATATACACAGGTGATGTTGCCTCAAACGGTACATACTGTCTTGTTACCGAGGACAACGGTTATCTTACAACGCTGTATGCATACAGCAAAAATAATAACAGAATTTACAAATATTCTTTTTCGGAGTATTATATAACATCGGTAGCAATTAACAAGGACGGCTCCGGTTGCGTTGCCACAGGTGTGTCAAGTGATAAGGGTTCAGCGGTAACGGGCGTTTATGTGCTTGATTTTTCACAGGAAAAGCCTGTTTCAACCTACGAAATTTCGGGTGACAGCGTGCTTGATTGCAAGTATCTGACCTCAGATACGGCGGTTCTTGTGGGCTCACAGGCAAGCTATATTGTTAAAAAAGGTGAAAAGAATTACAAAACAGTAAGCTATGAGGACAAAACTCTTTCAAATTACTGCTTTAACACAGATACATCAACCTATACAATGGCTCTTTCAAGGAGCGGTGACGGAAGAAGTGTTGCTCTCATAAGCTATAACAGCAACGGCGAGGCACAGTACACAATAAATACCGAACACAAAGCCGATTCGCTTTCTGTCTACAAGGGTACGGTTGCAATCCTTGACGGAAATGTTGTTTACGGTTATAATCAAAAAGGCGATTTGCTTTATTCGACAAATTCGGGAACCGGTTCAAAAAAGATTGTGCTTGCCTCGGACTACACCGCTTACATTCTCAGCGTAAATCAAATTAGGTTTATTGACCTTGACAATGTATCGAGTGACGATACCGCTCAAACTTCAAAACAGGAGTAATAAATTTGGTTGCAGATATAATTATTATTGCCGTGTTTGCGCTTTTGTTTTTTATTGATTTCAAGCGTGGCATAGCAATTACAATTCTCAATGTTGCAGGTGTGGCTCTCACGGGCTTTCTTGCATATCACATTTCAAATTTTCTTGCATCGTGGGTTTATACGGCATTTGTTCAGCAGACCTTAACAACAAATCTGCAACAAATGATTGACACTCAGGGCATCAACTCAGCCATTGCAAACAGTTTTTCGGCTTTGCCAAACTGGGTTATGGGGATGCTCGGATTCTTCCTTTCAATTTTCGGATTGGATTCAAGTGTCTATACAAACGATTTTCAGGTTTCAAACTCTGCCGCAGCGGCGGTGTCAACTTCGGTGGAAAATCTTATTCAGCCGGTTATCACAGGAATGTTCCGCTTGGTTATCGGTGTAGTTATATCAATAATTATCTTTATAATTATAAAAATTCTTGTTAAAAAACTTGCAAGAGTGTTTAAAATACCCGTGGTGAAACAGATTAATAAGTTTCTCGGCGGTGTGTTGGGACTTGCGGAGGCGGCAATCCTTGTGTTTTTTGCCGTTAATATCTTTTCGGGAGTGCTTGAGTTTTCAAATCCCGAAATGCTTAATAAACCGATGATTTCGGGTGCTGTTTTTAAATTTTTCAGCGTTGCAGTTTGAATGAAGAAACAGGAGGGAACAGTAATGGAAAAAGAAAAAGATGTGTGGAGCTTTAAAACATCCGATTTGGTTACTATACCTAATATTATAACTTATGTAAGATTTGTGCTTATAATCCCGTTTGTATATTTTTTCCTTGCGGAACAGTATATATATGCGGCAATATGTATAGGTTTGTCGGGACTTTCCGATTGCTTTGACGGAATGGCTGCCAGAAAACTCAATCAGGTAACTCCTCTCGGAAAAATCCTTGATCCCATTGCAGACAAGGTAACGCTTTTTGCGGTCGTCATCTGTATGGTGATTTATGTGCCTATGGTTCTTCCGATTCTTGTAACACTTCTGGTCAAAGACCTTATTATGCTCCTCGGCGGTGCAGATTTAATCAAAAAAAGACTCACTCCGCCTTCTGCAAATTGGTACGGAAAGGTCGGAACAATTATTTTCTACTTTTCCGTATGTCTTATCGTATTTCTCAAGGCCTTTTTTGCCTACGAAAATATGGTGCTTGATCTGATATTGCTTTCGGTTACAGCCGCATCTATGCTATACGCTTTGTATCGTTACGGCAAAATCTATTTTGCAATGATTAAGGAGTACAACGAATCACTTAAAAAGACAGCTGACATTAAAAATAAATAAATTCCGACAAATAAATATTGAATTATTTGTTAAACAGTTGTATAATTCTTATATTACCATGACAGCAAATGTGCAATTTGGTGTCCTAAAAAGGAGTATGCTATGCTTTGTACAAGATGCGGAAAACGACCTGCGGTTGTTTTCGTTTCAAATAATAATTCCAAAGATGCCCCGACGGCAGGTTATTGCCTTACCTGTGCAAAAGAGCTTGGAATCAAGCCGGTTGAGGATCTTATCAGCAAAATGGGTATCTCTGATGAGGACCTTGAAAATGTTCAGGATCAGATGAACACCCTCATGAACAGTATGGGTGACGGCGATATGTCGCAGCTTATGGAACAGCTTGGTGCGGATAACCTTGCCGAGCAGATGGGCGATTTTTCTAAAGACGGTGACGGCAGTGAGGATGATGACTTCTCTCACGGTGCACCTGCATTCCCTGCATTTTTCAACAGTATGTTTGGCGGACAGAACAACAATGCGACAAATCAGGATAATAATAAAAAGGGCAAAAAAGAGAAAAAAGAAAAGAACAGAAAGCACATCAATCTTTACTGTGAAGACCTCACACGCAAGGCGAGAGAGGGCAAAATCGACCGCATTGTCGGCAGAGACAGCGAGATTGAGCGTGTAATTCAGATTCTTTCAAGAAGAACAAAGAACAATCCTTGCCTTATCGGTGAACCCGGTGTAGGTAAAACCGCTATTGCAGAGGGGCTTGCTCTCCGCATTGCCGCAGGAAATGTTCCTCAAAGACTTAAAAACAAGGAAATTCAGCTTCTTGACCTCACATCACTGGTTGCAGGTACTCAGTTCAGAGGTCAGTTTGAAAGCAGAATCAAAGGACTTGTTTCCGAAATCAAGGAGAACGGCAACATAATTCTCTTTATTGATGAGGTTCACAGCCTTGTCGGCACAGGTGACAACGAGGGTACAATGAATGCCGCAAATATCCTCAAACCGGCTCTTTCAAGGGGCGAGGTTCAGGTCATCGGTGCTACAACATTCAACGAATACAGAAAATATATCGAAAAGGATTCTGCTCTTGAAAGAAGATTTCAGCCCGTAAAGGTCGGCGAGCCTACAATTGCTCAGTCAATTGATGTTATAGCAGGCGTAAAAGGCTATTATGAGGCACATCACCGTGTAATTGTTGACGATGATATCGTTCGCAAGACGGTTGTCCTTTCCGAAAGATACATAACAGACCGTTTCCTTCCCGACAAAGCAATCGACCTTCTTGATGAAAGTTGTGCCTGTGCTGCTCTCCGCAATAAAAGCATGGAGCGTCACGATAAGCTTGAGGACGAAAGACAGAAGCTTCTTATCAAAAAGGACGCTCTTACAAATGCCGATGAGGTAAACTATGAACAGCTTGCCGAGGTCAACACAAGCCTTGCAAGAATTGACAGCGACCTTAAAGAAATTGACCCCGAAACTCTCGTTTCAAAGGTTACAGAGGAGGATATCGCCAATGTAATCGAACTCTGGACAGGTATCCCCGCATCAAGAATCAAGGAAAATGAGCTTTCAAAGCTTGCTGACCTTGAGAACGAGCTTAAAAAGAAAATTATCGGTCAGGACGAGGCTGTAAAGGCTCTTGCATCTGCAATCAGAAGAAGTAGAGTTCAGATTTCACCTCGCCGCAGACCTGCATCGTTCATCTTTGTAGGTCCTACAGGTGTCGGTAAAACAGAGCTTGTAAAGGTTCTCAGCAAGGAACTTTTCGATACCCCCGAAACTCTTATCAGACTTGATATGAGTGAATTTATGGAGAAACATTCGGTTTCTAAAATTATCGGTTCACCGCCCGGATATGTCGGTTACGATGAGGCAGGACAGGTAACGGAGAAAGTTCGCCGCAGACCTTATTCGGTTCTCCTCTTTGATGAAATTGAAAAGGCTCATCCCGATGTTCTCAATATTTTGCTCCAAATTCTTGACGAGGGCAGAGTTACAGACGCTCACGGCAGAACAGTAAACTTTGAAAATACTGTTATTATTATGACATCAAATGCCGGTTCTGCATCAAAGGACAGCGCATTAGGCTTTGGCAAGACTGAAGAAGATGCCTCAAAAGAAAAGGTTATGAAGGCACTTTCCGAGTTCCTCCGTCCTGAATTTATCGCAAGAGTTGACGAGGTTATCGTATTCAACAGCCTTAAAAAGGACGATTTTGTTAAGATTGCAGACCTTATGCTCTCTGAGTATGTTCCGACTCTTGAGGAAAAGCACATCAAATTCACATTTGACGAAAAGGTTTGTCAGCTCCTTGCAGAAAAGTCATGCAACGGTGCAAGCGGTGCTCGTGACCTCAGAAACACAATTCGCAGAGAGGTTGAGGAGAAAATTGCAAACGCAATGATTGAGGCAGGTGCAGGCGGTGTTACTGCAATGCACCTTACAGCCGAAAACGGTGAGCCTGTTCTTCAGTCAATCTGATTTTTTACGGTAAAAGTTAACACATAAAATTTCCGCATATCGGGCAGTCATCACGATTGCCCGATTTTTTGTATGCAGTATAATTCTATTAAAGAACAATCCCACACGGCGAGTCGACTTTTCTTGTTCGTGTAGATAGTTTGTAATGTCAAAAAACATATTGTACCCGAGCGGAAGTCTTTTTAAAATTGAAAGTTGAAAATTGAAAATGTAAAATTGTGGTCGGGCAGACAGTTTGCAAAATGCAAATCATTGTCGCCCGATTGTCTTTGTATATATAGAAAGTTGCGTTTAAATGTAGGAGAGAACCGTGTTCTCCCGTTCGTGTGCTTTGCACACGATTGCACGCATTGCGTGCAAAATTGAATACACAGTTTAAATTATATCGAAACATAATATATAAATATAAATATTCATCAAGAGGGTTTGTGACATTTATAAAATATTACTGAACATACAATTTGCATGATTACTTTCGGGTGTCCAAAAATCGCTCATACGGTTGGATTACACAGACAATTGCAATGTTACGCTCGGGCATAATTTGTTTTGCATTATACAAACTGTCTACACGAGAGAAAAAACACGAGAGAAAAAAACGGCTGTGTAGCATAATGTACACAGCCGTCTTTTGAAAATAAAATGAAAGAAAGATTAACCTTTTACAGCACCTGAAACAACACCCTCGATGATGTATTTCTGACAGGCAAAGTAGAAAATAATAATCGGAACGATGCTCAGAACGATAAGCGCCATAATAGCACTTGTGTCCGTATGACCGTAACTGCCGTTAAGATACTGAATGTGAATCGGAATAGTTTTGTAATCCATATCAAGAATAAGATAGGGGAGAAGGTAGTCGTTCCAAATCCACATTGTTTCAAGGATTGCAACCGAAATAAAAGTAGGTTTCATAATCGGAAGAACAATACCGAAGAATGTTCTCAAAGGACCTGCTCCGTCAACATCTGCGGCTTCCTCAATTTCAACAGGAATTGATTTAACAAATCCCGAGAACATAAATACCGCAAGTCCTGCTCCGAATCCGAGGTATATAATCAAAATACCCCACGGAGTTGTAAGCTTGAGACTGTCGGCTGTCTTTGAGAGGGTAAACATTACCATCTGGAAAGGAATAACCATTGAGAAAATGCAGAAATAGTAGATGATTTTGCATATACGAGAATTTGAACGCTGCAAGTACCACGCACACATTGATGTGCAGAAAAGAATAAGCACAACACCGCCGATTGTAATGAAGAAGCTCCATACAATTGACTTCCAGAACGGATAGTTGCCGTGGAACATACCTGTCATATAGCTTTGAAAGCCCTGAAAACTGTCTGCATTCGGAAATTCAAAGATTGCACGGCTGATTGCCGCATTGCTCTTGAAGGAGTTCATCAGTACAATGAAAACGGGAGCAACATAGAATACTGACACAATAGAGAAGAGAATTGTTAAAATTTTCATTCCTACGGTTTGTTTTTTCTTTACAGGCCTATCCTTAGCCTTTGCTGCAACTTTTGCCATTACTGCTGAACCTCCTTTCTTCTTGTGAAGTAAAGCTGAATAAGGGCAATGATAACAACAATTACGAAGAAGATAACGCCCTCAGCCTGACCTACGCCACGAGAATTCTGGTTTGCATAGAATGTATTGTAAATATTGAGAGCCATCATTTCCGTCTGATAAACCATTGTACCGCTTCCCTGTGATACAATACCCGGAGCACCGCCTGTGAGGGCAAGGTTCTGGTCGAACAGCTTAAATGAGTTTGTAAGTGTAAGAAATGTGCAGATTGTGATGGAAGGCATCATCATCGGCAATGTTACATTTGTAAGCAACTGTTTTTTGCCTGCGCCGTCAATTTTAGCCGCCTCATAAAGATCATGAGGTACGCTCTGGAAACCGGCAATGTAAATAATCATCATATAACCTGCCTGTTGCCAGCACATAAGAATTACAAGTCCCCAGAAACCGTAGTTTGCGTTAAGCGCAAGGTTTGTTCCATAATACTGAAGAATACCGTTAAAAATGTACTGCCAGATGTAGCCGAGAATGATACCGCCTACAAGGTTAGGAACAAAGAAAACAGTTCTGAATACATTTGAACCCCTGATTCCGAGCGTGAGTGCATACGCCACAAAAAACGCAATGAGGTTAATGAGTATAACCGATACTATAACAAACAGTACCGTAAACCAGAATGAATGTAAAAAGCCTTCATTCTGAAAGGCCTTGACATAGTTTCCGAACCCAATGAATACTGCGTCGCTTGTTGTTCTGAATTTACAGAATGAAAGGTAAATGCCGTTAAAGAACGGATATACAAAACCTATAAGGAAAGCAGCAAGAGTAGGAAGAACAAATATAAGAAAATAAATTTTTCTTTTAGGTTTTCTAAACATAATATTTTGCCTTTCCGTTCATAAAAAAGGGGGGCGGAATGCCGCCCCCCTACCGAACCTGTTAAATTAAAACAGAAATCTTACAATCAGCCGTTAGCCTTTGCATATTCTGTTTTCCAACCCTGTACAAATGCAGTCTTAACAGCGTCCCAGTCGCCTGTACCTGCTGCATACTGTGTAAGAGCTGTGCCAACACCGTTTTTCCAATCTTCACTTGGCATTGTTGTGAAGTTCCAGCTTACCGGAGTTTTGCCTGCTGCTGTGAGTTCGTTATCAATCTTAACAAATACATTGGTTGCTTCCTTAGCATTCTTGAAAGGAATTACAAATCCCATATCGTCAGCAAGAGCAGATGTACCTGTTTTGTTTGTTACACACCAGTTCAAGAATTCAAGAGTAGCTGCCTGATCGTCAGCACTTGCCTTGTTGTTTACACACCAGTAGTTCTCTGAACCTGTGCAAAGACCCTGATTAGCTTCATCGCCTACGCCGATGTAAATCGGGAGCATGCCGAGTTCGTCGTCCTTCATACCTGCCTTGGTAACTGTTGAATATTCCCAGCTGCCGTTCTGGAAGAATACTGCTTCGCCTGATGTGAACTCTGTTTCAGCGTCTGTACCCTTCTTGCTTGCGAGGTCTGCAGGATCACATGTTGAATCTTTGATGTAGAGATCCCAGATGTTCTTATAGTTTTCAAGGTATTTACCCTCGATAGCGTCTGTTGATTTGATGTTCTTATCCTTGTACTCAAAGTAGATAGGAAGGTTAGCAAGGTGAGTTTTGAATCTCCAGTCAGATGAAGAATCCATACCTGCTGATGTGAACGCACCCTTAACGCCGAGCTTATCCTTATTCTTCTGGATTTCATCGGCAACAGTCTTTAACTTCTCAAAGCTGTTGATGTCCTCAATTTTCTTAACCGAAGCAAAGTCAGAATCGCAATACTTCTGGAGAAGAGTCTTGTTGTAGATAATGCCGTATGTTTCAATTACATAAGCAATGCCGTAAACCTTGCCGTCTTCTTCAAGCGCATAATCCTTTGAAGTAAGCTGATTATAAATTTCTGATGAGCTGAGGTCTGCACAATAGTCTTTCCAGTTTGCAAGACCGACAGGACCGTTAACCTGGAAGAGTGTAGGAGCGTTGTCCTTGTCCATCTCTGCTGTAAGTGTTGACTCATAAGTACCCTCGGCAGCTGTCTTAACAGTTACCTCAACACCTGTTTCGTCCGTGTACTTCTTAGCAAGAGCCTGCCAATCCTTGTCCTGCTCAGGCTTAAAGTTAAGATAGTAAACTTTACCGTTTTTTGCGTTGCCTGCTGCACTTGAATCATCTTTTGATGAACCTGATGATGAAGAACCGCCGCAGCCTGCAAGAGCAGTAGCAGTCATCATACCTGCAACTGCAAGAGCTGCAGCTCTTTTGATTGTTGATTTTTTCATAGCTTTCACCTTAATTAAAAATATTTATCCGCTAAACCCGGATATTGGCGAGAGAACAACATTCTGTGTTCTCTCTATTGCAACAATCATAACACACTATTTATGAAAATACAATAGATTTTTTTAAAAATTTTCTCTGTGATTAGTCAAAACGAAGGTATTGACCAAATGTAATTTCAAAATCAAACAAAAAATAACCGCATATTATCTGAGTTTTGTGACTTATTTGTCAAATAAGAAATATTAAAGCAACATTAAAGTTACAATATTGTAACCTGTCAAATATGGTCATTCTATTGAAAATGACAAGTGCTTTGTGCTAAAATTATGTCAAATTTGTTTTTTAAGAAGGTTAATTTAGCAATCATGAAAAATTTCAATCAATCATCACTTGCACGATTTTTCACCCGATTTCCTAAGTTGTTATTTGCGGGATTGATGTACTCAATTCCGTTTGCTGTATTTTCCGGAATATTCATTCTCATAAGCTTTCTGTCCGGATTCAACAATGTAATATTATGGAGCTTGGGTATAATTCCCGCAATGCCGTTCTATTCCGGACTTGTAATGGTAATCCGCAAAATTTCGGTTGAAAAAGAGGATGTAAATGTTTTCAAAACTTTTGTACAGGCATTTCGTGAAAATCTGAAAAAATCAATCTTCAACGGATTTGTCGCTTACCTCATAGTAGCATGTTCGTTTTTTGCAATTCTCTATTACGGAACACTTGCTCAGACAGACATCGTTTACGGCTCTGTCTTTACCATATATATAGTGTTCTCAATTGCAATGCTGATTATGCTGTTCTATGTACCCCTGCTAACAATTACCTATGACCTCAGACTCCGTGACATTTATAAAAATTCACTCCTTTTGATTTTCGGTAAAATTCTCAGAAATATTGTAGCACTTGTGCTTGTCGTAATAGTTTCATTCGCAGTATTCCTCGCAGTAATCTATGCAAAGGGTGCAATGCTTGTTATTGCAGTTACTCTCTCGGTAATTTTCTACCCGATGATTGCAACCTATATAATAGTATCTGTAATCGCAAAAGGCGTGCAGGAGTCTGTCGGCTACTTCACAGGTGATAATGTGCAGTATGTCCTCACGGAAGAAGAAGTTCAGCGTGAAACCGAAGCAGTTGAAAACGCAAACTCCGATGATGATTACATCTTCGTCAACGGCAGAATGATTAAAAATCCGGCTAAAACGAATACGAAAGAGTAATTTTTAAAGCACTTTGCAGAATGACCCGACCCCCCAAAAGTTAGACCTAAAAAATCTAACTTTGGAGGTCGGTATTTTTATGTCA
>OLSC01001111.1_pt1 | contig 27359 bp, 20 predicted proteins | sample 1672881 | NCBI WGS metagenome assembly OLSC01 (sample SAMEA3136733, study PRJEB25190) | human gut metagenome | biome: human gut; feature: human-associated habitat; material: faeces | place: Austria | collected 2013
TGGCACGAGAAAAACAAATGCCGCTTTCAGCGTCGCTTGTTTTTCTTTCGTGCTCGTGCTTCTCTCCTTCGATCACGAGCCCGCGCTGGCGCGCTCTACCGCCTGCTTCCGCAGGCTGCTCGTTCTCTAATGGCACGAGAAAAACAAATGCCGCTTTCAGCGTCGCTTGTTTTTCTTTCGTGCTCGTGCTTCTCTCCTTCGATCACGAGCCCGCGCTGGCGCGCTCTACCGCCTGCTTCCGCAGGCTGCTCGTTCTCTAATGGCACGAGAAAAACAAATGCCGCTTTCAGCGTCGCTTGTTTTTCTTTCGTGCTCATTATATAGCACAATCGGCTTGAAAGGGAATACCGTAAACGGTATGACTTTCAAGCCGATCCAAATATGGTACTACAGTTCACTCGCAGCTTCCTGGGAGCTGATTTCGCGCTTGCGGGAAAATCTGCTCCCAGGAAACTACGAAGGGAGCGCCATTTCATGAGCAAAAGGAGCTGCGAAGCAGCGGAAAGCATCGAAGATGCGCTTTTGCGAATGAAATGGCGCGGTGAACTGTTAGAATATTACGCCTGGATTTCCCGCACCAGACAATATTGTTTCAGGGAAAAATGCTTTTCTACGACTCCGTACACCTTAAACCCGAACTGCTGATAAAACGCAACGTTACGCGGGTTGTGCGTTTCCAGCGAAATCATCAGATCGTTGCGTTCCGCGTATGCAACTGCCTCTTCCACCAGCGTCGCCGCGATTCCGTGATGCTGCATTTCCGGATCAACCGCCAGATAAATGATATGCAGTCTCCGATCCTGATGCAGCTGATCCGTCCAGCTGGAATTCAGGTAATCCCTGCCGAGCACGAAATTAAAAAATGTCTTCAGGCTGTGATCCTCCCGGATCAGATAGCCCTCCGTGCGCAGCGTTGCCTGCACCTCCGTAAAATAACGATGCAGCAGATGGTACGGCTCCGTTTCATCCGAAACGACCAATATGCCGTTTAAATCCTTACTGTCTGCAAAAATTTCACATGTCTCATAAAATTCCGTCAGGTCGCATTGAAACAGTTCCGGCATCAGTCGTTTCCGCACCTCTTCATCCGGAATCAGCTCCACATACAACGGGTCCGCCGCAAACGAACGGCACAACAGCTCCTCAAGCTTCGACAAATCCTCTTCCTGTACTCGATACAGTTTTTCACTGTCCATAAAATTCCACTCCGGCTTCTCTCAAAAGCCGCTCCATCCTTTCCGTCTGCACGCACAGCGCATCGATTTCTTTCCGGTACAAATCGCTCTGGCGCTCATATGCAGCCTCCAGCTGTGCAATTTCTTCCGTAAAATCACTGCAGTCCGTCTTTTCTTTTTCCAGAAGTCCGGTCACAACCGGGAAAAAGTTTTCAAACCCGATAATTCTTCCGGTTCCCCATTTCAGCCGATCTGCACTCTGATCCAATGCATACGATGTAAAATGTCGATAAACCTCTTCTTCAAACAAAAATGCGTACCGGTTGCTGTCGATCTCATATAGCTTGCGCAGTGCCGCCGAGAGCCTTCCCTCTTTCAGATTGCGCACCGCACCTTCCAGAAGCTGCAAACGATCCTGCAAAATTCCATGCGGGAACAACACGTTTCCATACCAGTCGATCCGCACATAGGCATCCTGCTCCTGCTGAAAAACCTGTAAAAGCGATCGTTCCAGCTTCCGGGTGTCTGCCGCAGGTACTTCTGCAGCAGTGTCCGTTCCCTGCACACATGTGATAAAATCTCCATTCACCGCCCCGGCATCGTCAGTCTCCGCCGTGCGCAGTCCAGATGCATTTTCCACACCAGCCGCCGATGCGTCAGCGTGCCTCGCGTTCCGGTTCGTTTTCTCTACCTTTGCATACAGCTGTTGCGCCGTCGCCGTCGCCTGCTCCAACACCCGCAACAGCCGTAGTCCGTCCGCGCCGGTTTTTTCACACCATTCGCTGTCCAGCCGCTCCCTTGCTTTTCGGAATACTCTGGAAAAATCCAGCGGAACAACAACCGTACGGTCAATCGCCATCAGCAAAAGTCCAAACAGCTCATGGTGCATCCGATAAACATCCTCATCGTAAAAGCCGTCGTTGTCGAACTGTGAATGATAGTTCGTTTCCATAAAGCTTCCGCCCGTAAAATCATTTACCATCGACGGAATTCCGGCAATCGCAATGGAAAAATCGTCCGACCAGGTTTCAATCGGCGCGGTAATCCTCGTTTCCTCCGGATATGCGCCGGTCAGGCTCGGCAGCTCTTCCAGAAATTCTTCCAGAAAAGAAACGTATTCGAACGTGCTCCGAATCCTCGCCCGCGTCCCGTGTGCCAGCGCAGGGAGCTCAAAATTCAGGTCGGCAATCACGCTTCCCCGCCACTCCGGATGCACCGTAAATACCTGTTCATACGCGCCCGTCGACCAGTCGAACTGCGAGTCCGCCACGCCCCATTCCTCGGACGCCATGCAGCAGAACATCAGCGTATTTTCGGGCTGATATCCAATTTCCAGCAGCGTTTTTCCCATCGAAAGCATCATCGAAATTGCGGTATTATCGTCCTGAAAACCGTCAAAATAGGAATCGTAATGTGCGGAAAGCATAATTCTGCGCTCCGGGTGCGTTTTTCCGGGAATCTCCCCGACGATGTTATAGGTCGTCTGCGCCGGGATCACCTTTGTCGAAGCGTCAAACAGCACCTTTACCTCGCTGCGGCCCTGCAGCATTTTTTTCAATTGATCTGCATCGTGCCGGGCAATCGAAAATGCCGGTGCATTCGACGGTCCCGCGATATCCTGTGCGTTCAGTGCGCGTTCGTCTACCTCTCCGTAGCCGCCCGTCTGTGCAGCAATGACAGCTGCCGCGCCTTTTAAATGCGCCTGATAAACCGGATAATTGATCCACCACTCATCCCGCTGGTTGATATCCACTAATACGAGCTTTCCGGTCACATCCATTCCTTCATAATCCTGCAGAGTTCCTCTACCTGCATACACAACCGAGTAGCACTCCGGTCCGTCCGTCACAAAATTCGTCTGATACGCGCCAAGCTGTATCGTTTCCTCTTCGCCTTTTTCGTTTAAAAAAGTCATTTTCGCGCGTTCAAATTCCCACGCATCTACTGTAATCGCATCCTTATGGATAATCGGAAAACCGATTGTGTGCATCTCCTGCTCCAGCATTTCCCCGGTTGCAAGCTCTGCCTTCGACCCCGCCGTCCGATAGCCGAGTTCTTCGTTGGTGCGGTGTTTTTCCATCCGTTTCGCCAGATGATAGGAATAGGAAATATCCAACTGCTGTCTGTATTTCTCCTGCATGTCCATCGTATACCACTCCTGTCTGTCATCGCTTTTATGCCTGATCCGGTATCATAGGAGACAAAAGACCTTTTTGATCCCGACATCATTTCAGTCCCAGTATATCATTCTTGTAGCAAAAGACAAGAAGGTTTCCGCTGCATAGAGGGCAAAGATTGAAAAATAAAATTTTTCAATCGCGAGATTTGTGTCTGCGCTCACTTGACACAAACCCGACATGCGCAAAAAACGTGCGCAGAAAGGATGAGAAATATGCCGCGCAGAGGCGACCGGTTGTGGCTTTGCGCGGCATATTGTATTTTGCAACGATGTCTGGTTACCCGATTACAAGCTCCCTGCCGCCCATTTTTTCATACAAACGGTGGGAAATGGAAACCACCGTCCGGTTTTCTCCGGCGCGCCTGAGCGCATACAAAACCTCCTGCTCTGTGCCTACATCGAGGTTCGCCGTGATTTCATCCAGCAGCAGAATCGACGGCTTCGCTGCAACCGCCCGGGCAATGGACAAAAGCTGCCACTGTCCCTGTGAAAACAGTGCATCCGTGCAGGGCGTATCATACCCCTGCTCCTTTCCGGCAATCACTTCATGCAGTCCTGCCAGCTTCGCCGCTTCGACCGCATCCTCTCTGGAAATCATCGGATCAGAAAGCGTAATCTGCTCCAGAACGGTTCCGGGAACCCGCTTAAAGCTCTGCTCCACGCAGCCAAACAGACGCCGTCTGATACTGTCCGGAAGCAGATAAGCGTCCTGTCCATATATTTTTACACAGCCCTTTTGCGGACGATACAGCCCCAAAAGCAATTTAAAAATTGTGCTCTTTCCTGCGCCGGTGCGCCCGGTCATCGTTACCTGCTCGCCGGTTTTTATCTCGAAGCTCAAATTCTTCAGAACCATCTTTTCCTCTTCATAGCCGAAGCTGACATCTTCCAGGGAAATGCATGCGACCGCAGGCGATTTTGCCGGCTCAGCGACCGCAGCGCGATCCAAATCCGTGCCTGCGCTGGCTTTGCCAAGCTCTACCATCGCTTTTTCTCCCGCGTCCTCAGAGGTTTCCAGCCGCGTCGGCAGCTCCAGAAATTCTCCGACACGCTTCGCACCTGCCAGCGCCTCCTGAATCGTCTGGATTTCCATGCCAATGCTTTCGATTGGGGAAAAGATTCTCGAAATATAGGAAATTACCGCAACCGCCGTACCGACAGACATGCCGAAAAACGTTCTGACCTCCGGGCCGGACGAAGCCGACAGCAGCATGACAACGCCCGTCACCAGCGCATCCGTAATCAAAATAACAGGAGAATACAGTGCATCGTAAAAATTTGTACGCTCCATCGCAGCATATCCCTCCTGCAGCGTGCGGTCATAGCGTTTGCGCATAAATCCTTCTTTTCCAAAAACATGGATCATCCGGATGCAATGAATCGTCTCCGGCACAAGACCCGACGTCCGCGCGGCAGCCTTTCTGCTGTCCACCTGCGCAGCCAGCATTTTTTTCTGAATATGTCTTGTAAACAGCGCAATCAGCGGCAGAATCGCCAGCAGAGTAATCGCAAGTCCGCGGTTTTTCTGCCAGAGCACTGCGTAAATACCGATCATCGTGCAAGCGTCTGCAAACATGCTGATGATACCGGAGGTAAACAGCGTTTCCAGCGTATCAACATCTCCGACAAACCGGGATGCGATCGTTCCTGCATCCATTTTACTCAACGTATCTGCGGACAGCTGCGACAGCTTTTCGCACATCTGACTGCGCAGACCGTGAGTCAGCTTCTGTCCGAATACGATCAAAAGGCTTTCCCGCGTAGATTCCAGCAATCCCGCCAGTGCTGTCACGCCGAAATAAGAAAATGCCTGTGCAATCGGCATCGGGTTTTCCGCAGTCAGCCCGTCCACGATGTTTTCCAGAATCAGCGGCGGCACAAGTGCAGTGACGACCGCGCCGACTACGGTGATGACCAATGCAATCGGAAGCAGAAGATTCTGTGTGCAGATTGATCCCACCGCAGTGAGAATTTCATGATGCGCCTTTGACGGCATCGTTTTTTTCAAACGCTCACGCATGGTCTGCTCCCTCCTTCCATACCTTGCACAAATTTGCATATTCCGGAACTATCTGCAGCATTTTTTCGTGCGTTCCTGTCTGCGTCTGTCCGTTTTCCATCCAGATGACCTGATCCGTCTGATCAAACAAATACAGGCGGTGCGAAATCAGCAGGATAATCCGATCCTTTGACATCGCTTTTAATTCCCGGAAAATCTCCTCCTCCGTATTCCGATCCAGCGCCGCAAACGGGTCATCCAGAACGATCAGCGGCTTTGCATGGGACAGCGTCCGTGCAAGCGCCGTTCTCGCCTGCTGCCCGCCGGAAAGCCGCACGCCGCGGCTGCCGACCAGTGTATCGACGCCGTTTTCCATTTCGGACACTTCCCGGTCCAGGCAAACGCGCGAAAGCTCCCTGCCGACGTCGATCTGCTCCTCTCCGAGCGCGACATTGTTTCGGACACTGTCCGCCAAAAGCTCCGGATCGTGTCCCTGCCATCCGACCATGCTCCTGCGTTCTTTATCTGAATATTCAGATAATTCTTTCCCGTTTAACAAAACATGTCCGGTATAAGGCACTTCTCCCAGAAAAATTTTACCAAGCGTCGATTTGCCGCACGCAACAGGACCCGTGATCCCGATGATCTGTCCAGGCTTTGCACTTATCGTCAATCCGTCAAAAATCTGCTTTCCGCCCGGATATGCGCCGCCCGCCTGATCCAGCTTCAGGCTGACCGCCCCGGCTGTCTTTTCTTCTGTTTCTTCCGGAGGCTCTGTCAGCAGCGGACGGATTCTTTTCCACGAAACGTTCGCTTTCTGTACGGAGTTAAACAGCTTCGCCGCCTTCGAGGACTTGACCGCAAGCTTTCCATAGCAGGATAAAAATGTCGTAAACGCTGCGATGTTCCAAACCGTCCATCCGCTGTTTAACACATTTTTCGAACCGAAATACAAAATCAGCACGGTGCTTCCCATGGAAATCACCTGATACAGCGGAGGCATCGCTACGACCTGCATCCCTGCACGGACTGCTGTTTTTTCGTAATCGTCCAGCTGTTTTTCATACATGCCGCTGCGCTGTTTTTCACAGCCGTAAATCCGATAAGTCACCGCGTTGCCCGCGCGGTCCAGCGTCGCTGTATTCAAGCGTCCGGCGCTCTCCTTATATGCGGCATTGCTGCGCTCTACCACGGTTTTCATCTTTTCCGCCATCAAATAGGAAAACGGCGGGAACAACAGACACAGCAGTGCAAGCCGCCAGTCGTACCACAACAGCATCGCAGCATAGGCAAGCAGCGCAATACCGGTATCAAAAATCTCCGTCGTGAACTTCCGGATTCCCTCTACGCACGCATCCACGTCAGACACCGCTTTTGTCAGAAGGCTTCCGGCACCCTCTTTTTCCAGCTCCCCTACACTTTTATGTACCAGATTCCCGTAAAGTACCTGCTTCATGTTTCGATTGATATCGTTCGCAAACCGGCGCACATAAAACCGCTTGATGTAGCGCGCGCCCTGCACGAATCCGATCACTGCCACATACGCGCACACCAAAAGCAGCATATCGGTAAAAAATTTTTTCCCTGCAAATACATCCAGCAGGCACTGTGCAAGCCGTCCTTCAAACCACGGTCCCGCGAGCAGCCCGATGTTATAAATCAGGCCGGAAACCGTCACCGCAAGCAGCGGCTTCCACTCCGTCACAAAGTAGCTTCCGATCTGATCCGGTTTTTTCCAGGCAGTCCGGATTCCCGATTCTTTCCTGTCGCACATCGTCGTCCCTTCAGCCATCCTTTTCTCCTCTGTCCATCCGTTCCTTTACCTGCAAAAATCCAGACCGGCTTTCTTTTTTCGATCTCAGATACAGTCGATCCAGCATTTCGCAAAAGTGCTCGGTTTCTGATTCGTCCAGTTCCTCCATCAGCCACTCATAAAACGTCGATTCAATGCTGACCTTGGAGTTTTTCAGCCCTTCCGCCTTTTTTGTCGCATACAAAAGCTGACTTCTTTTGTCCTCCGGATTGTCCCGGCGAATCAGGTAGCCCTTCGCTTCCAGGCTTGCCGCCCGGCGCGCCGCAGCTCCCTTGTCGATCTTTAATTCTTCCCGCAGCTGCGCCTGTGTGATGCCGGGATGATGCCGCACCAGATGGATAAAATCGAACTCCGCCGTCCCGATTCCTTCCTCCTTCATCGTCTGTACCGTCAGCTTATTTAACTCCCGCGCAATTTTCGTCATTTTCCGTTCGGTTTTATCCATCGCAAGCGTCCTCCTGAATTTAAGTTGCAGGGACTTTCCTGCACGATAGTTTTTCAAAATGGATGTACCTACATCTTTTTTCATCCTAGTTTATCTGCAGAGAACTGTCAACCGTTTTCCTGCGCTTGAATTATCAGGAAAATCGCGCTATGATGTTTTTAACTAACTTATGTATCTCACAAAGAAGGGAGCTTCGTATGACTTTAGAACCGCTTATTTTAAAAATGATTTCCTACGATCACGGCAGCCCGGAGCGCATTCAGCATTTTCTGAAGGTGCACAGCTTTGCAAAGACGATCGCTGTTTCCGAGCATCTCGATGAAAAAACACTGTTCATTACGGAAGCTGCCGCCATCGTGCACGATATCGGCATCCGGCTGTGTCTGGAAAAATACGGAGACGGAAACGGAAAATTGCAGGAAAAAGAAGGTCCTGCCCTGGCAGAGCAGATGCTCTCCGAGCTGGGATTTGAAAAAGATGTGATAGAGCGCGTCAGCTTTTTAGTCGGTCATCATCATACTTATACCGGCATCGACGGTCTCGATTATCAGATTCTGGTGGAGGCGGATTTTCTGGTCAACCTCTTTGAAGGAAACACGGACACAGCCCATATCCGGACGACCTATGACAACATTTTCCGCACAGAGACCGGGAAAAAAATCTGCCGCGAAATGTTTGGCTTATAATGTGGAGACATCATCAGCTTTTCTTTCCATTTCGCGGCATTTTGTTAAAAGGATGGGCCTCCCACAAAAACGGCGACGCTGCGCGGTTTCAGGATAAATTCACTGTCAATGACAGTCATCTGTGACTCCTTTTCAGGCATTTCCGGCTGGTCCGTATTGATCGCAAGCCTCCATACAAAGCCGTTTGGAAGCTTCGGCAGGAAAAACTGCTGATCCTCCCAGAAAACATTGATCGCCAGGTACACGAGATCTTCCGTTTCCAATTCCCGGGTTCGCTCCGTTTCCAAACTCCACACAGATTCCCGGCGTCTCTCTGCTTCCTGACTCCACGCGTTTTCCTGATTTCGTCCTGTTTTCTGACTGCTTCCGGCCGGAACCGCCCCCGCAAACATCACGCCCAGGAATTTACTTTCCTGGGTCACATTATTGTCCCAGGGCTGATTCGTATGGACGCTGACCATCGGGAACCCAAGCCCGGACGGACTGCATTCTCCGCGGATTGCAGAGTGTTTTTTGCGGAATGCAATCATATAACGGAAAAATTCGTAAATTTCTCTATTTTTTTCCAACAGCGACCAGTCCAGCCAGGAAATTTCGTTGTCCTGGCAGTAGGCGTTGTTGTTGCCAAACTGCGTATTGCAAAATTCGTCTCCCGCCAGAAACATCGGCGTTCCGCGGCTGCACAGCAACACCGCACAGGCATTTTTGATCATTCTTTTCCGAAGCGCTTCTATTCCGGGGTTGTCGGATTTTCCCTCGTACCCACAGTTCCAGCTCCGGTTATCATCTGCACCATCAGTATTATTCCAGCCGTTTTCCTCGTTATGTTTTTCATTATAAGAATACAGGTCGTACAGCGTAAAGCCGTCGTGACAGGTCAGAAAATTGATTGACGAATTGTAGCCCCGATACTGCCCGCCGTACAGATCCGGAGAGCCGGTAATCCGCTTTGCTGCCTGTGCAGCGAACCAGTACTCTCCTTTTAAAAAGCTGCGCAGCTCATCCCGGTATTTGCCGTTCCACTCCGCCCACCGGTTCCACGCCGGGAAATTTCCGACCTGATACAAACCGCCCGCATCCCATGCCTCCGCAATCAGGTTGACGTCCTTCAGCACCGGATCTTCCGCCAGATTCCGAAGCAGAGGCGGCTGTAACAGCGGCGTCCCGTCCTCGTTTCGTCCCAAAATACTCGCAAGGTCAAAGCGAAAACCGTCCACCCGATAATGAATTACCCAATGCCGCAGGCATTCCAGAATCATCTGCTGCACGACTGGATGATTGCAATTTAACGTATTTCCGCATCCGCTGAAATTATAATAGTCTCCCTCCGGCGTCAGCATATAATAAATCCGGTTGTCGATTCCCTTAAATTCAAAAAAAGGTCCCTGCTCGTTTCCCTCCGCGGTATGATTGAACACCACGTCTAAAATAACTTCGATTCCGTTCTGGTGAAGCTCCCGGATGAGATTTTTAAACTCCGTCCCTTCCCGGTTATACTCCTGACGCGCCGTGTATCCTGTGTTCGGTGCAAAAAATCCAACCGTGTTGTAGCCCCAGTAATCCAGAAGCGTCCTGCCGCCGATTTCACGTTTTCCCATCGTCTCGTCGAATTCAAACACCGGCATCAGCTCAACCGCAGTGATGCCAAGCGCCTTCAGGTAGGGGATTTTTTCCCGGATACCCTCAAACGTTCCCGGAAACTGCACGCCCGAGGAGGCATGCTTTGTAAAACCGCGCACATGCATCTCATAAATAATCAGCTCCTGCATCGGCTTTTTCGGCTCTCTGGCGTCACCCCAGTCGAAATCGTTGAACACCACCCGCCCATGATAACCCTTCTCCCGGTCGGGCTCTTTTCCCCAGATGCTCTGCTGCGTCACCGCCCGCGCATACGGATCCAAAAGCACTTTTGTTTTATCATAAATCAGCCCTTTTTCCGGGACGTTCGGCCCGTCCATCCGATAGGCGTACTCAAAATCGTAAATATCCAGACCGAACACGATCATCGAATATACCCGCCCGATCCTGTAATTTTCCGGAAAAGGAATCGTCCCGTAAGGCTCTTTTTCCCCTCTGTGAAACAGCAGCAGCTCACAGGAAACCGCATTCTGAGAATGAATTGTAAAGTTGACGCAGCTTCCGAAGGAAGTCGCTCCGTTGATTTCATATAGCCCCGGACGGATATCGAATCCGTTGACGCGATCCAATGGGTTTAAAAACTGTTCCTCTGCCGCAAGCGGATTTAGGTTCATGCTGTGTGCCTCCTGTTCCTTTCGATTCTTACTCTCAGTTTATCATCTGTAGGGCAGGATGCAAGCAGGAAAGTCTGGTCATCGCTGTTTTTATCCGGAAAGAAGAGGTATCCACCGCAGCGGTTTGCGCACCCCGGCTGCACGCGCGCCATACTATATAGAAACGGAGCGTTTCAGGTGATCTGCATGGCAGTCTCTTCTCTGGATATTCTGAATCTGTCCCACTCTTTCAAGGACGTGTGCGAAGCGCACGCCAAATCTCCCGAATGTCTCTCCTGCACGCTCCGTCTTTTACTGGAATACAACCTGATTCAGACAAACCTGGAATATTCCAGACGCTTTTGCTGCACCCCCCAAGCACCGGACGACGCAGCTTCTAAAAACTGCAAAAAGGAATTTCCATCTGCAGAATCGTAGATTGTCAACAAAGCTAAAAAAGTTTTGAAAAGAAAGCAAATTCTGGTAAATTTCAATAACATTTCTTCCTTTTTTCCATTAGAATAATGTCGATTTTATAAAAATTCCCTTTTTTTCTTTCCTTTTTTGTATTACAATGAAATTATCAAAAATCGATCGAAAGAAAGGGGTTTTTCCAATGGCAAACAGAATTATGCTCAACCAGACCTCCTATCACGGAGCTGGCGCAATCGAAGAAATCGCAAACGAAGCAAAGGCTCATGCTTTCCGGAAAGCATTTGTATGTTCCGATCCGGATCTGATCAAGTTCGGCGTAACCGCAAAGGTAACGGATATTTTAGACCGCGAAGGTCTTGCTTATGAAATCTACTCCGATATCAAAGCAAACCCGACCATCGAAAACGTAAAGAACGGCGTTGCAGCGTTCAAGGCTTCCGGCGCTGACTACATCATCGCAATCGGCGGCGGTTCCTCTATGGATACCTCCAAGGCCATCGGCATCATCATCGCCAACCCGGAATTTGAAGACGTCCGCAGCCTCGAAGGCGTTGCTCCCACCAAAAAGCCCTGCGTTCCGATTATCGCTGTTCCTACCACTGCCGGCACCGCTGCAGAGGTTACCATCAACTACGTTATCACCGACGTAGAGCGCAAGCGCAAATTCGTATGCGTTGACCCCCACGACATGCCGATCATCGCAGTCGTTGATCCCGATATGATGTCCTCCATGCCAAAGGGTCTGACCGCTTCTACTGGTATGGATGCTCTGACCCACGCAATCGAAGGCTACACCACCAAGGCTGCATGGGAAATGACCGATATGTTCCACTTAAAGGCAATCGAAATCATTTCCAAATCCCTGCGTAATGCCGTCGCTAACACCAAAGAAGGCCGTGAAGGCATGGCTCTTGGTCAGTATATCGCAGGCATGGGCTTCTCCAATGTCGGTCTCGGCATCGCTCATTCCATGGCACACACCCTGGGCGCTGTTTATGACACCCCTCACGGCGTTGCATGTGCAATGATGCTTCCGATCGTTATGGAATACAACGCAGACTGCACCGGTGAAAAATACCGTGAAATTGCACGCGCAATGGGCGTAGAAGGCGTTGATCAGATGGATCAGGCTGCTTACCGTAAAGCTGCGGTCGATGCTGTCCGCAAGCTTTCCGAGGATGTCGGCATTCCGTCCAAGCTCGAAGCCATCAAGGAAGAGGATCTTCCGTTCCTGGCAGAATCTGCCCATGCAGATGCATGCGCACCCGGCAACCCGAAGGATGCAAGCATCGAAGATCTGACCGCATTATTCCGTAAGCTGATGTAAAAAAGAATGTGCCTTGGCACATTCTCGCGCCGAGGCGCGGTTGCTTCGGCAACCATCTACCCCTGCGCCGAGTGCGCATCCTCGCGGAGCTTTTTTATCGTATGGAAACGAAGTTTCCTATACGATAAAAAAGCCCCGCAGATCCCATAAAATATCATAATAAATATTTTACAGAACCAACGAGGCTCCTTTATCTTTTATAAAGTCCCTATTTACATTTGTGTGTCTGATGTATCAACAGTATAATTATACATTTCACGAATTGCGTATGCAATTAGAAAATCAAATAGTCCAAATTCAAATACAATAAGGCTTTCCAGATAATCTGGGAAGCCTTTTTAAGAGGTTGTGATTTTAAGGTAATGAGTACAAGCATTAACCAATGTCTATGAGGCTGTTTTTCAAACACCAAGATATAGAAAATATAAAATATTTTTGAAAGGAAACTATTATGGAAAACAAATTACAGACATTAGCTGGCTGTAGTATTTTTGAACAACATGTGTTAGACTACTGTTATACAATCGGAAGTTACAAGAGGAGAGTTTATGAATATGATGTTTGATTTATTTGATTTGATTTTTCCAGTTATGTTTTTACTAATATTTGGGATGATCTTATTTACCTTTATAAGTGGAATAAGAACTTGGAATAAAAATAATAATTCTCCCCGTTTAACGGTGGAAGCCAGAGTGACTGCCAAGCGACAGAATACGACACATCACAACGAGCCGGTTGGAGGAGATACTTCAGGAACCCACGGGTATCATACTACCACCAGTACCTCTTATTATATTACTTTTGAGGTGGAAAGCGGCGATCGGATGGAGTTTTCTGTATATGGAGAAGAGTATGGAATGCTGGCAGAAGGAGATGAAGGAAAGCTGACATTCCAGGGAAGCCGTTATCTGGGATTCGAGAGGACTATTGAAAATTAGAAGTAGAATTTCCTGTTTGTAAAATTAAGAGAATCGGAATTTAAGAGGAGGTATGTATTATGAATATAGGATTTTGGTCATGTATAATTTTGGTAATACCATTTGTGATTATAGGTGTATTATTTGCTATTTTTAAGGAAAAAGCAGCAAAATTTGTTTCAGGATTTAATTCATTTTCTAAAGAAGAACAGGCATTGTATGATAAAGCTCATATCTCTCGTGATATAAGAAATCAGTGCTTCATGTGGACTGTTACAATGTTGGCAGGAGCGTTATTATCCTGCTTTTTAACCCCATATATGGCTATACCGACCTATATTATTTGGTTGGTTCTGTTTTTTAGAGAAGTCCATTTTGATAATCATAAAGCGTTTGAAAAATATTTATTAAAGTAAATCCCTGTTTGTCAATTACAGGTGATATTGAAAGAGTCAGCCCATTCAAGGTGCTGGCTCTTTCAAAATTCTATTCTAATAAATTGCACGACAACTTATCAAAAAATAAGCTCCACATTATGGAAAAATGAATATAAAATGTATAAAAGTGGCAAAAGCGAATAATTATAAGTGATTATGCATCAGACACACTTTTGTAAAAAGGAAGTTTTTAAAAACTCTGCACGCTGCGGTGCTTTGGAAAATTCCGGCTTATCCTGCTTTATTTGGAACAGGCTGTGCAAGAACCACAGTCAGGATGCTCTTCTGCCCAGATCCTCTCTGCGGCAGGCGTCCACTGCTGTGCATAGGGTCTGCAGCGATTGAAGACGTCCTGTGTGGATTCCGGCTGCTGCATATCGGTGCTGTGAGCGCCGCTGCGTTTTACCATTTCTCCCAGAAACTCCGGATTTTCCAGCATCGGACAGGGTCTTAAATGGTTGTGGTTGAAGGGCTGTCCCTTATGATATTCCTTAAACAGAGGCTGCTGCAGACATTCCAGCAGACTCTTTTCATGGATATTTGCGTTGGAATAATGGATGAATACGCAGGGCTCCACATCTCCGGCAGGATTGATATGTGCGTACTGCCGCCCTCCTGCAATACATCCGTCAATATATTCGCCGTCATTCTGGAAGTCAATGCAGAAAATCTGCTTGCCGCCGGTCAGACCACGGATCTCGCGGACTCTGTGGATCATATACTCTCTCTGCTCTGCGTTCAGCATCAGATCCACGTTTGCGCCATCACCGATCGGCATGTAATGGAAGTACCAGTTGAAACGGACGCCGTGGCTGATCAGCATGTCGATGAACTCGTCGCTTGTAACCGCCTTGTAGTTCTGACTCGTATAACAAATGGAAGTACCATAAAGCAGTCCATACTTCTGCATCAGATCCATTGCATGCATCACCTTGTCGAATACGCCCTTTCCACGGCGGTCATCTGTTGCATCCCCGATGCCTTCGATGGAAATAAAGAATGCCATATTTCCGACCTTCTGTACCTCCTTACAGAACTCCTCATCGATCAGGGTTCCGTTGGTGAACAGATGGAATACTGAATTCTGATGTGCTGCTGCCAGCTTCAGCAGGTCGTTTTTACGGCACATCGGTTCACCGCCGGTACACATATACCAGTGAATCCCCAGCTCTTCGCCCTCCGTTACCAGCTTATCCATTTCTTCATAGGTCAGGTTCAGGGTCTTGCCATATTCTGCAGCCCAGCAGCCTTTACAATGCAGGTTACAGGATGCGGTAGGATCAAATAACAGGATCCAGGGCATGTTGCAGTCGTATTTTTTTCTCAGCTCCATCACATAATTGTAGCCGGAAAACATACCTTCATAACCAAGGTTCAGCACATTCATTTTTAAAATATGAGGATCGATCTCGTTGATGGCACGATACGCGTACTCCATCCATTTTCCGTTTGGATCCTGCACAAATTTGCGGGCAGCATCAAATGCACTCGCCTTATATCTCTTGCTCAGCAGCGGCTCTGCCAGATTGATCAGCTTGACCGCCTCTTCTGTCATATGTTCTGTTCCTTTTCCTCTTACTGCTTTAATCGCTGCGTCGATCGCAACACTGAAAGCGGCACGCTGCGCTGCATGTACTACTTTGTTTTCAGCCATGTCGTTCTGACTCCTTTCTCACTCTGCCTAAATTTATTTCTCTTTCATTTGTCCCCATCTTACGACGGCTTTTGATTCTTTTCATTGCCCAAATTCCCGTTTTTGTGGCATATTTTCCCACAAAGCAACATTTTGTCCCATGTGGGCGCGGACGTGGTGCCCTGACAGGCAGCAGAGCGTGTCCGTGTTGCCCTGACAGGCGGCAGAGCGTAAGCGCAGCGCACGCTCTGACTGACTGGCAAGGCAACACGGACACGGCACGCTGCACTGCTTTAGTGCAGCGGGTCGGCGCGGCACGCGCTCTGACGACTGGCAGGCAGTACGCACGCGCACGCTTTCCAATTGACAGACGCGGTGTGCTTTTGTATCCTGTTAGTATCGGATTGAAGAGGGCACCCCCCCACAACAACCCGACAACAAAACAATTTCGAAAAGGGGTACGAAGATTGAAAAATAAAATTTTTCAATCCCGAGATTTGTGTCTGCGCGCACTTGACACAAACTCGACATGCGCAAAAAACGTGCGCAGAAATGAGAGGAAGAGATGAACGATATAACGTCTTATATGTTAGAACAGACCAAAAAAATTCTTTCCATCGACAGTCCGACCGGCTTTACCGCACACGCGGCGGAGTATGTCCTCGGAGCATATAAAAAGCTGGGCTACGATGCAAAGCTGACCAACAAGGGCGGCATTTTTGTATGTGTCAATGACGGTCCCGACCAGGCGGACGATCCTGCGGACGCACCAATTTTGCTGGAAGCGCACATGGATACCCTGGGCGGTATGGTTTGCAGCATCAACGAAAAAGGACGTCTGATGCTGAGTGCTCTCGGCGGCATGAATCCAAACAATGCAGAGGCGGAAAACTGCCGCGTTTACACCAGAAGCGGCAAGGTTTATTCCGGCACGTTCCAATTAAAAAACGCCTCGATCCATGTAAACGGCAGCTACAATGACACTGCCCGTTCCTATGATGCAATGGAGGTCGTATTGGACGAGCCTGTGGAAAGCAAGGCGGATACCGAAGCCCTCGGCATTATGACCGGCGACATCGTCTGCTTCGATCCCCGCACGACCGTAACGGAATCCGGTTACATTAAGAGTCGTTTTCTCGACGATAAGCTGAGTGTCGGCATCCTGCTTGGCTTTGCAAAATATTTAAAGGAAACCGACAAAAAGCCCGCCCGCAAAATCTATCAGCATATCACCGTTTTTGAAGAAGTCGGTCACGGCGGCTCCGCTTCGATTCCTGCTGATGTCGCAGAAATTCTCGCAGTCGATATGGGCTGCGTCGGAGATGGCCTTTCCTGCAAAGAAACCCAGGTTTCCATCTGCGCAAAGGATTCCGGCGGTCCTTATCATTACGATGTTGTTTCTGCTCTGATCGAGGCAGCGCGCACCGCCAAGGTTGACTTTGCAGTTGACGTATATCCCCACTACGGCTCCGACGCAGAAGCAGGGCTTCGTTCCGGTATCGATTGCCGCCACGGGCTGATCGGCTCCGGTGTATACGCTTCTCACGGCTATGAGCGCAGCCATGTAAAGGGAATGGAAAATACATTCCGGCTGTTAAAGGCTTATCTGAATCAGGATTATCACGCCTGAACGTTTCCTGTCCAGCACAAAACACAGGAAGTTTTGTAAATATTCTTTAACACCGAAGCAAAAACCTCCGGGTCTGTCGTCTTTTCGACGCCAGCCCGGAGGTCGTTTTATTCTGTGCCACAGTTTTCTCCACCTGCGTAGCAGAGCCCTTTATAGCATTTCAATTCGTAGCTGCGCGATCAGCCAATCACCAGCTCCCAATGCATTTTTTCTTCATTCAGACGATACTGCTTTAACAGCTCCGGTCCGCAAGAGTTAGAACCAACGCCGCTCATGCCGTAGTCCAGATGCCAGATCACATGTCCGGATTTTTCCAGCTCGTAGTTGTGCATCTTTTCCGTCAGCTCCTGTGCAGTGTAGTAAGAAGCGTTGAAGGAAAGCGGCTTTTTGCCTTCCGCCTTCAGTTCTCCCACCTTTACATACGCACAGTGATAATGGCTGCCATTTTCCTGAGGTTTTACATAGTCCTCAAGAAGCTCATCTACTGTTGTCGTAAAGCGGTCTACCCAGCAGGCTCTGTGCTTATCCTGATAGCTTTCTGTCGGACCGTATCCGATGTATTCCACCTGATCCTGATTTTCCGGCAGTACCAGCTGCAAGCCAAACCGGGGCATGTAAGGGAAGGTCATATCCTTGTCGGCATCCAGCGTCAGTTTGATCTGACCGTCTGCATTGACTTCCCAAAGCGCTTTCGCGCGTAAAAATGGCTGTCTGTATACACTGGCGATGGAGAAATCGCAGTGAATGCGTACTTTTTCACCGGCGTTCTCTGCGGTGCAGTCATAAACCCGGATCCACGGTCTGTCATATCCGGCTTCTTCCCAGACCTGACGGACATTTCTGTCATTGTCAACCGGCGCACGCCAGGTTTCAAAGGTCATCGGTGCTTCGATCAGCGCTTTGCCATCTCTGACAAGCTCTGTAAACGCACCTTTCTTCTTGCCGAATACATAGCGGATTCTGTCGGAGGTAATGATCCAGGAAACATCGTTTTCCTCCAGTGCAACTGCTCCGACTTCTGCAATTTCCAGAACCTTTTCCTTTTCCTCAAACAGCGCAATCTGGTCAAAGCCCATGACTCTGCCCTGTCTGGTCAACGCCTGATCTGCTTTCTGCACATAGGTCAGCTTCAAATAGGTCTGATCTCCGGAAAGCTCTCCCAGCTGAGGGATCGTGATGCACACTTTTTCATGTGCAGGGCAGGTAATCTCCCGGATCTCGCCCTCTGCTAACAGGGTGCCCTCTTTTTTGATTTCATAACGGATCTGTACGGTATCTGCAAGGTCAGCAAAATCCTGCACGTTCCACAGTTCTACAGTGCCTGCTGCCAGATCTTTTCCAGCTGCATGTACCGGACGGATTTCGTTTTTCCATTCCAGAAGCCCGGTATGGGGTCTGCGGTCCGGATACACCAGACCATCCATACAGAAGTTGCCGTCATGAGGGAACTCACCTGCATCGCCGCCGTAATGGAAAGTATCTCTTCCGTCTGCAGCCTTGCCTTCCCAGGTCGCATGATCACACCATTCCCATACGAAGCCGCCGCAGAACTTGTCATATTTGTACATCAGCTCCATGTAATCATGGATATCCCCGGGGCCGTTGCCCATTGCATGGATAAATTCACACTGAATAAAGGGCTTTCTCATTCTGCGGTCTTCGCAGTATTCCTTTACCCACTCGGTATCCGCATACATCCGGCTCATCACATCCAGCATGGAAACATCGTTGTGATAACCTGCGGAATTGCAGATGCTTGCTTCATAGTGCAGCAGACGGGTCGGATCATAAGCCTTTACCCATCTTCCGGCATCCTCAAAGTTGCCGCCGTAGCCGCTCTCATTGCCCAGAGACCAGAAAATAACCGCGCTCTGGTTTTTGTCCCGGATCACATTTCTCTTCTGACGGTCGAGGATCGACTCCGCCCAGGCATCATCCTGCGCGATGTAGCCCATACAGTCGTGACCATCATTTGTATACAAAGTTACTACGCCATGGCTTTCCAAATCTGCTTCCGCGATCATGTAAAATCCGTATTCACTGCACAGCTCCGGGAAATAAGGTGCATTGGGATAGTGGCTGGTACGAATCGCATTGACATTGCTTTCCTTCATCAGCTGCAGATCGCGGATCACATCCTCCCTGGTCACGGCTGCACCGGTATAAGGGTTGGAATCGTGGCGGTTGACACCCCGGAATTTCACCTGTTTTCCATTGATTAAAATCTTACCCTCTTCAACGGAGATCCAGCGGATGCCGACCTTCTGCTCGATGGTTTCAGCGCCTGCCTGGAGTGTCAGGGTGTACAGATAGGGCTGCTCTGCGTTCCAGAGCACCGGAGCAGCTACAGGAATCGCTATGTTCTCTCCGTTGGAAACTGCCCTGCCGATTTCTTTGCCCTCTGCATCCGTCAGCGTACAGTTGATTTCCAGATCTCCCTCCACCCGGTCAAAACGAACCGTAACCTCTGCGCTGCCATCCTCTGCAACAGGAGTCTGAACCGTAAAGTCATGTACGAATTCCTGCGGGCGAAGCACCAGCTCAACATCCCGGAAAATTCCGGAAAAACGCAGCTTATCCTGATCCTCCAGATAGGTTCCGTCACACCATTTCAAAACCAGAACCGCCATACGGTTGCTGCCTGCTTTGGTTTTGCCGGTGATTTCAAATTCGCTGGGACTGTGGGAAACCTGGCTGTAACCGACAAATTCGCCGTTGATCCAGACATAGAAGCAGGAATCTACGCCCTCAAAATATAAGAACTGACGTTCGCCGGCTTCTTTTTCTGTCAGAATAAAATCCTTTACATAAGCGCCGCTGGGATTTTCACCGGGCGCATACGGCGGGTCATAGGGGATGGGATAACGGACATTGGTGTACTGCTTCTGTCCAAAGCCCTTCATCTGCCAGCAGGAGGGCACCTCCATGTCGATAAAGCCCTCTTTTTCAAGATCCTTTTCCCAGAAATGCTCCGGTACCTCTTCCACACTGGGATACCAGGCAAATTTCCAGTCGTCCCCGCTCAACAGGATCTGGCTCTCCCTCCCATCCTGTTTCGGCACATACCAGCAGCGGTTGTCCATTGTGCCGACATGCAAAGTGGAGAGATTTTCATAAAAATTCTGCACTTTCATTTGGTTGTCTCCTTTTTGTATACTTTGGTTGATACCGGGATTTTGTTCCGGCTTTCTTTTTTACAGCTCCTCACACACCTGGAAAATATAGAATTTCAGGTAGTAGGATTCCTCCGCCGCCCAGAGGATCGGATGATCCGGCGCCTGTGTTTTAAATTCCACCTGACGCAGTCTCTTATGCGCTCCGTGGGCTGCTTCGCGGATGGTCTTTGCGAACAGCTCCGGATCCATAAAGTGGGAACAGGAGCAGGTCACTAAAAATCCGTTGTCTTTTACCAGCTTCATGCCCCGCAGATTGATTTCACGATACCCTTTTACCGCATTTTTGATGGAGCTTCTGGATTTGGTAAATGCGGGAGGATCCAGGATTACGACATCATACTGCTCGCCCTTTTTCTCCAGCTCGGGAAGCAGCTCAAAGACATCTGCACAGGTAAATTTTACGCGGTCGGAAAGTCCGTTTAATGCCGCATTTTCTTCCGCCTGCTTTACGCCGGTCATGGATGCATCCACGCCAAGCACCTCTCTCGCACCCGCAATCCCCGCGTTCAGTGCAAAAGAACCGGTATGGGTAAAGCAGTCCAGTACCTTTTTGTCGGGGCAGAGTCTGTGAATTGCCTGTCTGTTGTATTTCTGGTCCAGGAAAAATCCGGTCTTTTGTCCGTCTTCCACATCCACGATGTAACGGACACCATTTTCTGTGATTTCAACCTTTGTGGGGAACGGGTCGCCAATGAAGCCTTTGAAGCGTTCCATGCCTTCCTGCAGGCGTACCTTTGCATCGCTGCGCTCATAGATGCCACGGATCATGATACCGTCCTCTGCCAGCACTTTTTTCACAAGAGAAAGGATCGTCGACTTCAAACGATCGATCCCAAGCGCCAGGGATTCCACCACCAGCACGTCGGAGAACTTGTCCACTACCAGCCCCGGCAGCCAGTCCGCTTCACCGAAGATCAGACGGCAGCATCCGGTGTCTACGGTCGCTTTACGATATTCCCATGCGTTGCGCACCCGCTTTTCCAGAAATTCTTCTGTGATCTCATGTTCTTTTCTGCGGCTCATCACCCGGATTGTAATTTTTGAACGGGTATTGATAAAGCCCCATCCCAAAAAGAAACCATCAAAATCCTTTACCGCAAGAATATCTCCGTTTTCATAGTCTCCCTCAACGCGATCAATCTCGTTGTCGTAAACCCAGGCGCCGCCGCTTTTAAGCGTGCGTCCTTCGCCCTTCTTCAGAATGGCTTCTGCGTACATATTTCCTCACAATCTGCCGCATGGCGGCTCCGAAAACGCTGACGCGCTGCACAGACTTTTTTGCAGCGCTCCACCGGCTCGGCAATTTTATTATAGTATGAAATTCTATTCGGATGTATAATAAGTCTGTCCGAAAAATATAACATTTTGAAACTAAAAGAAAGGACTCCTATGCCGATTTATTTTCGCAACGCCCCGGTGCGTGAACCCTTTATCTACGATTCCATCGGAAACCACTGGCTACAGGATGCGACCTCGCGTCCAAACGGCTACCCTTTCTATCACTATTTACAGACCGAATCCGGCTGCGGGCGGATTACCATTCAGGGAAAATCTTATCTGCTACATGAACAGGAAGGCGTCCTGATCGCTCCCTCCATCCGACACTCTTATCTGGCCCAGACTCCGGAGTGGTACACCTGCTTTTGTACCTTTTCCGGAACAGTCGAAGGCAGTATTTCCAAAATCCTGAACAACCGGCCGATTCTTTTTACCACAAAAGAGCAATGTCGGAATATACGCGCGCTGCTGCAGGATGCCATACAGCTTTTCGAACATCCTCCGGTCAACATCCCGGTACTCTCCGTCAACTGTTATCAGGTGCTTTTACAGTTTTCGGATGTCCCGGACGGTCAGAAGCTTCTTTCTGATCCGCTGTATCTGCGCTATGTTGCTCCAGTCATCGAAGAAATAGAAACCTGCTACAGTCTGCCCCTCACAGTGGCCCAGCTGAGTCGTCAGGTATTTGTCACGCCCCAATATCTATCACGGCTGTTTCAGCGTTTTCTGGGCTGCTCGGTCTACGAATATCTGATGACCTGCCGCATCAACCGTGCCAAAGAGCTTCTGCTGACAGCACCGCGGATGGAGGTGCAGGAAATTGCTGCGCAGACCGGCTTTTCCGATCCGAGTCACTTTATCGCCATGTTCCGCAAAAACACCGGACGGACACCGTTAGAGTTTCGGAAAATCAAATAATGCTGTGTGCAGCGGCCTGTTTTATCTCAGTCCATTGAGCTTTTCCCGATCCATCTGAAACGGATAGTTTTTGAGCTTCGCGGGGTTGGAAAGCAGATCATTCATGGTGCGCTCCCAGAGCTCACGGGAAATTTTTTCTTCTCCGATCAGACTGTAAATATAGGCCTCGAAGCTCTGATGACTGCCAAAACCAAGCAAAGTCAGAACGCGCATCGCCTCTTCCTGGTCACCGTAGCAGCGCAGAAAGCCCGGCAGGAACATGCCAACCGCTTTGCCGTGGGGCGTTCCCAGTTCGCAGGTTACGCGATAGCTCAATCCGTGGGGCAGACTCGTACCGGTGTGGGAAATCGCCATACCGCCGAGGGTGCACGCCTGCATAAGAAGCTCCCTCTGCGCTTCGCCGATTTCATAGGAAGCGAGCGCATCCTTTACCTTTGCAAAGGTCCGCAGCCCCATCTCGCTGTAGACACGGCTGTAGGGCGTAGCGTTCGTGTTTAAATGGCTCTCCACCAGATGTGCTAACGTATCCACCGCCGTGTTGATACAGCCGGTTTTGGAAGCAGTCTGCAGATACGTAGAATCCACCAATGCAAGCTCTGGGAAAATATGGTGGCTGATGCTCTGTTTTACCAGCTCGCCCGCCTTGGCTTCTGTGGAAGTCTCAGAAGCAGCCGCTGTGGTCAGTTCTATTTTCGGCATCACGATTCTCGTCAAAATCGCATACGGTGTAACCTCTGAGCCGGTTCCTGCTGTCGTCGGTACTGCCGCGACTGGCAGGGCTTTATTTGCCGCCTGTTTGACCGCTGCATCTGTTTCATATAAAAAGTCTGCTTTTTTCTCCGGGTTGGCGATCATCAGCGCAATTGCCTTAGAAGCGTCCATGGGAGAACCGCCGCCGATTCCGATCACAAAATCGACCTTTTCCGAAAGCCCCAGGGCAGTCGCCCGCATCACAGTTGCCACCGAAGGATTTTCCTCGATTCCGTCAAAAACCACATAGGGCACTTGCTCGCGGTTCAGCGCATCCTTCACGTCCTGCAGGGAACCGTTTACACGGGAAGAATGCTTTCCCGTTACAAGCAGTGCTTTTGTTCCCAGCGCCGCCAGCTCCTGGCTGTGCTGCCGGACACAGCCTTTCTCGTTATAAACCTTTGTTGGCATGTATAATTTCATTGCAATTCCTCCATTCTAAGACGTGCATAAGCATACTGCTCTGTTTCTGCAATACAGCGCCGCACCCTTTCTTCTGTCGCAGGATCTTCAAAATTCAGCTCTAAAAAACGCTTTTTATAATAGCCCTGTTTCAGTGCAATCCGCAGGCTTTCTGCAAAATTCAGATCAAAGAAAAAGCCGAGAAAGCTGACCCAGACATCCAGCCCGGTTTTTCGTTCCTGTTTTTTGATGCAGTAATGACCCAAAATGCTCTCATACACCACATCTGAAACTGTTTCCTGTCCCACCTGTTCTGCGGAAAAACCGGTGGTATCTACAGGATCCTCCTGGGCAAACACCCGGAAAATATCGCATTTGTCCGCATCCCGGATTAACTTCGCAAAAAGCAGCGTCTTTTCATCCAGGCCATCCTCAATTGCAAGGCGGTTATGGTTTCCAATGGCCGTCAAAACCTGCTCTCTTTCCCTGGCAGAAAGCTCATCCAGAAAATTGCCCTGCCGCAGGATTTCGCACCCTAACTGCGCGTGGTCGATGCTTTTATAATCCAGAAACGTGTGATAGCGCTTCAGCTGCTCAAATCTTCCGATATCGTGATAGACCGCACACAGATACGCCAACTCTCTGTCACTTTCCGAAAGTGGGAGCACCGCTGTAAGCTGTTCCATCACCTCCGTCACCCTTTGCGTGTGAATAATTTTTAGTTTGATCCTGGTATCGCTTCCGTCGTCATAGGCGGACGCATATTCCAGAAATTTCTGCATGGCATCCATTTTTCCTCTCCATTCTGTAAGCGCATGGCAGTGGCTCTACAGCATTTTCCACATATGGTCCAGTTGCCCGCAGCATGCCGTGATGCCTGCGCTTTTGTCTCTTTTATTCAATTCCGGCGGCACTGCTGCCTCAGCTTTCTCTCCGCAGCGATTCAAACACTGTGTCGTAATGCTCCGACATTTCTTCAAAGTTATTCAGCAGCTGTTCCAGCACCCGGTAAAACGTCTGCAAATCCTCCGGCGCGATATTTTTGTCCGCATTTTCCTGTACCAGCCCGATGACCTGACGGATTTTGGCGGTCTGCAGGCTGCCCTGCTCTGTCAGAACATAGCGGGCGCGGTAACGTCCCGGCTCTCCTTGTTTTTCCACCATTCCGGCTGCGATCAGCTCCGAAAATGTCCGGGAAATCAGCGCCGGGTCAAGGTCACAGGCCGCTGCCACCTCTGCAAACTGAAGTCCCTCCGAATGTCCGCTCAGCGCGTACAGCACCGCCGTGTGTGCAGCCTTTAATCCTACCATCCCCATTCCAGCTGTTTTGACTGCCTGTACTTTTTTATTCATTCTGGAAAGAGAAAGGGTAAATTTCAAAAAACGGTCATCCTTCATGGCTCTCATTTCCTTTCCCCAGATGTTTTGCATATTCCTGTCCTTCCCGGACATAATGGGCTGCATTTTCCAGATTGGAGGTGATTTCCGCTTCCGTTACACTGCGGATGATTTTGGCAGGGCTTCCATAAACCAGTGAGCCCTCCGGAATCTGCATATTCTGCGTCACCAGCGCTCCTGCTCCAACGATACAATTTTTGCCGACGGACGCGCCGTTTAAGACAATTGCACCCATTCCAATCAGTGTATTGTCCCCAACGCTGCAGCCGTGCACAATCGCGCTGTGCCCGATCGTGACATTTTTTCCCACAGTCACGCTGTAGCCCTTGTCCACATGAATGACGCAGTTATCCTGTACATTCGTACCTGCACCGATCGATACGCTGCCTGCTCCGGCACGCACGGTTGCGTGGAACCAGATACTGCAGTTTTCTGCGATCGAAACGTCCCCATATATGTCTGCACTGGGCGCAATAAACGCCGACGGATCAATGTCCGGATTTTTCCACATCTGAGTTGTCCCCTTCTTAAACAATGCGCTTTATTCATTATCTGCTTGCGCTCATTGTAGCATAAAATCCCCGACTTTGGCTTATTTTTTCATTTCCGGGAAAAAGCTTAAAAATTCCGTGAATTGCGGGTTGTCAATTCCTTTTTTTCCCGTTATACTTTTCGGGACATAGTCTTTGCGGATTGTGAGGGCACGGAAGCACGAAGCAATCCGATATCAACACTCAGAATTCAGAAAGTACAGAGAGAACAATATGAGTATTTTAAACGTAGAACATCTGTCTCACGGCTTTGGCGACAGAGCCATTTTCCATGACGTTTCCTTCCGTCTTTTAAAGGGTGAGCACATCGGCTTAATCGGCGCAAACGGCGAGGGAAAATCCACCTTTATGAACATCATCACCGGTCGCCTGCAGCCCGATGAAGGTAAGGTCGAATGGTCCAAAAATGTCCGCGCCGGTTATCTGGATCAGCACACTGCCCTTGAAAAGGGCATGACCATCCGTCAGGTACTGACCTCTGCCTTTGATTTTTTGCTGGATATGGAACAGGAATTAAACGGGATTTATGAAAAGATGGGCGAAGCAGACGAGGATACCATGCAGCAGCTGATGGAGGACGCCGGAACGCTGCAGGAGCTTTTGACTGCACACGATTTTTATATGATCGATTCCAAGGTTGAGGAGGTTGGCCGCGCCCTCGGGCTTTCCGAAATCGGTCTGGACAAGGATGTTTCCGAGCTGTCCGGCGGTCAGCGTACTAAGGTACTTTTGGGTAAGCTTCTGTTGGAGAAACCGGACATCCTGCTTTTGGACGAGCCCACCAACTATCTCGATGTTTCTCATATCGAATGGCTCAAACGGTATTTAAATGATTACGAAAACGCGTTTATCCTGATTTCTCATGATATTCCGTTCTTAAACAGCGTCGTCAACCTGATCTACCACATGGACAATCAACAGCTGACCCGCTACGTAGGCGATTATGACAAGTTCCAGGAGGTTTATGCGATGAAAAAAGCGCAGCTGGAAGCCGCCTATAACAAGCAGCAGAAAGAAATTGCAGATTTGAAGGATTTCGTTGCCCGCAACAAGGCTCGTGTTTCCACCAGAAACATGGCGATGTCCCGTCAGAAAAAGCTGGACAAAATGGATGTAATAGAACTGCAGGCTGAAAAGCCGAAGCCGGAGTTCAATTTTAAAGAGGCACGCACGCCCGGCAGATATATTTTCCAGACGTCCGACCTCGTAATCGGTTATGACGAGCCGCTGTCCTCCCCGCTGAATCTGTCCATGGAACGCGGCTCCAAGATCGTCATCACCGGTGCAAACGGAATCGGTAAGACAACTCTGCTGAAGAGCATCCTCGGTCTGATCGATCCCCTCTCCGGCAGCGTAGAGCAGGGAGATTATCTGGAGATCGGCTATTTCGAGCAGGAAATGAGTCAGGATATTTCCACAACCTGTATCGAGGAGATCTGGAAGGAGTTTCCGGGCTACAGCCAGTATGAGGTGCGTTCCGCCCTCGCAAAATGCGGCCTTACAACCAAGCATATTGAAAGCCTTGTCAAAGTCCTGTCCGGCGGTGAACAGGCAAAGGTGCGTCTCTGCAAGCTGATCAACCGTCCCTCCAATGTACTCGTCCTCGACGAGCCCACCAACCACCTCGATGTGGATGCCAAGGACGAATTGAAGCGTGCACTGATCGCATATCGCGGAAGCATTCTGATGGTATGCCATGAGCCCGAGTTCTATGACGGGCTCGCAGATACGGTCTGGGATGCTTCCAAATGGACGACACGAACCGTGTGACAAAAGGACAGCACGACATGCAATATGATAACATGGCTTAGCGCAGTCCAGCACTCTAAAAGGCAGCCGCGTCAGGAAAATTTTCCTGACGCGGCTGCCATATTTTTTAAGCTTCCTGATAAAGTTCTTTTGACCGGTAAGTCAATACCCTTCCTATTTGTAATCTTTGTTTTTGAGCAACGTACCTACAAACGGTATCGTAGCAAATT
>OLSC01001115.1_pt1 | contig 27128 bp, 26 predicted proteins | sample 1672881 | NCBI WGS metagenome assembly OLSC01 (sample SAMEA3136733, study PRJEB25190) | human gut metagenome | biome: human gut; feature: human-associated habitat; material: faeces | place: Austria | collected 2013
CCATCTCTTAAAGTTGTATCAACTATTTTTATTTCTTTATTTCTTATATTATCTTTAACACACATATTTTCATCCCCCTAAACATATTCTATATTTAAATATTAAATGTGTATACATGATGTATTAACCTCTTAAAATGAATTATTTTTTTTAAAAATTTCATTTATTTTATAAAGTGCAATATATTTTAAATACTAAAGTATAGTTATAAATGTCTATATATCTTATTATATAACCATTTATTAGAAATTGCATTATAATTTTAATCTTTTTTAAAACTTATTAATTATGAAAGTTTTTTTATCAAAATTGCAATTTTCACTATATAAATTTTATTATATTTTATTTTTTCTATATTTTTTTAGTAAGGAATAAAACTTTTTAAACTTAATATAAATACAAATTAATAGAGTTTTTCTTTAAAAATATGTATTATTTAAAAAGGCTTATATCAATATAATTATTAATATAAGCCCTTTGATTTATTATTTATGGTTAACAGAAATATCTACATCTGCTAATGTAGCAACCATTATTGCTTTTATTGTGTGCATTCTATTTTCAGCCTCATCAAATACTTTTGAATACTTAGATCTAAAAACTTCATCTGTAACTTCTAATTCAGCCAAATTATATTTTTCATATATTTCTCTTGCCACTACTGTTTCTAAATCGTGAAATGATGGAAGACAGTGTAAAAATATAACATTTTCATTTTTAGTTTTATTTATCATATCCATATTTACTTGGTAGTCTTTTAATAAGTTTATTCTTTGTTCGTATTGTTCTTCTTCTCCCATAGAAACCCAAACATCAGTATATATAACATCTGCACCTTCTACATCATCTATATCTTCTGTTAGATGAATACTTCCCTTAGTTACTTTTGCTACTTCTTGCATTTCGTTTACTAATTCGTCATTTGGCCACAATTCTTTTGGTGCAAGTGATACAAATTTCATACCCATTTTTACGCATCCTATCATAAGCGAATTGCCCATGTTGTTTCTCGCATCTCCAATATATACAAATTTTATCTTGTCAAAAGGTTTATCTACATGTTCTGAAACTGTCAACAAATCTGCTAAGATTTGAGTTGGGTGGTATTCATCAGTAAGACCATTCCAAACAGGTACTCCTGAATATTTAGATAAACATTCTACTGTTTCTTGTTTATATCCTCTAAATTCTATACCGTCAAAAAATCTTCCCAATACTTTTGCTGTATCTTCCATCGACTCTTTTTTGCCCATATGACAATCTTTTGGACCTAAATAAGTCACATTAGCTCCCTCATCATGTGCAGCTACTTCAAACGAACATCTAGTTCTTGTAGATGCTTTTTCAAATATTAAAGCTATGTTTTTACCTTCTAATAAATTATCTTTTATTCCTATTTTCTTTTTAGTTTTTAGATAACTTGCAAGTGATAAAAAATATTTTATTTCTTCTTTTGAAAAATCTTTTAGTGTTAAGAAACTTTTCCCCTTTAATTCTATTTTTTGCGCCATACTATTCTCTCCTTTTATTTATATTATTTATTAGTAAAAAAGCCCCTCAGTTTTAAAAACTAAGAGGCGATTATTCGCTGTACCACTCTTATTGATAAATTATAGTTATAATTAGATTCATATATGCAAAAAATCTCTTAGTTAAAAACTAAGAGACGAAATTTTCCGCGATACCACTCTATTTAATAAAATAATTTATCCACTCTGACCTTTAAGGCAGGTATACCGACTATCATACTAAAATTTCAGATAATCTTCTCAAAAGCTCTATTCACAATAAACTAAGCTATCGGGCTTCCACCATCCCCAACTCTCTATAAATAAATTTAAAGCTACTCTTCTTTTTCATTGAATTTTAAATATTAAAAATCTTTTTATTAATAAAATAGTAGTTAATTTAGTATGTAATGTCAATTATTATTTTTAAAAATTCACTTTGTTTATGGCGCCAACGAATCAAAGATTCCGTTGCTTAAAATTCACTCTAATTTTATTAGAATTAAAAAATGTCGTAACTTGATATTTGTATATCAAATTACGACATTTAATTATCTTAGATTATTATTTTTATTCATATACTACGTATTGTTCCCAAATTTGCTCTAAATCGTGGAAATACTTTTTAATATCGTCTGTTTCTTTCATGGCAACTGATATTATAAGTGCATTAGCAACACTCATAGGTGCTACTAATGAATCTACAAATGATGCCATATTGCTTTTTGCAAGTAGTATATTATCTGATAGTGATGCAATAGGAGCAAAAGCACTATCTGTTATAGATACTATGTATGCACCTTTACTTTTAGCGTATTTTGCAACTTGATGCGATTGTTTTGAATATCTAGGGAAACTAAATACTATAAGGATATCATCTTCGTTCATTCTCACTATTTGTTGATAAGGATCTCCCATATCTATTCTTATTAATTGTACATTATCTAGTATTACATTTAAATAAAATGCTAGATATTGTGCTACTGTAAATGAGCTTCTCATTCCTAATATATAAATTTTTCTAGATTTTAATATTTTATTAGATGCCTCTTCAAATGCCTTTTCATCTATGTCTTCTGATGTAGCTTTTATATTATCTATATCACTTTTTAAAACTTTATTAAGAATTGTTGAATCATCTGAATAGTCTTCATTTGCCATTTCGACTCTTTGAACAGTCGTTAATTTGTTTTTTATTAGTTCTTGTAGCCCTTCTTGTAATTTAGGATATCCAGCATAACCTAGTGCATTTGCAAATCTAACTACTGTAGATTCACTAACACCTACAGTATCACCTAGTTTGCTAGCTGTCATAAAAGCAACTTTATCGTAGTTATTTATTATATATTGTGCTATTAATTTTTGACCTTTACTAAGCCTTGGATATTGTGCTTGTATTATGTTTATTAATTGTTTATTGTCATTTTGTAACTTTTTCTCATCCATATATTTCCCTCTTTCCTATTCAATAGCTACAAACTTTTTAATTTATTATATCACTATTCTTTCTTTATTTATCTGTATTCTTTAATTTATATATATTTATCCTTTTTTCTCTATTAATAAAAGTTCTGGTGGATTATTTATTTGGTTTATAAATTTAGTGCATAATACATTGAAGTAATTTTGATCTAGAGTTTGTGTAAATTCATAAACTGCATTTTTTTCTTCCATTCCACCTTCGTGTCCGCTATAGATTGCAATACTCATAACTCCATTTGGCTTAAGTAGGTCTAGACCTTTTTTGATAGCTTCTAATGTAGTATCTGATTTTGTTATTATTTGATGTTTAGCCCTTGGAAGATAACCTAAGTTAAATACTATACAAGATACTTCTTCTTGTACATATTTGTCCATATTTTGGTGTCCATCTAATATAAGTTCTACATTTTCAAGTTCTTCTCTAGCTACTTTTTTTGATGTAGATTTTATAGCTTCTTCTTGTACATCAAAGGCATATACCTTTCCTTTTGGTCCTACTTTTTTTGCAAGATAAACAGTATCGTATCCATTACCCATAGTAGCATCAATTACTACATCATCTTCATTTATTATATTTTCTAAGTAAATCTTATTTACTTCTGTTACTTTATTTATATATTTAGCTCTTAACATATACTACCTCTTCTTTAAATACTTTTTAAATATTTAACTTCATCTTCTGTTAAATATCTGTATTTACCTATTTCACATTCACCTATTCTTATTTTACCCATTGCAGTTCTTTTAAGTCTAAGTACAGGATGGTTTATAGCTTTACACATCTTTCTAACTTGACGATTTTTACCTTCATGTATTTTTATTTCTAAAAGAGATACATTTGTTTTTTCGTCGTATCTTATAACTTTTAGTTTTGCCGGTGCTGTAACATAGTCTTCTATTTTTAGACCGCTTTTAAACATTTTTATTTCATCAGGAGTTAACTTACCTTTAACTCTCGCTACATAAGTTTTGTCTACTTCGTGTTTTGGGTGAGTAAGTTTATAAGTTAAATCACCGTCATTAGTTAAAAGTAATAATCCACTAGTTTCATAATCTAGTCTTCCTATTGGATAAACTCTTTCTTTTATGTCTGTAACTAAATCTAATACACTTTCTCTATCGAATTGGTCTTTTACAGTAGTTATATATCCTTCTGGTTTATTTAAAAGTATATATACAAGTTTATTTTCTTCTTTTATAATTTTATCATCTACTTTTACTACATCATTTTCTTCATCTACTTGATAAGAAAGTTCTTTAACTATATTATCATTTACTTTTACTTTGCCTGCTAATATTAATTCTTCGGCTTTTCTTCTCGATGCAACTCCGCAAAGTGCAATATATTTATTGATTCTCATTTTTTCTCCTTTAATCTATTTAAACTTTGTTCATCTTCAGTTCATATCATATTTAGCAAACTTATTGTAATATAAGTTTCATTAATTAACAAGATGAAATGAAAAAAAAGTTGCTATATTAAGCAACTTTTCCTTCATTTGTTTGATTTATAAGTTTTTAAAATTTAAATATTTCACCTAATTTATTTTTTATACTATCAATTATATTTGTATCATCAGACTCTTCTTGTTTGTTTTCATCTTGATTTTTATTAGGTTTTTCATTTTTTTGTTGATTTTGTTGCCAAATGTAAAATTCTTCTTCTGATTTTTCTACACCTTTTTTGGCAGCTTCTTTTGCATTTTCTTTTCTTATATTAGATGCCTCTTCAAATTCACTTTGTGACTTTTCTAGTTCGTTTTTTAAACTAGCTGACTCGACTTTTATCTTTTGTGAACCATTATTTAAATTTACTATTGATTCTAAAGATTCAATCCCCTTATTGTAAAGCCCTTTTTCTTTGTAGTATTCAGCTTCAGGCATCTTTATAGCTTGCATATACATAGCCCTTGCAGTTTCGTTTTTAGAATCCTGCTCAAGAGCTTCAGATAAATACTTTTGAGCCTTTACATATTCGTGACTTTCAAGTGCAGTTTGTCCATTTTTAAGCGCTGATGATTTTTTATTTTCACATCCTACAGAAAAAATCATCAGTACAATTAATATAATTAAATATTTTTTATTCATAGTTATACCTCCGCAAACGCCAGAAAACTTATTTAAACTTTCTAAATGTATAGATTAATTATATAACTACAAAATATAAAATATCAAACGTCATAATTGTAACTTGTGTTATCATAATTGTAACTATTTTATACTTCTAATGCCAATAAATCTTCGTAACTTTGTCTTTTGCATGATAATTCATCTTGACCATGTTTTACAAATACAACAGGATTTTTCGGTATTTTATTATAATTTGAGGCCATAGAATATCCATAAGCCCCAGTATTTGTAGTTATAAGAATATCTCCACTTTCTATATCGCCTATTTCTGTATCTGATATTAATATATCTCCACTTTCACAACATTTTCCAGCTATAGTTACTTTATGATTATTACCAATTTTATTTATTTTATTCACTACAGCACATTCATATCCTGCTTGATATAAAGACGGTCTTATATTGTCAGTCATTCCCCCGTCTACACTTACATAAGTTCTGACATTTTTTATTTCTTTTATTGAGCCTATTGTATATATTGTACTTCCGGCATTTGCTACAAGAGATCTACCTGGTTCTATTATAAGTTTTGGTCTTTTTATATTTAATTCTTCACAAACCTCATCAGCTTTATTTATTATAGCCTCACAAAACTCAGTTATCGTCTTAGGTTTATCGTCTTTTGTATAATAAACACCTATTCCGCCGCCCAAATCGACTTCTGTAAGGTTTATATCAATGTTATTTTCGTTTACTTCTTTTACTAATTTAAGCATTATCTCAACTTCATCTAAGAACGGTTTTATTTCAAAGATTTGTGAACCTATATGAGCGTGTATTCCCACTAGCTCTATATTTTTGTATTCTTTTACCTTCTCTATTGCTTTATAAAAATCTCCATTTATAAGTGCAAAACCGAATTTAGAATCGATTTGTCCTGTTCTTATATATTTATGAGTGTGAGCATCGATTCCCGGAGTTACTCTAAAATAAATCTTTTGTGTTTTGTCGTTTTCTAAGCAGAACTTTTCGATTAAATCAAGTTCATAGAAATTATCGACTACAAATCTTCCAACGCCTAATTCTATCCCTAACTTTACTTCATCTATTGTTTTATTATTTCCATGAAATAATATATTTTCCATAGGCATACCGGCTTTATATGCAGTGTATAATTCTCCACCAGATACTACATCTAAATAAAGACCTTCTTCTTTTATAAGCTTGCACATATATTTAGTTAAAAATGCCTTCCCTGCATAAGCGACACTATTTCCGTTTTCTTTTACTTTAAAAGATTTAGTGTATTCTCTACAATTATTTCTTATTAATTCTTCATCAAATACATAAAGTGGAGTTTGATATTTTTTCACAAGATCAAGTGTACTTACTCCACCGATATAAAGTACATTATCTTTTATTTCCATAGTTCCTTGAAGTCTCATGTTTATCCTCCCAAATAGACTCTTTTTATATAAAATTAACTAATATTTTTTATTATTTATACATTAAACTCTTTTGCTATTTCGCTTATAGCGATATCTGTATATTCAGAGCTTATAGCACAAGTTATTCTTATTTCTGATGTTGTTATTAATTTTACTTTTATTCCGTTTTTTCTTAATATACTGAATACTTTAGATGCAACACCGCTAGTATGCTTCATCCCTAATCCAACTAAAGATAATTTTGTTATATTTTCATCTATTATAACTTCATCTTGTGGTGCATAAGTTGATACTATTTCTTTTGCAATAGCTAAATCTTCTTTTGGTATTGTAAATGAAACAGTTATTTTTGAATTCATTGGAGCAGTTTGACTTATCATATCCATACTTATATTTTTGTTTGCTATATTTTCAAATAAATCTACTACTTTTTCTTCATCTATATCTAGAGTTATTGCAACATCATCATCACTTGTTGCAAGACCTGTTATTACTTTATCTTCTAATTTCATGTTTTTTATCCCCCTTATATATGTTCCTTTTATATCACTACATGATAAACCTACGTATAATTCTATTTGATATTTTTGAGCAAGCTCTATACTTCTTGAGTGCATAACTTGTGCACCTAAGCTAGCAAGCTCTAACATCTCTTCATATTCAATTTCTTCTAATTTTTTAGCTTCTTTAAATTTTCTTGGGTCAGTAAAATAAATTCCATCTACATCTGTATATATCTCACATTTACCGTTTAATTTTACAGCAAGCGCAACTGCAGATGTATCAGATCCACCTCTCCCTAATGTAGTTATGTCTCCTCTTTCATCTAATCCCTGAAATCCTGTAACTATTACTATTTTATCTTCTTCTAAAGACTCTTTTATCTTACTTACATTTATATCATCAATTAAAGATTTTCCATGAGTTCCACTTGTGTGAATTTCTAATTGATAAGCATTGTAACTTACTGCATCACATCCCATAGATTTTAAACTCATAGCTAAAAGAGATGCAGATATCATCTCTCCAGTAGACATAAGAACATCTAACTCTCTTTTATCTGGATTTTTAGTTATATCCTTTGCAAGGCTTATATAATCGTCTGTAGTATCTCCCATTGCTGAAACTACGACTACTATTTTAGAATCTGTTTTTTTTCTTTCTATTAATCTCTTTGCAATATTTGTTATTTTTTCAGTTGTTGCAACTGAACTCCCACCGTATTTTTGTACTATTATATCACCCATTATTTAATCCCCCTTAATCTTTTTGGGTATGAAAAACGCCCAAAGGAATACTTTGGACGTTTAAGAAACAAAGTAAACCTTGTAGCTCATCACAGATATGTGACAGACTCATACATATTATGCATAAATCCAGCAGCAGACTTCGCCAAGTCTACAACTTCGGCTCTAAAATCCTTTCTTTATAAATCGTAACTTGCCAGCTCCTTATAAATACTTTTATTTTAAAGCGCCTCTACCCTAGGCTTAAAAATTAAATTAATAATATAATTTAATCATATTATTTAATATTTTGCAACCATTATTTTGGCAATTTTTAGTATTTCTTGCGCAATTAAACGGATTTTTCTATATATTATAAATATTTAAACAAAGAATGTAAAGCAATATCAATAAAAAAAACATTCTTAGGCTTATCTTCTAGAAAATTATATTCATCTGCATTATTTGTAACAACTATTATATTGGGTACCATAAAAAACGGTATAGTTGTTTTCGATAAGTCAAATTTCAAACTACTGTATTTTGAAAAATCAATTTTGTCATTCAGAGGTATATCAAATAAAACCTGTTTTCGTCTGTAAAAATTATCTATATATTCAATATATAGATGATAATTATGCTCTCCAATATTTATATTCCTATAAAATCTTACTATTTCAAACTTAGCTAGTTTTAATTTTACTGCTATATCAGATCCTATTAATGTCTTTACTAAATCCTCTCCTTCATAGTATTCGCAGCTTCCATTAATATAATATAAATAAGAATTTTCCCTATACCCTCTATAGTTGATATTGCATGGAAATTTAACTAAAATATAATCATTGCACATTCTTCGAAGCGTTTTTCTAAGTGTTTTCTTTTTAGAATCTCTTTTATAGTTGTATAGTTTATTAAATTGATTTTCAGTTAAACATCTTAGCCTACTAATTATAAAGAGTATTTCCTTTTCAAGTACATTCATACAAACCTCTCCATAAGATGATATATTGTTGTTTAATATATTATATTAATATTGGAAAAAAACTCTACTATTTTAAAAGACCTAACTATATTATATTTATTAAACTTAAAAAATATGTGTTGTATATAAAAAAAGTGTACTTACAAATAAGTACACTTTTTATTGGTTTTATAAATTAATTAATTTTTAGTAGAACTATTTTCTTTATTATCTTTACTTTCTTGTGTAGAGTTATCTTCTTTATCTTTATTGGATGATTTATCTAAGATACTGTTATTTATGAATTTTGTTATGTTTATTGTAGTTGCATCTGTCTTTGTATAAGTTATAGTTACATTATCACCTATATTTGTAATAGGAAGTTCATTAGATATTTTTGAAGTTCCTTTAAATATAAATTTATTGTTGTCTTTTAAAGTAAAGTAGTAAGTAGTTGAGCCACTTTGGACATCTGCATTAATTCTCTCTATAGTATCTGTAAGTTCTATATTATCTACATCAGTTTCAAATTTTAAATCATCACCCTCAGCTTCTAATGCGTCTTTATAAGCTGCTAGTGCTTCTTTTTTATTATCTCCAACACCTAATACACTGTAGTCTTCTACTGATATAAATGCTACACTCTTGACAAGTCCTGCTTTGTCTTTTAGTGCGCATACATATGTAGGTGTTCCGTATATGTTGTACATAACAGGGAAAGTAGCATCGTAATTTTTTTCTTGTACTTTACCTTCTGCCGATGTCATGGCTGCTGTTTCTGTTGCACCTGTCTGCATATAAAGTTTGGCTTCTTTTGTTCTAGAGTCGACTAACATAAATCCTACTGTAGATTCATCTCCTCCTGAAGAAGTTATTCCTGTATACCAATATGACTTGCCGTCATCGCCATATACTAAAGATGCTCCCTCTGTAGGAACTAATACTCCTTCTTCAGAAAATACTGAGTTTATAAATCCTTTTACATATAATCCCCAATCTTTTATTTGGTTTATTACTAGAGATTCTGGTTGTATTCTATCTACCCATTTTGGAGTGTTTTCTATATCATATACGTTTAAGTCACCTGTCTGTGCATCTAATATAGCTACTCCTACTGCGTCAGAACCCGAAAATCCTACTTTGTGGTCGTATAATGTTACAACCCAATAAGGTCTACCATTGTCATCTACTTCTAGTGTAAATTCTGTCATACCGTAGTTTACAACACCTTTTACGTATAGATATCTGTGTAGGTCTTGTAAGAAGTAAGCCTCTGGTTGATATTTTATTTTTATAGGTTTTCCGTCTAGTGATTGAACTAATCTGACATCTTGTGGATCTGTAGCAGAAACCATTACATATCCATCAGTACCGTCTAAGTTAGTAATCCATTTTATTATATCTCTATGTACTAGAGGTGCTATCCAATAAAGTTCTCCATTTACACTTTGAATGTGGAAAGTACCAAGTTGTGAAACACTACCTATTGCTGGTATTTCACCAATTTTCTTTTCGCCAAGTTTCATAGCCATATCTTCATCTACTATACGTATATCGTTTACATTTACAGGACTTACATCTTCTGTAAATTCACTTTCAGATACTTCACCTATTAAGTTTCTATATGCATTTGCATGTAAGATAGGTGTAGTTATGAAAAATGGAACGATTACAACTAAAGCTAGTAAAATTAAGGCTATTATAAAGTTGTTTTTTGCAAGTTTTGAAGTATTAGAACTTCTATCAAACATCATGTCAATTATGCCGGCTAATACAAAGAATAATATTAATGTTGTAAAGCCTGATGTAAAATCAAGTCGAAGTACTGGTAACTTGATAAACGCATATATTAAAACTATGATAAATGCAATTCCATAAGATTTTAAATATTTTTTCATTCTTCCTCCTCGTAAATATTTTTACTTTTTTTTAATTTATGATATACTAGACAGGCAATATATCAGAATAACTTTATTAATATTAGACAATTATATAATATAATTATATATTATTAAATACAAATTCTATTTTATATGTATATAATTATACTTAAATACAGAAAAACCTGTTTTTTACTATGTTAATTATTTTTTCCATTAATACTTAGTTTTAAACGATTTTTCACAATATATTAATATTTTACAATTTTAAATATTAATTTTAAAATTTATTTAATTCTTTATTTTACTTAATTTAATTAAATATACTTTATTTTTTTTTAATATTGAATTAAAATTAATAATATGAATTATAATAAATTTATACATATTAAATTAAATAATAGAAAAAATGTGAGGTAATTATTATGTCAAGCGAAAATAATCGTACTAACTTTATAAAAAACATAATTAAAGACGACTTAGCTTCTGGAAAGCACGATTCTATAATAACTCGTTTCCCACCAGAGCCAAACGGATATTTACATATAGGTCATGCTAAGTCAATATGCTTAAACTTTGGATTAGCAGAAGAATTTAACGGAAAAGTAAACATGAGATTCGACGATACTAATCCACTAAAAGAAGATGAAGAATACGTAAATTCAATAAAAGAAGACGTTAAATGGTTAGGATTTAACTGGGATAATCTATTCTTTGCCTCTGACTATTTCGACGAAATGTACAAAAGAGCTATTGTCTTAATCAAAAAAGGTAAAGCATACGTATGTGATTTATCTCAAGAAGAAATAAGAGAAACTCGTGGTACATTAACAGAACCAGGTAAAGAAAGTCCATACAGAAATAGATCTGTAGAAGAAAACTTAGATTTATTCGAAAGAATGAAAAACGGTGAATTCAAAGATGGAGAAAAAGTTTTAAGAGCTAAAATAGATATGGCTTCTCCAAACTTAAACTTCAGAGACCCTGTTATATACAGAATATCTCATAGTACTCACCACAATACTGGAGATAAATGGTGTATATACCCAATGTACTCATTTGCTCATCCTCTAGAAGATGCTATAGAAGGAATAACTCACTCTATATGTACTTTAGAGTTCGAAGATCAAAGACCACTTTACGATTGGGTTGTTAGAGAATGCGAAATGGAAAGTGTTCCAAGACAAATTGAGTTTGCTAGACTTAACTTAACAAACACTGTTATGAGTAAAAGAAAATTAAAATTATTAGTTGACGAAGGTGTAACTGATGGATGGGATGACCCTCGTATGCCTACTATATCAGGTGTTAGACGTAGAGGTTTCACTCCAGAAGCTATAAGAGCTTTCTGTAACGAAATAGGTGTTGCAAAAGCTGATTCTACAGTTGACTCTAGACTTTTAGACCACTTCTTAAGAGAAGACTTACAACAAAAAGCTCCTCTTGCTATGGGAGTTTTAAAACCTTTAAAATTAGTTATAACTAACTATCCAGAAGGTCAAACTGAAATGCTAGAAGTTGAAAATATGGCTAAAAACGAAGAAGCTGGTACAAGAATGGTTCCATTCAGTAGAGAACTTTATATAGAAAGAGACGACTTTATGGAAGAACCAGTTAAAAAATATAGACGTTTCTTCGTTGGAAACGAAGTTAGATTAAAAGGTGCATACTTCGTTAAATGTACTGACTTTGTAAAAGACGAAAATGGAGAAATAGTTGAAATCCACGGTACTTACGACCCTGAAACTAAGAGTGGTTCTGGATTTACTGGAAGAAAAGTAAAAGGAACTGTTCACTGGGTAGATGCAAATAACTGTGTACCATGTGAATTTAGATTATTTGAGCCATTAATATTAGATAATGATCCAGAAAATGAAGGTAAACACTTCTTAGATCAAATAAACCCTAATTCACTAGAAATATTACAAGGTTATGTTGAGCCAACTCAAATAAAAGACGCTAAACCATTAGACAAATTCCAATTTGTTAGAAATGGATTCTACAGTGTTGATACTAAATACACTACTGATGATAAATTAGTATTCAACAGAATAGTACCATTAAAAAGCTCTTTTAAATTAGAAAGTAAATAATTTATAATAAATATAAAAAATGGAATCAACCTATAAAGTTGATTCCATTTTATTTTATAGCTATAACTTTTTTTAATTATTAGGACTAGCTTTTAACCCTTTAACTAATTCCTTAAAATAATATAAGAAAGATCTCATCTTATCTTTATCTTTTAATTTATCTATATATATACTTGGTCTTGTAAGCAAATCACTATCATTTAAACTTATTTCAAAAATCTCATTAAGTTTTTCTTTTATTTCTTGCTTTTTATCTTGATTAAAATATGGTTCTTTATAAAATTTAAAATAGATTTCCATTTTAACAGATGATGGATAAGCATATACTGCAAACAATCTATTTTCTTGTTTTTTAGTATATGAAGGTACAAAACTTGGACTTTTCTTTCCTTTTCCCCAATTTATTTCACATCCAAAACTTCTAAATCCAGCTAATATAACATTGCAAACATCCACTAATTCTTCATCTACATCTTTTACTGCCATCAAAAACCCTTCTTCAGTCCATGAAGTTTTATTTTTTACAGCTATAGAACTGCTTGTCTTGCCTATTATTGTAGGTACAAATGTCTTTATTTTACGATCTGATTCAAACTGTTTAATTTCTACACCAAGTACTTCAGTATTTACCATTTGATTGTTTAAAAATTGTATTATATTTTTTAAAGAATCTGGTATTTCATCTGCTACAAATAGTAACCTTATTTTACCTTCTTTTAAATTACTCTCTACGTTGTTCCAAAATAAATTTTCACTTTTTTCATCTATATCTAATTCATCACAAATACTTTTGTTTTGTTGTTCATATAAATCTCTAATAGTGTCTATTGACCAATATTTAATTGCATTCGCTGCATAGTCTAACATTTGCCCAACAACTTCACGTCTTATTCTCGTATCACTACTTCTTTTCACTTCTACAAAAGTTGGTATTGCATCTTGGTCTATAAATAAGTGGTCCAAAAACCATCTGTCATTTCCACCATCTTCTCCTGGAACCCCCATTTCTCTTGCAATAAAAATCCATTTTCTTGGATTATCTGGTGAAATCTGATCACCTGCTAATATATTTGGATATTTTTCTATTAATTCTTGAAATATAGCTTCATTTTCATACTTGCTCTCTTTAAGTTCTAAAATTTTGTTATCTTCATTTACTACAAATATACTCCCGCTCATACATATCCTCCTTCTAATAAGTATTATTTAACATAATTTCTACATATTAATTTTCCTATTACAAAAAATTCTATATTTCTATAAATAATCCTTTTTATATATATAAAATTCTACTTTATGCAAAAAATACCCAATTTTAAACAGTATATATTTTCTATACTTTTGTTTAAAATCAGGTATCTCTATATTACCATAACCATAACGTATTGAATCTATTTTGTTTTCTCTACCTTAAATCTAGGTTTATATTGTGAAAGCTCTTTATTCTTATATGTAAAAGCATTTTTAGGACAAATATTTATACATTTATCATTATCTATATTGATTTTTTTGTTTATTTATTTTATAAATATAGGATAAACCATTTTATAAACTAAATTAATCATAAATACAATAAATTTATTTCTAGGATATAATTTCGTTTCACCGTCTAAAAACGATTTTAAACTAGCTTCTATAATATCATTGACGTTAGTTATCATTTCATCTTGTTTTTCGTCTTCTGTTCTTTTAAAAAAGAAATTATACACGTTATTTGGCATAGGAACGTATATACAGTAAGTTACGTTTAAGTTTGGCATATTTAAAAATATATAATTCCAATTTTATTCCCCATAATACACTCCTATTTTATATTTTATTCGTATCCTAAAAGTTGTATCCCATCTTTAATACATTCTATTGTAAGAGGGAAATCAGGCCCTTTTTCACCGTCTATATCAGTTACAAGTTCGTCCTCACATTCGATAGTTACTTTTTTTGTTTTAAAGAATAAAATTTCATTTTCGTTGTAGCCTTCAAGATGTTCACCTTTTAATATATTTATTAAAAGAGGCAATGTCTTTGGTATAGGCATTCCTTTTACGATTATAACATCTAAATATCCATCGTCTATCTCAGCTTTATACGCTAGATTTATATTTCCCGCAGTTTTCCCATTAAAAACTAGCATAAGATACATAGATCCGTCATAATTTACCTCATCTGAAGTTACTTTAATTTTAAATTGTCTCATATTTAAAGCTTCTTCAATTCCCTTTATATAATAAGAGACTTTGCCGATAGTGTTTTTAAAATCTGGATTAATTTTTTGCGAAACATCAGTAAACATACCGGCACTAGCGACATTTATAAAATATCTATCGTTTATTTTTCCTATATCGACGTATTTAGGTTTTGATGAAATTATTTTTTCAATACACTTTTTAACATCATGTGGGTAATTTATAGAATTTGCAAAGTCATTTGCAGTTCCAGAAGGCAGTATTCCTATAGGAATGTCGATTTCTAACTTCTTTATTATATTTATAAGTAAATCTATAGTCCCATCGCCACCAGATAATAATACATGGTCGTAATTATCATCTATATCCCAAAAAGCGTCTTCATTTGGACGAGTTTTTGTAAGTCTATACGGCACTACACAATATCCATATGCCTGATATATTTGAATTATAGTGTCTATTTCATTTTTTATTCTTTTGTCTCCTGAGTTTGGATTATAGATAAATTTTACTTTTTTCATAATTCCTTGCAATACCTCCTTTTCTTATTTTATTTACACATTATAATCAATTTATTAAATTTATATGAATAGCAATAATATCTTAAAATGCAAAAACTATTTTTTTACTCTAAGAAGTCTATCAAGGTATATTGATTTTACTTGATCCCTTGCTAAGAGTTGTTTTACTGGAGACATTTTCAAAATTGCAGAAAGTATAGAAGCCATGACTCTGTGATTTTTAAAAGCCTCAGTTTCTGAAATAAGATCTAGCAAAGTACCTTTTTCAATAGCTTGAAGAACTACTCTATGTACAGAACTAGATGGAGTTATTATTTTTTCTTTTCTTCGTTTTAAAATTATACTTCCTTTATGACAATTTCTAGCACAAACACCACATCCTAAACATACATCATAATCTATTTCTACTTTTTTATTATTATTTTCGTCTTTAATTAAACTTATAGCATCTATAGGACATGCTTTCTCACATTTTCCGCATTTTACACAAGAGTTTTCGCTTATCGATGGATAAAAAGCTGTTGTCTGGACTGGATGCATATTGCCGAATTTTTTAGCTGCTAAAAGTGCCTCACAACAACATCCACAACAGTTACAAATAAATGTAACACCTTCTCTTACATTCTCACCACATTGAACAAGATTATGTTCATAAGCTTGATGTAAAAGCTCTTTACATTCAACAGAATCAACTCGCCTTGCATAGTTATTTTGTATTAGAGAGTTTGCAGTATTTCCAAAAGTCATACATATATCCATAGGTGCATCACAAGCCATACCCATATGTTGCATCTTGTGTCTACAATAACACATTCCAACTGCTATATGCTCTGATGTTTCAATTATATGTGTTGCCCTTTCAAAATCTAGTATATCTACTTGATTTTCATTACTCAATACTTCTTCTTGCACATATACTCTTCCTAATTTTGTCTCTGCTGAATAAAATAAATCTTTTATAAAATCTTCTTCTACATTTAAATATTGATAATAAAGTTCTGCTAATAATTTTTGGTCTATATCCCCTCTAGTCCTCATAAGAGCAAATTCTATAAATCCCGCCATTGGTGGAGGTAGAATATATTTTTTACCTTTTTCATCTTCAATATCCAAAAGAAGTGCCCTTGACGCTAATGTGTCTAAGACTTTTAGCGCTTCATCATACGTCATTGTCCAAATTCTAGCCGCCGTTTTAACTCTAAAAGCCCCTATTGGAAGTTGTGATACTAAGTAAGCTTCTCTTTCTGTAAATAAAACATTAAGTATTTCATATAATGTCTTAGATTCTGGTGCCCCTTGTGGAAATTTATTTAATCTATCTACTAAATTTTTATACTCTTTTTTTGCTACTATATGCGACATCTTATATTCTCCTATTCTAAATTATATACAGTAAATCCCTAAATATTGCAGCTGCTGCATTTAGTGGTGATGATGCCCCTCCAATTACAGTCATATCACCTAAAATATCTGTCTTATAATATACCCCTTTATTTTTTCCATCTACAAAATATAGTGGATGGTCTTTATCTATTACCATAGGACCTACTTCAAATTCAAAATTTCCATTTAAATAGAAAGCTCTCCCTATTAATTTTGTCTTTTTGCCAGAAAAATTTTCTAATAATAGATTATTTAATTTAATATCTGTTATGCCTTTTATATTTAGTTTTTGAAAATCAAAATCTATATCCCATATAACTTTACTTAAAATGGCCATTTTAATTGCTGTATCAATTCCCAAAACATCTAGTGATGGATCTTTCTCTGCAATTTTTAAACTTTGTGCCCTTTTTAGCGCTTCTTTATACGTTATATTGGCTTTTACCATTTCGCCTAATATAAAGTTCGTCGTTCCGTTTAAAACCCCTATAATTTCCGTTATTTGAGCTCCTAGCACATCAATCGTACCCATATTGATTGATGGAAGTGCTCCCCCTGTTGTGCACCCTATTTTTAGGTGAAGATTATTTTTATTTGCTATATTTTTTAATTCGTTATAATAAAGCAAAATAGGACCTTTATTTCCAGTTATAACATTTATATTGTTTTCTAAAGCAGATTTTATATGTGTGTATCCAGGTTGTCCATTTATTATATTTGTAGCTGTAAGCTCAATTAATATATCTACGTCTTTGTTTTTTAATATATCCTTAAATGTAATATTAGACCATAGAGGATATTTTTCTATACTATTATTTGAGCTAGTATATTTTACAATTTCATCTATGTTTAAACCTTCTTTATTATAGATACCCCCATTTGATTTTATTATATATTTTAATTTTATGTTTTTAGGCAGTAAGTGTTTTTTTATTTGCAATAGCTTTACAAAAGACTTACCTACTTCCCCAAAACCAATTAAAGCAATATTCAATAGAAGCCCTCCTTTTAATTTTCACAAGTATTATTTTATACATTTTTCCATAAAATTTCTATATTTTTCTAATAATAAGATTGCATTTTAATAAATAAAAAATCCCCCAGTTATTATAAATCTAGGGGAATGAATTTTATTTTTATAAAATATTTAATCAAATACTTTTATTCTTTATATGTGTCTTTTATCTCAACCTCTTCACAATCAACTTCGAAATCGTTTTCTTCATATGTATCTAAAGACCATTCATTACAATATGTGTCGTGTATTTCTATATATTCATTTTCATCAACTTCATAGTTTTCAAAATTTCTCATAACTATACCTCCATCTTATTTTTTAATATAATTATACTATGTTTTTATTAATAAGATTGTGTTTTTTATGTATAAAATTTATTTTTTTCGTAAAATTAACAATACCATACTTGATTTATATACTTGTAGTACTTATTCATATAATAAAAGAAGGTATAAATCTAAAATATAAGATTTATACCCTCTTTAAATTTTATTTAACACTTGTACGTGTTTGGATGGTGAATTACAAATTAAAAATTACTCTTAATTGAATTTCATATAAGTCTTTTATTGATTACCGACAATTGTTTTTAATGCCAAACATGCAGTAACTATAATAATTGCAAAAACTACGATCATAAATCCCCAAGCTATACCAGTCATAATCTTTCCCTCCTATATAACTTTTATACTGTTTATTAGACCTTCAATTTATTAATTAAATTTTATATTGTTAACTAAATTATACACCAATTGTCAGTAAATTCAATATATTCTGATTAGTTTTTACCTACCCTTAACACATGGAATAGTTTTTTACATGTTCTTAACAAAATAACCTGTCTTTCTTTACATGAATTTAACATTTATTTTATAGCATTTTATATAGTCAATGACTTTGTCCGTTACTTAAAAATTTCATGGGTTTATTATTTATATGTGTTTTCAAGGTTAGTAAATTCTTTATCTGTCTCAATATAATTTTCTAATTCTCTATAACTGTCTAGAAAATCATTTGTTCTTTGATTATTATTTTCTGAGTATTGATTATAATTGCCTTCTGGATAAATGGCTAAATCATAAAAATCTGTATAAGAGTTGTATGTATCACTTATAATATTTAATAAATCTGATAAATCTTCACTTCCTTCTGGTATATCCTTTAACTCAGTATATAAATTTTTTATATCATCATTATATTCTTTTGCTGCTGAAATTTCTGAACTTTTATCATCAAATGCATTCAATAGTGCTTCATTTATATCAGCTCCATGTTTATTTTCAAATATATTCTCATGCCAATATGTTTGTGTTGTATCTGCTATATCTTCCAAATTACTTCCAGCTATTATTAAAGTCCCTTCATATAATACTACATTCTGTAAATACTCATTTCTTGCCTCTGCTTGTTCTTGTTCTTGCTGCTGTTTTGTTATATTATTAATTATAACAACTGCTATTATTATAATTAAAGCTGCTGCTATTAGTCCAATTATATACTTTCTATTTTTCTTAGATGTAGGTTGTTCTTTTAATTTATCCTTTTTATCCTCTTTAATATTATCTTTTGTATTATTTATTTTTGTGCCACATTTACCACAGAAAATTTGACCTTCATTTAATACTTCACCACATTTAGTACAATAAGTTTTTTTATTCTCACCTTGAGTATTATCATCTGTATTTTTTACTTCTGTTATATTGTCATTGCTATCCTCTTTTTTTAAATCTTCATTTTTTAAATTATCATTATTACACTTCATACATATACCTTTTAATTTTTCAAAACAATCTTTATGATATATACTTTTGCAATTGCTACATTCTATTTTGTCGTCATCATCTACTTTTTCACCACAAAATAAACAAATATCTTTATCTTGATCCATTTTCTTTTCCTCCCCTTCAAGATATTTTGTATAAAATTATTTATGTTTTTAGACATAATCTTATAAGTTGCTAGATAATCATATACAATGATTCTTAGTGTCTTTATATTCATAGATCTAACCTTTTAGAACATATTCTTACGTTAAGTTATATAATAAATTAATGAAAAATTAAAGGTTGGTGATACTATGGAATTTACTCCAGACAAACTTGAAACAACGCTTATGTCTCCAACGACAGAAGATGGGGCAATTGAAGATAGAAAATATACTCTTACACATTCAGATGAAACGGGTATGCTTTTTTTAGATATAGGTGAGGTTTATAACTATTCTGCAATAAATCAAGATTTACGTGATGAAGTTTTAGGGAAATGGATTTGTCCTGAAAATGAGCCACCTATACTTCTTTTTTATGTATATGTAGGGGATTGTGACTTTGAAGAATGTGCTAATCGATATAAAATATTTAAATCTCATATTGAAATGGCTATAATGGCTGTTATTTATGGTGATAGTGTGTTATTTGATAATAATCCTGAGCTTATTAACTCTTCTATATATGTTAAATTCGACTCTGTTGTTCCTGCTTTTGATAGTTATGAATACTATGGGTGTGTTAGTGATTATTTGATGTAGGTTATACTTAGTTAAAGATATATTTAAATTTAATATGACTTTATTAAAAAAGCTCCTTAAGATAGAAAGTCTAACTTAAAGAGCTTATTTTTAGATGTGTACTAGGTGTATTTTTCTTGTATGCATAACTATATTATTTAGGCTATTTGACCCACTTATAAAAGGTACTCTGAGTTTTCTTTATAAAACTTTTTTCTAATCTTCACTTTGTTCCAATTGTGGCATGACTCTATCTGGATTAGTGTGATCTATTTGCCACTCATCTCCAACTGGTTCTTCATAATTATCTGAATAATCATTTTGGTCATTTGTTGCTTTTTGCCAACATGTTTCACACAATCCATATCTACCTTCACCATCCATTACTTTTCCACAGCTATTGCATCTTATTATATTATTAGTACTTGCTACATTACTTTTAGATTTACTTGATTGTTGTTTTGTATTATTACTGATAGATTTATTTGCTTCTGTTTTTGTTGAAGAATCATGATTAGAATTATTTGTTTTAGTTTGTGTTGTACTTTTATTTTCATTTACCTTTTTTATTTCTTTTGAATTGTTATTACTGTTTATAGAAATATCTGATTTAGTTTTATGATATATTTCATCTTGATTTTTATATATTTTTGAATTAGTATTATTAGTATTTTGACTATCTTCTGTTTTTTTAATTGATGTTCTTTCACTACTTTTATTATTGGCTATAAAAATTCCACCACCAATTCCTAAGGATGCTATTAACGTTCCTATAATAACTCCATTTTTCAGATTATTTTTCATAATAAATCATCCCCTTTATATCTACTTACCAATATTATAGTAGATTTTACTTTTTATATTTAAAATTTTTATATAATTTCAATTCAATGATGCTCATTTACGAAAATATCTTAGCTATCATAGATATTAATATTAATATCTAACTTAAATTTTTTGAATAATTTTTTCCACAAAAAAAGAATACCTCTTTTAAAATTATTTCACATTATCTAATATATAAATTTATTCATACATTAGATAATGCTTGATAATCTAAAAAAGGTATTCTATATTATATTACATTACATACAACTACTCAATATTAAGCGTACATTTTCTTTAATTGAGCTTGTATATCTTTATTTTCTAAATAATCTTCTAAAGTAGTTTTTCTATCCATTATTCCATTTGGAGTTATTTCTATTATTCTGTTTGCAAGAGTTTGTATCATCTCGTGGTCATGAGAAGAGAATAATAATACTCCAGGGAATTTTTCTAACCCTTTATTTACTGATGTTATAGACTCTAAGTCTAAGTGGTTAGTTGGGTCGTCTAAAACTAATACGTTAGCGTTAGAAAGCATTAGTCTAGAGAACATACATCTAACTTTTTCTCCTCCTGATAAAACATGAGCTTGTTTTAATGCTTCTTCTCCACCGAATAACATTCTACCTAAGAATCCTCTTATGAAACTTTCACTTTTTTCTTCAGAGTATTGTCTTAACCAGTCAACTAGTGAATATTCTACACCGTCAAAGAAGTCGTTGTGGTTTTTAGGAAGATAACTTTGAGAAGTTGTAACACCCCATTTGAATGTACCGCTATCTGGAGTATCAACACCCATTATTATGTTGAATAATGCAGTTATAGCCATTTCATCTCCCATGAAAGCAACTTTATCATCTCTATCTAATCTGAAAGTTACGTTGTCTAAAACTTTAACACCGTCTATAGTTTTAGTTAATCCTTCAACTTCTAATACTTCGTTTCCTATTTCACGTTCTGGAGTAAATCCAACGTATGGATATCTTCTTCTTGAAGGTTGTATTTCTGTTACTTCTAATTTTTCAAGTTGTTTCTTTCTTGAAGTCGCTTGTTTTGCTTTAGAAGCATTTGAGCTGAATCTTGCGATGAACTCTTTTAATTGAGCTATTTTTTCTTCAGCTTTTTTGTTTTGATCTTTCATAAGTTGTAGTGCTAATTGACTTGATTCATACCAGAAATCGTAGTTACCTACGTATATTTTGATTTGTCCGAAGTCAACGTCAACTATATGAGTACATATTTGGTTTAAGAAATGTCTATCATGTGATACAACTATTACGATAGAATCTTCAAGTTCCATTATGAAGTTATTTAACCATTCGATTGATTTGAAATCTAAGTGGTTAGTAGGTTCGTCAAGAAGTAGTATTTCTGGCTTCCCAAATAATGCTTGAGCAAGTAATACTTTAACTTTTTCTCCACCTTCTAATTCTTTCATTTGTTTGTAGTGTAAGTCTTTGTCTATTCCAAGACCCATTAATATTTTTTCTGCATTAGTTTCTGCATCCCATCCATCAAGTTCAGCGAACTCTCCTTCAAGTTCTGCAGCTTTTATACCATCTTCTTCTGTGAAGTCTTCTTTCATGTATAATGCGTCTTTTTCTCTCATTATTTCATATAATCTAGCATGACCCATCATAACAACATCTAAAACAGTATCTTCATCGTATTTGAAGTGGTCCTGTCTAAGAACTGACATTCTTTCTTTTTCAGTTATGCTTACGCTTCCTGTGTTTGGTTCTATATCTCCAGCTAATATTTTAAGGAAAGTAGTTTTTCCTGCACCATTAGCACCTATTATTCCATAACAATTTCCTTTAGTAAACTTTAAATTTACGTCTTTATATAATTCTTTATCTCCAAATCTAAGTCCTACATTAGTTACTTGTAACATTTAGTTTATTTCCTCTCTTTAATATATATTTAAATTTAACACAATAAAATTAATATTATAATAAAACTATTTATAAGTCAATAATATCTTCATGGAAAAATCCCACACCATAATATTTTTTTGGTGCGGGATTTATATTTTAAATAATTATCTAATTATTAGTTTCTTAAATAAGCAATTTTCATAGTTTTTGTATCTTTTTGTTTTTCGTTATATGAAAATACTACGTCTATATTTGACTCATTTAAATCTTGTAGAGCATTTATTACTTGATGTAAGTAAATTAAAGTATCATTTCCAGCTGCTTGACTACTTTCTGCTAGTAAAAGACCTTTTTTAGATGTAAGTTCACCTTCACTTTTGTAGAAGTCTTCTTCTAGCATTTTTGCAAGGTCAGCAGGGTTTTGATTAAGTTCAATTTCTTCAACTGAATAAGCAACTGCCCCTTCACCTTGGAATAATTCTTTTAAGTCACTTAAATCTACATAGATTAAAGTATCTTCATGCATAGCTTCACATATGATGTTTATCATGTCTATAGTAGTATTTAAGTTGTATTTGTTTAGTTTAAATTCTTTATCAACACCTAAATCTTCTTTGTTTTCTTTTAGGCATATATCAAGACCTATACATAATACTTTTCTTTCTTTAGCCATAAAAGATATCGCTTTAGTTATATTAGCTATATCTTTATCTGAACTATCGTATAACATATATAAAACTTCTATTCCATCTAGTAAACCTCTTACGAATTCTTTGTCTACATCTTTAGTTACTTTTATATTTTCAAAGCTCGTGTTGTTTTCTAAATCTTGTTTTATATTTTCTAGATAATTTATTGCTTCGTCACCTACTGAAATTACTTTTGTGTATTTTTCTTCCATATCATTAAGCCTCCTTTATATTAAAAATAGATGGGTATTTAGAACTTATAATTTTAAATAAAGGAACACCAATAATAGTTACAACTCCAAATTCACCTATTCCAACTTGTAGCATACTAAGTATAAGTGGGTATTTAAAGAATACATTTAACATAAGTCCTATTATAAGTGCATTAATAAGTACTGGCCATAAAGATGCTACCCAAATAGCATATTTGCTTTTTATAAACTTAGGCGTAATGTAGATTAAATAAGCACTTACAAATGTTGCAAAAGTACCACATATTATATCAGCAAGACCATAAGGTCCTAATAAGTTTGCTATTAAACATCCTATTGTTAAACCGACGATATAATCAGCATTTACAAATGCTAAAAGAACAAGCACTTTTGATAATCTAAATTGAACTGCTACATAACTAATTGGATTTAATCCAACTGTTAAAGCTGCATAGATAGATGCAACTATCGCTGTCTTTACTATTCTATTAGTTGTCAAAAAATCTCCTCCTTCATATATAGTCTTAAATGAATACATTTCATTAATAATCTTATATTATTTAAATATTACGTATATGAATTATATTACAAAAAAGATAATAACTCAATATTTAAATACTTAGTTATTTATTTCCAATTTTTATGATTTTATTCACAATATTCTTGTCATATAATACTACACTTTATCATAAATTTGAATAGATATCTTATAAGAAGGTGTTATTTATGAAAAATTTAGAACGTTATAAAAGAAGTATGAAGTCAGAAGCCCTCAGCAGTGTGTTGCTTTTAGTTTGTACTATAAGTGCTCTCAGCATCGCCAATAGCTCATTTGAAGGTGTTTATAATAAGATTATTTTTGATAATCATTTTTTTAAATTTCCCTTAAATGAATTTATAAACGACTTTTTGATGTTTTTCTTCTTTTTAAATGTAGGACTAGAAATCAAAGAAAATATTTTATTTGGGAATTTATCTTCTATAAAGAAGGCATCTTTTCCCGTAATTGGCTCAATTGGTGGAGTAATAGTTCCTGCTATAATATTTATACTATTTAATCACAATACAAATTATTTAAACGGATTTTGTATACCAATTTCAACTGACATAGCTTTTGCTGTCGGTATATTTTACATATTTAAAAATCACATAAACCCTCAGGCTAGATTATTTTTACTTACATTAGCAGTAGTTGATGATCTTATATCAATAGTAGTAATAGCTGTTTTTTTTACACAAAATATCAACACAACCTACTTATTTATAGCTATACTTGTTATGCTTTTATTAATTATTGCAAATAAGGTATTTCATATCGAAAATATACCTTATTATATATTCAGCGGGCTTATACTATGGTATTTGATTAATTGTAGCAATGTCCATCCAACCATAAGCGGTATATTACTTGCTATATGTGTACCTGCTAAGCCTTATAAAAATAAAAAGAGCGTATTAGAAATACTACAAGAAAATCTCTCTCCTTTTACTAATTTTATAGTTATACCTCTTTTTGCCTTTGTAAATAGCGGAGTATCTTTAGACATAACTACTAATTTAAATAATAGCCAAAGGTTGTACTACGGAATATTATTTGGACTTTCTATAGGAAAACCACTCGGTATAACTTTATTTACATATGTATTTTCAAAATTAAAATTAGTAAATAAACCTAAGGGCTTAGATTTTTATTCAATATTTTTAGTTTCATTAATAGCTGGAATAGGATTTACAATGTCGATATTTATGTGTGAGCTGACTTTCTCATATGATTTTGAGCTTATAAACCTCTGTAAATTCGCAATACTCAGTGCTTGTTTGTTTTCTGTTGTTTTGACTTCTATTTTTATATTTATAAAGGAGTTTTTCGGCTCTAAAAAACATAGCTTAAAACTTGTTCAAAAATAAATAAATCTTTATTTGGAATTTAATTAAACTATATTTACCTTGTATGTAAGATAAATATAATTTCTTATTTGTTGTAAATAAAAGTCTGGATATAAATAATTATATCTAGGCTTTTATTTTTCTAATTTTATGAATATACAAATTTATTTTTATGCAAAATATGGAATTATTTTGCTATTTTTCGTATAATATACCTGTCAAACAAAAAAGGGGGAAGATGATATGCCACTTAAAATACCAAAAGAGTTACCAGCATATTCAGTATTATCAAACGAAAATATTTTCGTTATGGACATAGAAAGATCTATGCAACAGGATATAAGACCATTAAAAATAGCAATCCTAAATTTAATGCCTCTTAAAATCCAAACAGAAAACCAATTACTTAGATATTTATCTAATTCACCTATACAAGTAGAAATCACTTTGATTAATGTAAAAAGCCATGAGTGTAAAAATACTTCAAACGAGCATTTAGATAAATTCTATACTTATTTTGAAAATATTAAAAATGAAAAATTCGACGGTTTAATAATAACAGGGGCACCAGTTGAACTTTTAGAATTTGAAAAGGTCGATTATTGGGACGAATTAGTTCAAATTATGGAGTGGAGCAAGAAAAATGTATTCTCAACTATACATATCTGCTGGGCTGCACAAGCTGCATTATATCACTACTATAACATCCCAAAATACGAATTAAAAGATAAATTATCAGGTGTATTTGCACATACTGTAAATAATCCAGATGCAACTTTGACAAGAGGTCTAAACGATATGTTCTATGCACCTCACTCTAGACATACAGAAGTCAAAAAAGAAGATGTCTTAAAAATTGATGAGCTAGAACTATTAGCTGAATCAGAAAAAGCAGGCCCATTTATAATGTCTACAAAAGATGGAAGAAGAATATTTGTAACAGGCCATTTAGAATATGATACAGATACATTAAAACAAGAATATATAAGAGATTACAATAAAGGTATGAATCCTCTTATACCAGAAAATTATTACCCTAATGGCGATATAAAAAGCGAACCGATAAATACATGGAGATCAAACGCCAATTTATTTTATGGAAATTGGTTGAATTATCAAGTTTATCAAAATACACCATATGATATTGATAAGATTGGCGAGAAGATGAGCTTGCGTAGAAATTCGTATGAAGCTGATGAATAGGGGTGTGGAAGTGGAGATGTTTTCTTCACTTCTTTTTTTGACTTAATTTTTATTTATGGATTTTGTTATGATTTTTTAATTATATATTTTTTTGAACATTATTTCCTACTGGGTAGTTTATATTTTTATAGTGTTATATAATTATAAAAA
>OLSC01001123.1_pt1 | contig 27008 bp, 23 predicted proteins | sample 1672881 | NCBI WGS metagenome assembly OLSC01 (sample SAMEA3136733, study PRJEB25190) | human gut metagenome | biome: human gut; feature: human-associated habitat; material: faeces | place: Austria | collected 2013
GTCACACCACGCCGGGTCTGGAAACCAACCGCAAGGGCTGCATCGTGGCTGACGATGAGCACGGCATCACCTCCAAGGACGGCGTATTCGCCGGCGGCGATGCTGTTACCGGCGCGGCTACCGTTATCCTCGCAATGGGCGCAGGCAAGCGCGCTGCTGCGGCGATGGATGAGTACATCAAGAATAAGAACAAGTAATTCTTGCTGGATATGAGGAAAGAAAAACCAGGTTGCGCATTAAGCCGCAACCTGATTTTTTGCGGTGCGTTCGATATTGGCAGCAACAAAGAAGCCGAGGGTCAGCAAAAAAATGACGAGCAAACTCCCGAATCGACGAACAGAAATCACATAGCAGGCCGTATTGACGCTCAACACAAAGTCCAGTGCTGCTCGACCTGCTTGCGGATAAAAACTAACAACTTGTGAATGGTTTTTTGGAAAGGTTCACCGTATCCTATAGGTACGATGAACCTTTCATTTTGTGTAAGCGAGAGGAGGCACGCATTTGGACCGGAAATACATTCAGTCGGTCAAGCCGCTGACCGACCACGTTCTGCAGGTCGATTTTATCTCTGGCAGCCGCCTGCTGCTGGATATGAAGCCCTATCTGGATAAATTCCGATTCCGGTCACTTTCCGACCCGCAGGTGTGGAACAGCGCGGTGACGAACGGCATTTTTGTCCGCTTCGGTGATGTGGAGATGAGCCATAACGAGCTGTTTTCCATGGCCGAGCAGGAACACTGACACAGAAAAGGAGGAAAATGGCATGAGTAAAAAGCAGATGATACGACGGCGAGGGCTGAGCGCATTTCTGGCGGTGGCGATGTGCTTCGGACTGCTGCCTGCGACGGCTTGGGCAGCGGAAGAAGGGGTTGCCATTGATGCAAGTAATTTTCCCAATAAAACCTTCCGGAACTATATACAGAAAGTGTTTGATAAGGACAATAACGACTTTTTCAGCGCGGATGAGATTGCTGCCGTGACAGAACTTACGTTTCAGTACCCGGATGACCCGAATACAGGTGTAGCGGGAATTACGTCTTTGAAAGGTATCGAGTACTTCACTGCCTTGACGAGTTTGGATTGTTCCTATCAAGACCTGACGGAATTAGACCTTAGCCGAAATACCGGGTTGACAAGTGTACTATGCTACGGCAATCAACTTACCGAACTGGATTTGAGTGCGAATACCCAGTTAATAGAATTGGACTGTAGCAGTAATGAGATTACCCATTTGGATGTCAGCAGCAATCATAATCTCGAAAAGCTGTCCTGCTATCATAATCGGCTTACCAGTCTGGATCTCAGCCGGAATAATAAGCTGACTTATACCTACTGTGATAGCTGGTGTCCTATTGAACCGGATGAGAACAACACGATCAATCTTGCTGAACTGGATGTTGACAAAACCAGTGACTGGGTTGGCGGCAAGGTTGAAAACGGCATTCTGACGATTGATGAAGGAGCAAAGAAGGTCACCTATAACTATCAGTGCGGTAATAACATCGAGATGCATGTCATACTGCATATTCATATATATGATGATTCCTGGGAATATAACGCCAATGAACATTGGAAGAAATGCACCAATTTTTGCACGGGTGCGAACCAGGGGATGATAAAGAGCCCTCATGATTACAAGGGCGGCAATACCTGCTCCATCTGCGGCTATGTGAATGCTGCCGACACTTATGCTGTCACTGTTGAGGTTGATGGACACGGCACCGCCGGTGCGTCTCCGGCCTTCGCCAAGACAGATGAAACGGTCACGCTCACCGCGATTCCCGATACGGGTTATGCTTTTAAGACATGGGAGGTTATCCGTGGCGGCGTTGCCATTACCAATGATACTTTTATCATGCCTGCCAAGCCTGTGACCGTCAAGGCTGTTTTTCAGGAAAAAACTGCGGCTCCGGTGATCAGCCCTAACGGCGGCAGCTTCAATGATACGGAGACCGTTACACTTACTTGTGACACGGAGGGTGCATGGATATATTACACCATAAATGGTGTAAAGTCTCATTACAGGGATCCGTTCACGCTGACGGAATCGGCGAACATCACAGCCTGGGCTGAAAAGATGGGCAAAGCCGATAGTGATATCGTCACAGCTGCTTTTATTAAGATTGTCGATGGCGTTGCCGTTGATATGTTCAATTTCCCCGACAAGAACTTCCGCGATGTCGTGAAAACGTTTGATACTGACGATAACAATATCCTCAGCGATACTGAGATTGCCGCAGTAAAGAAAATCGACTGCAAAGGCAGAGCCATTACCAACTTGAAGGGCATCGAGTATTTTACTGCGCTTGAGTATCTGTACTGTTACGATAACGAGTTAACAGAACTCGATCTCAGACGGAATACCAAGCTGAAAGAGCTGAATTGCAGTACAAATCGCTTGACGGTATTGGATCTCAGCCAAAATCCGAAGCTGAAAAGGGTGATTTGCTCCGAAAACGCGCTGACCGCGCTCAATCTCAGCAGTAACTCCAAGCTGACGAATCTGAGTGCATCGGGTAATATTCGCGAGATTACACTGACAGGCAATACCTTTGATCTGTCGAGCCTGCCCGGCTTTGATGCGAGCCGCATGTCCGGCCTGACCGACGGCAAAGTCAGCGGAAGCACTCTTACAGTAGATGGCAATGCCGCTGTCGTGACCTATTCCTATGACCTCGGTTATACCGGTACGGAACTGGATGACGCGGAAAAGGACGTTATTTTCACACTGGCGATTGCAGGACGCGGCACGGATATCGCTATCAACGAGACCAACTTCCCGGATAAGGATTTCCGAGAGTTTCTTCTTGATAAAGAATCCAATATTGATCGGAATCAGGATGGTAAACTCAGCACAGGGGAAATCGCGCTGGTGCAGGATATTGATGTCTACGATATGGAAATCGCTGATCTTACGGGTATTGAATATTTTACGGAGTTGAAATATCTGGATTGTGCCGGTAATCACCTCACATGTCTGGACCTCAGCCGGAATACCGAGCTGGCCGAGCTGGATGCAGAGAACAACACATATACGATTACTCCGGTCAACGACAGATTTTATCTTGCCTCTCTGCCTGCGGGTTTTGATGTAGCAAAGACCAGCCACTGGCAGGGTGGCACGGTCAGCGGCAATATCCTGACGATAAACAGCGATGTCGATGAGGTTACTTACGACTATGACTGCGGAAAGGATTTTACGACAACATTTACACTGGAAATCCCGACGCAGTACACTGTCACGGCTCATGGGCTGTACGGCGGAGTCATGGGGATTACCCCGGGCGAGGATTATACCGCACGATACACGGTCGGCGCTCAGGTCGGTCTTCAGATCGGCAAACGCGACGGCTTCACCCTGCAGGGTCTGACGCTCGAGGGAATCAGCGAAGAGCAGCTGCAATGGCAGGCGAAGGACGCGGAAAGCACAACTCGAGGTATTTCCTTCGAGATGCCCGCGCATAATGTGACGGTGACGGTCAACTGGAAGGCGAACGGCTCGTCCTCGGGCGGCGGTTCTTCCGGCGGCGGTGGCGGCGGCTCGTCCGCACTCGGCTACGCTGTTTCTGCGGATAAGACCGAAAACGGCACTGTCGCCGTATCTCCCAAATCCGCCTCCAAGGGCGACACTGTGACCATCACGGCAACCCCCGACAAGGGCTACACCCTTGAAAGCCTGACCGTGCTGGACAAGGACGGCAAGGCGCTCGAGCTGACCGACAAGGGCAGCGGCAAGTACACCTTTACCATGCCTGCGGGCAAGGTGACAATCAAAGCCGACTTCACCGCACAGACCGTTGATTCGGTTTTCGCAGACGTTTCGGCGGATGCCTACTACTATGAAGCCGTCAAGTGGGCGGCAGACAAGGGGATTACCGGCGGTATAGGCGACAGCCTGTTTGCACCGAACCAGTCCTGCACACGAGCGCAGATTGTAACCTTCCTGTGGCGCGCGGCGGGTTCGCCTGAACCGAGTGCGTTGAGCGACTTTACCGATGTGCCCTCTGACAAGTATTATGCCAAGGCGGTTGCATGGGCGGTCGAGAATGGCATCACCAACGGTACGACCGATATCACCTTCGGCCCGGATGAGACCTGTACGCGCGCACACGGCGTAACGTTCCTGTCTCGCGCAGCCAAGGCAAATACCGCTTCCGGCAACAGCAATTTCGCTGATGTAGACGCGAACGCATATTACGCAAGTGCGATCAAGTGGGCGGTTGACAATGGCATTACCAACGGTATCAGCAGCAGCCTGTTCGGCCCGGACAGCAGCTGCACCCGTGCACAGATTGTTACATTCCTGTACCGTATGTATCAGGGCAAGTAAGCAGTACAACACAGATATCAGGCTATAACTGAAAAAACAGGACTCCTCGGAGTCCTGTTTTTTTGAGGCTGTCGAAAAACTGTAGTTTTCGACAGTCTCCGTATTTTTCCGGTCTCATCATTTATTGAGATAGTGCAGACGGCGAAGAAATTCTTCATTATCCGTTTTTTCACAGATGGCATCGATGCCTGAGGAAATAATCCATACAGCCATGCCGCGCTGAGCACACAGTACGAGCAGATCAATGATCATCTTGTGATGTGTGGACTCCTGTCCGGCGAACGGGAAAAAACAGATAAGCAGGCGCGGATTGAGCAGATACCACCGATAATACGAAAATCGAAGCCGTTCAGGGTAGGACCAGGTGCTCAGTGGCTGCAGCAGCATTTCCTTCGGAAACCAGCGCAAAGCCTCGGATAAAATGCTGGATACAATCTTTTTGCGGATGATATGCTGTCCGGCCTTGGGGATAAGGCTGGTGCACAGATTGTCGAGCGCGGTCATGTTGTCGAACAGCACGCCGCCGGGGCGGTCGGGTCGCTCAATCTGAATGCCGATCTCGCTGCCGATGACGCGGCCGAGATCGCCGGGCTGGTACAGGCGGCCGTTGAGCCGGAAAAAGCCGCTCGTCCAGCCGCGATCGCCCAGAAAGCATTCATGCAGGCGGCGGCCAGTGTTGTAGTTTTCATCGCGCAGAAAAGCAATCTCGCCGCGCCTGATATCAAACGTCATCGGCGGCAATGCGGGAAAGTGCAGATCCCGAACAGAAAGCACGGGGGCGCCTTCTGTCATAGCAGTGTGCTCAAAGCGTTTAACGCCTCTGCCTCCCTCCCAGCCGAGCAGCTCAAACAGACGAGGGCCATACTCCTCCGGATACAATCTGAAAAATGTACGCCGGTCGCGGATTACATCGATGCGGCTCGCATATCGGAACATGAATGTTTCATCCATGTCAAACAGGAACACCGCTGTACCGTGGCGAAGCAGCAGCTGTACGCAGTCCATTAGCTTTGCAAGATCCTGGCGGCGCAGCGTCTCGGTCAGCCGGTCGAGCACAAGCAGCTTGTAGCCGTTGAACCATGCACGAAAAATTGACAGACGGTAGTAGTCAAGCATGGAAAGGTCGATAAGCCGCGTACTCCATGGCAGATTAAGTCCCATCCGGTGGAGCATGTCAGTCGCTGCGAGTGATGTCAGCCGTTCGGTGCTTGGGAAGCGCTGCCGAAGATGATTCGTACGAACAAGTGCGAGAACAAAATCGCGCATGGTCAGTTCCTTGCTCGCGAAACGAGATTTGTCCACCACAATGGCATTCTGACGAATCCAGCGCTCCAGACCGGTTGCGCCAATGCGTTGTTCGCAGCAGAATGCCCGACCGTCGGTAAACACCGTTTTCCCCTTGAAAATATCGAGATATGCAGTACCGGAGGTAAGGTGTTCATCAACATAAACACCGATACACTCACCGTGTGCGATGGAAACATCAAACTGGTACTGCCCGCTCTCGCTGTGAAAATAGCCATGCTCGATGCGAATAAGCTCTTCTTTCATGTCAGTCTCCCTGCATCAGCAGCGGCATCGTGACGCAGCACTCCGTACCGATACCCGTTGCACTGAAAACGCGAAGACCGTAATCTTCGCCGAACATCAGCCGAATACGGCTGTTAACATTGCGCAGCGCGATTCCGCCGCGTTTTTTATCGCCGGAGGCTGGGCTGCCATGGACAAATTCTTCGTTGAGCAGCATGACCTGCTCCTCGGGCATGCCGACTCCGTTGTCCTTTACGCGCAGGAACAATGTATTGGCACTGTTTTCAATGGAGATATATACGATGCCATGTCCGATTTTGCCTTCCAGACCATGTACGACAGCGTTTTCTACGAGCGGCTGGAGAATGAGCTTCGGCATTCTCGCCTCAAGCAGATCTTCATTTTCCATTTCAAGCTCCATTTCGAGTTTGTCGCCGAAGCGGCAGCGCTGGATGGTGAAATAGTTTTCTGCATTGTCCAGTTCATCCGAAAATGTGACATATTCCTGTACATTTGATATGGTATAGCGAAAAAACGTAGCTAACGCTTCGGTGGTTTCCGCAATATCCGCACAATCCGCCAGCAGAGCGTCCGAACGGATAGCCTCGAGTGCATTATACAGAAAATGCGGGTTGATCTGGTTTTGCAATGCCAGATATTCGGCCTGCTTCTGCCGCAGGCGAGTGATCTCCTCACCGTGCAGACGATCTACGATTTCCCGGAAGAACGCAAAAATCTCGCGGGAGCGGCTCCAGTCTGCGCCGAGGACGGCATCCACATCGCCGTCTCTGCCATAGCGGCGGAGTGCCCGGTGCAGTTTCCATTGTGTTGTCAGCCACATAAACGACACCTACCTGTAAAGCTTTTTGTATTCGGAAGGACTGATGCCCGTCGTTTTCTTGAACAGTCGCGAAAAATATTTCAAATCACGGTAGCCGATCTGATCAGCGACGTCCTGCACAGAGTTTTCATCACTGCATAGCAGCTCCTTGGCCTTGTTCATGCGCAGTTCAGTTAAATAATCCATAAAATTCTGGCCGGTCTCCTTTTTGAACATGGCGGAAAAATATGTTGCATTAAAGCCGACCGCATTGCTTACATCCTCAAGGCGCAGCGCCTCCTGATAGTGCTGCTGAATAAAGCGTTTGGCATCCGTAATCGGACGCGCCTCGCGCAGCATGCGCTCGTTGCGCAGACGATCTATTTCGCCACACATATCATCGTGCAGCAAGCGGAACAGCTCCTGTGCGTTGATGGCCTGCCACAAGCCGTCTATCATGCGCTGATAGAAGCTGTTGTCGGTCTCGCCGTTCCGCTGCATTCCGTAACGCATCGCCGTGAGGATCTCAAGAAACCAGTCCTCCAGCATCTTTCCCCAAAGCGGCTGCCTGGACATAACATCGCGGTAGCTGTCCTCGAGTTCACCGATGTACTGCTCCTTGTTCAGATATTCGGCGGCTTCCTGAAAACGGCGCTTACAGCTGCTGTCCATCGTGTAATATGCGTGAAAATCAGGGATATCAGTCTCCGCATCGCGCCAGACCGGAGTATGACACAGACGATCGATACACAGCCAGAGCGCCTCGCGCATAGAAGCGCCAAGCGCATCGGCAGCAGAGCATCGGCTGCCAAGGCAGATTGTCGCACGGATGCCCCAGAACAGATCGCGCTGCTTTTCTATTTCCTTACGTATTTTGGTGAAGCATTGCTTGACCTCAACCGGCTGGTACTCCGGCAGATAGGCCGCAACAGCGACACCTTCTCTTCGAATGGCTGCGGCAAAGCCGCATTTGAGCTGTCCAAGCTCCTGCCGGACGATTTCAAGTGCGTGCTTCATCATGGCGTGCACGCCATCCGGGTTCTTCCATGCTGATGGAATATCCGGCTTGACAATAGCGGCGAAATAACAGCCGTTGGATGGCAGACCGTATTCCAGATTGAACGACCGCACCGCACTGGAGGTACGGACATCGCCGTGTATCTCGCCTATCAGCGTGTCAATGATGCGCTCCTGTTCACGCTCATCGCTTTTCTTCAAACGGTACTCAATCGTAGCCTGCTCGCTGAGCTTGCCCTTAAGTCCGGTGAGAAGATCGGTCATCTCCTGCACCTTGAGCGGCTTCAGCAGATAACCCTCTACACCGTATTTCAGTGCGTTCTGCGCATATTCAAACTGGGCATAACCGCTGACAACGATAAAATGCAGCCCCGGCTGTATCTGCTTTGCCTGACGGATGAGATCAATGCCGTCAAAGCCCGGCATCCGGATATCGGTTACGAGCAAATGCGGCTGTTTGTCGCGTATCATCTCAAGCGCATGCATACCGTCGCTTGCCATGCCGACAATCTCAAAGCCAAGACTTTCCCAGTCAATCAGCTTGCACATCAGCAGCAGGACCTTTTTTTCATCATCTGCCAGTACGACCCTTAACATACATATTCCCCTTTGAAGGTAATTTTAGGAAAACAGATTTTACTTGTTGATAGGAAAAAGGGAAAACGTAACCGTTTTCCCTTTTTCTTATTCATAATAACACTGTTTGCAAGGATTTGCAAAGTATTTTCAAGAAATTACTCGTAATCCTTAACGTTGCTGGAGTCGATCCAGGTGTTGTCGGTTACGATCTCAGTGGTATCGAGGGTTTCGCCCTTGAGCAGTTTAACAGCAGCCTCGATGCCGTTTGCAGCCATAGCGCCGCCGTTCTGAGAAACTGTACCGGAGATACGGCCATCCTGAATAGCTTCGAAGCCGTCCGGCGTGCCGTCAACGCCTGCGATAACGATACCGGAGTTTGCACCTGCTGCGTTGCCGGCGCCTACTGCCATGCCGTCGTTCTCACAAACGATTGCGTCCAGATCGTAAGCGGACAGCCAGCTCTCAACGGTAGACTGAGCGCTTGCGGTGTCCCACTGGCAGTCAGCCGGTGCAACGACCTGCTTGATCTCGGGATAGTTCTTCAGAATGTTCTCATAGCCTTCCATGCGCTGCAGACCGCCTGCATCGCCGGACGGGCCGGTCAGGATAGCGATGTTGCCCTTGCCGTTGAGGAGCTTTGCAACCTGCTCCATCTCGGTTTCGCCGGCCTTTACGTTGTTGCCGTAGGAAACAGCGGAGATGCCGTTGTTCTGCCAGTCGGTGCAGGCAGAGATGATGTTGATCATAACAACGCCGGAATCAGCTGCGGACTTTGCAGCATCAGCAAGGCCGTCCGGATCAACAGGCTCGAACAGGATGGCATCATAGCCCTCGGATACACACTGCTCAATCTGGCTGATCTGGGTAGCTGCGTCCTGATCGGCACTCAGGATGGTCAGGTCAACGCCCAGCTCGTCAGCCTTGGCCTCAGCAGCCTCGGATACGGCAATCTGGAATGCGTTGGTCTGGTGCTGCTGGATGAGGGCGATCTTGTAGGAATCGCTGCCGGAATCAGCACCGGAATCGGTGCCTGCATCAGAACCGGTGGAAGTACCGCCGCAGGCAGCCAGACTCAGAGTCATGGCACCGGTAAGCAGCATAGCGAGAAATCTCTTCTTTGTCATTTTCTTTTTCCTCCTTAGAGACGTTGTGAATATGATGAAGAGGAGAGGGGAGCGCTAAGCACTCCCGCTGCCTCTTTATCAGCAAAAATCAGTTTTTCTTAGTCTTTCCCTTTACGTCGATCAGGACAGCTACCACGATGATAACGCCCTTGACGATCTTCTGCCAGTGGGACGATACGCCCATAATGTCCAGACCGTTTGCAATAACGGTGATGAGCAGACAGCCGATGACAACGCCCCACGGCTTGCCCACACCGCCGGTCATGGATACGCCGCCGACAACGCACGCCGTGATGGCATCCATCTCATAGCTCTCAGCTGCGGTCGGCTGGCCGATGGTAACGCGGGAGGTCATCAGGAAGCCGCACAGACCAGCCAGCAGGCCGGCAATGGCGAACGTGGAAATGCGGATGGCAGTGGTGTTGATGCCGGAAACGCGGGCCGCCTGAAGATTGCCGCCGCAGGCATAAACACGCCGTCCGTAAACCGTTTTGGACAGAACGAATGCACAGATGATGATAACGATCACAAGAAAGACGGACAGCATCGGGATGCCTGCGATAGAGGAGGCAGCGACCGCCTTGTATTCCTTGCTGATGCCGGTGATCGGCTTGCCGTTGGAGGTAAGCAGAGCCAGACCGCGAACTGCCGTCATCGAGCCGAGTGTCATAATAAACGGGGGCAAATCGCCGATGGCAACGCCGATACCGTTTACCATGCCGACAGCCAGACCGGCCAGCATCGCAACAACGAGCGGAACGATGAGCGGCAGGTCGCCCTTGCCGAGCAGCGCGGCCAGAATGCCGGTGAATGCAACGGTGGAGCCGACCGACATATCAAAGCCGCCTGCGATGATGACGAACATCATGCCGAACGCCAGAATGCCGTTGATGGAAGCCTGTTTGAGGATGTTCACGAGGTTGGTCGGTGCGATGAAGCTGGGCTTCAGGCAGGTAAGCACAACGACCAGTGCAATGAAGATCAGGAAAATGAAGTATTCACTGATCAATCCCTTGATATTTTTCTGTTTCATTTCTCTTTTCTCCTTATACTTCAATCGCGGAGGCCAGTGTCATGATACGTTCCTGCGAGAACGCATCGCGCTGTACCTCACCGGAGAGATTACCCTCGCACATTACCATGATGCGGTCGCAGACACCCATCAGCTCGGGAATCTCGGACGAGATCATGATAACGGCCTTGCCCTGCTGTACCAGCTTGCCGAGCAGCAGGTAAATATCGCGCTTGGCGCCGACATCGATGCCGCGGGTCGGCTCATCGAGGATGATGATATCCGGGTCGTTCAGCAGCCACTTGGCGATAACGATCTTCTGCTGGTTGCCGCCGGACAGGTTGCCCGTAATCTGGTCGCCGGAAGGAGTTTTGATGTTCAGCTTTTTGATGTACTCCATGGAAGCGGCGCGTGCCTTGTTCTTGTTGTAAAGGCCGTGGCTGAGCAGCTTTTTGATGGCTACCATGGCGATATTGTCGTTTACCGAGCCGCTGAGGTTCAGACCGGTGACTTTTCGGTCCTCGGTGATGAGGGCCACGCCCTCCTTGATGATGTCCTTCGGAGAATGGACCTTGACCTGCTTGCCCTTGACGAAGATCTCGCCGGAGGCTAGCTCATGCATACCGAAAATGCCCTCGACCAGCTCGCTGCGGCCCGCGCCTACCAGACCGCCGATGCCGAGGATCTCGCCGCGGCGGACGGAAAGGCTGACGCCCTTTACCTTGTTGTCCGCGCGGACGATGTTCTTCGCCTCAAAAACGACATCGCCGATTTCGGCCTCCAGCTTGGGGAATACATCGGTAATCTCGCGGCCGACCATCATTTTGATGAGTTGAGCCTCGTCGAGGTCCTTGGTGTCGCCCGAACCGATGTACTGACCGTCGCGGTAAACGCTGACACGGTCGCAGATGGAGAAGATTTCATCCATACGGTGCGAAATATAGATAATGGCAACGCCCTTTGCGGTCAGGCTGCGGATATGCTCGAACAGCAGCTCAACCTCGCGGTCGGTGATGGCGGCTGTCGGCTCGTCCATGACGATGACCTTTGCGTTAATGGAAATTGCCTTGATGATTTCAATCAGCTGGCACTGTGCAACGGTTAGGTTGCGCAGCTTTTCTTTCGGAGAAACGTGCAGGCCGCACTCCTTGATGAGCTTTTCGGCCTCTGCGATCTCAGCCTTTGCATCGACCAGACCGTTTTTGCGGATCTCACGGCCGACGAAGATGTTTTCATACACGGACATATCCAAAATCGGATTGAGCTCCTGATGAATCATCGCAACACCGTGATCCATGGCTTCTTTCGGATTGGATACATGGTACGGCTGACCGTTAAAGATGATCTCACCGCCGTTGTCCTTTGTGTAAATACCCATCAGAATTTTCATCAGAGTGGATTTACCGGCACCATTCTCGCCCATTAAAGCGTGTACCTCGCCGGGCTTAACCTGAAGCTGCACATGATCCAACGCCTTCACGCCGGGGAAGGTCTTGCTGATATCTTTCATTTCCAGTACATACTCCATGCTGTTCTTCCCTCCTCATGTGTCATTTTATTGTCATTATTTTATCAAACTGCTGCACATAGGAAAACACACAATCTTCACATATGGGGGGACGATTTTTGGATTTTTCACAAATATAGCATTTTACTTAATTTATACAGAAATAATTTGTGCTATATGCATAAAATATTGCCGTCCAAATCTCCTGAAGCAAGCCTTTAGCGAAACGTTTTTCACTTTCGGTACGTTAACTCGAGCCGCTTTCTTGACTTTCTCATAATATAATTTCCCGGAAATGATATGGTATATAAATGGCAGATGAACGTTTGTGTTGAACTGCTGTCTATAGTTTTAATCTATGGACGATGATGAGTTTCTCGTATTTTACAAATGGGTTGTCAGCCTCTATACTAATATCATAAAATAAACGAGCCACTGCTCATTGCATAGATCAGAAAGGACAATCTCCCATGAAAAATCCCGCTCCTTATCGTTACGATATTGTCGGCAGCTTCCTGCGCACAAAGGCTATCCACGAAGCTCGCAGCAAGTTTGAAGCCGGCGAAATTTCCGCTGAAGAACTGACCAAGGTCGAAGATGCCGAGATCACCGGTCTGGTAAAGAAGGAAGAGAATGTCGGTCTGCACGCTGTCACCGACGGCGAGTATCGCCGTTCCTTCTGGCACATGGACTTCCTCTGGGGTCTGACCGGTACGCAGAAGGTCAAGTCTGAGCACTTCTCCGTCGCATTCAAGGGCTTCCAGCCGAAGGCTGAGACCGTAAAGATCGTGGACAAGCTGGATTTCCCGGATGATCATCCGTTCCTCAAGCATTTTGCATTCCTGCAGAGCGTGGCCTCCGACCTTGTACAGCCCAAGCAGTGCATTCCGTCTCCGTCCATGCTGCATCTGATCTGCTGTGTTCGTTCGACCGACTACCAGCCGATCGAGCGCTACAAGGACGAGCAGGTTCTGCTGGACGATCTGGCAGCGGCTTATCAGAAGGCGGTAAAGGCGTTCTACGCTGCCGGCTGCCGTTATTTACAGCTTGATGATACCTCCTGGGGCGAATTCTGTTCGGCTGAGAAGCGCAAGGCATATGCAGAGCGCGGCATCGACGTAGATGAGGTCGGCCGCAAGTACGTTTATGTGCTCAACAAGATCCTCGAAGCAAAGCCGGAGGACATGGTTATCACCATGCACATCTGCCGCGGCAACTTCCGCTCGACCTGGTCGTCCACCGGCGGCTATGAGCCGGTAGCGGAAATCCTGTTCGGTCACTGCAACGTGGACGGCTTCTTCCTCGAGTACGACAGCGACCGTGCCGGCGGTTTCGAGCCGCTGCGCTACATCGGCAAGCAGAAGGTCGTTCTGGGTCTGGTAACCTCCAAGGATGCCAAGTTGGAAAACAAGGAAGACGTTATCGCGCGCATCCGCGAGGCTTCCAAATATGTGCCGCTCGAGCAGCTGGCGCTCAGCCCGCAGTGCGGCTTCGCTTCCACCGAGGAAGGCAATCTTGTGACCGATGCGGATCAGTGGAGCAAGCTGGCGCTCGTCAAGGAGATTGCAGAAGAAGTCTGGGCCGATTAAACAGCAGGACAGTCTCAAAAGCAGGGAACACGGAAACCGGCAGGTCTCACCGCCGGTGTTTGGATAAGAAAAACATTTGCGCAGATAAAATCCCACTTGATGCCAGGTACGGTATCAAGTGGGATTGTCTGTTTTCTGTTTCTGTTCGTTCTAACGGGAATACCAGCGAATGGTTATGATAATAGCGGATTTTATGCAAAACACAGCGCTCAGCGCGCCGAAAAATGTATGGGTCTAAATTCACATCTTCGGGCGCCATCGCCGCACCCATGTTGGCCGCGTCCTTGACGCCCATTTCAACCATTTTGCCGAACAGAACGTGCGTTACGCGCACATCGCACGGCTCCGCGCCGTTCGGCACCGGTTCACTGCCGAGCACTGCCGCGCCTGCCGCGGTGGCTGTCCACTGGGCCGTCGGTGTGCGCTGACCGCCGTAGGCAAGCGGAAAACGGTACTGCCGCTCCGCCGAGCAGAAATGCGAGGATGCTGCTGCAAGCAGGCGGTCTGCCGCGCCGCTCTCGACCAGACAGCCGCCGAGCGCAAGACCCTGTGCCATAGTCGAGCATGCACCGTACTGTCCGAGATAGGGCACATTCGCGTGCATGGACGCTAAAAACGAGCCGATGCACTGGTTGAGCAGGTCGCCTGCAAGGATCAGGTCGAGCGAACGCTCGGGCAGGGTGGCCTTGCGCAGCGCAAGCCGGATGGCGGTCTTTTGCAGTTCGCTCTCCGCCAGCTCCCACGAGCGCTGTCCCATGCGGTCATTCTTCGCCACATAGTCAAACCGCTCACCGAGCGGGCCTTCGCCCTCTTTTTTGCCGACTGCCGCCGCGTGTCCGAGCAGATACGGCCGGTTTTCGAGCGCAAGCGTGCGCTTGCCGATGCGCTTTATCATACCGAACCGCCTCCCGTCAAAAACAGAATGAGACCGTAAATGACGCTTGCCGAAATGCCGTATACCAGCACCGGTCCCGCGATAACAAACAGCTTTGCGCCCAGACCGAGGATAAGCCCCTCGCTTTTGAACTCCATCGCCGGAGAAACAATGGCGTTTGCAAAGCCGGTGATCGGCACAATCGTGCCTGCTCCCGCATATTTTGCAAGCTTTTCGTACAAATGCAGGCAGGTGAGCAGGGCACCGAGAAACACCATCGTGATGGCGGTCGCGGCGGCGGTGTCCTCGGTATCCAGTCCGCGGGAGAGCCACAGCTGCCGCACCCCTTCGCCGACCGTGCAGATCGCACCGCCAATCAGAAACGCCAGCAGGCAGTCGCGCCACAGCGGCGAATTCGGACTTTTGCGTTCGAGCAGCTGTTGATAGGTTTGTTTATCCAGTTTCATGCAAGGTTCCCCTTTCTGTACGCGTAGTTTGCCCAGCCGTTCCGGGATTATCCATCTGACCCTGTAAAATAAATGCGAACTGACCATTTTCGACAGACCATATTCGCGGTATGATAAATAAAACATATCAGATCAGGGGGATTTATGATGGAATCCAAGAAAAAAGCGTTTTCGCTGTACGACATCGTGATGATCGGTCTGATGGCGGCAGTGGTATTCGTTGTTACCATGTTCCTGTCCATTCGCATTCCGACGCCGACAGGCACCACCATGATCAAGCTCGCAAACGCGTTCGTGCTGCTGTGCGGCTTGTTGCTCGGACCGGTTCGCGGCGGTCTTGCAGCCGGTATCGGCTCGATGATCTTCGACCTGATGACGCCGGAGTACGCACCGGAGGCGTGGATCACCTTTCTGCGTTTCTTCCTGATGGCATGGCTGTGCGGCGTGATCGCTTACGCCGGTGCCGCTGCCGCAAAGAAGTTTGCGCGCAACCTCGCGGCGTGCCTTGCAGGTGCGGTGTTCTCGTCACTGCTGTACATGCTCAAGGGTATTATTGAGCTGATGATCGGCGGCAGTGCGCTGGTTCCGGCTTTTGTGGCCAATATTCCGAAGCTGATGACCTCGCCTCCGAATATCATTATTGCGGTAGTTGTTGCAATGGCGCTTCTGCCGGCGCTGCAGAAGGCGATGAATTCGACCTCGTTCGGCCGCCATATGGCAGAAAAGTAAACAAATCCGTTGAGAAACGCGCCTGTCGAGTATCGGCAGTCGCGTTTCTCATGCTTTGCAGAAAGTCGGATTTCGTGGTATACTGTAGTCATCTAAAGAAAAGCACAGCGAGGAGGAAAACAGTATGGCGGATTTTGTATCGCATCATCTATTTGGCAGGCAGGCGCTGACGGTGTTTCCCGCACCGGCGCAGCGGGCAGCGGCATGCCGTCCGGCGTGCTTTTTCTGGGGCTGTCAAGGACCGGACCCGCTGTTTTACCGGAAAATCCTGCTCGGCAGTCCGCTGCACAAGCTGGGCAACCGCATGCACTCGGAGAAAACGGACGAGCTGTTTGCGGCGCTCTCGCGTGCGGTGCGCGACCTGAGCGGCGACGCGCAGGAGATCGCAGCGGCCTATTTCTACGGCTTCGTGTGCCATTATGCGCTCGACAGTGAGATTCATCCCTACGTTTACTGCCGGCAGGTGCAGTTCTGCACCGAAAATCCGAAGCTGTCCGCGTCGGCGGTGCACAGCCGTATTGAAAGCGACATTGACTATCTGCTCTACGAACGCGCATGCCACCGTCACATCACCGAGTTCGATCCGGAGGAACGCTATCAGCTGTCATCGGTCGAGCAGGCGGTGCTGTCGGTTATGCTGCACGCGGTGCTCAAAACCGTGTACGGAGCCGATGTTTCCACGCATGAGCTGCGCCGTTCGTTCGCGGAAATGACTTCATGGGAGAGTTTTCTCTATTCGGAGAGCCGCGCCGTCTATCGCGGAGCGAAAAAGGCGGAAGCCCTGCTCGGTCGGGGCGCCCTGCTCACCGGTCACATGAAGCTCGAGCGTCCGATGTGGGATGCGCTCAATCTGGCTCATCAGCCGTGGCATAACCTGTGGAAACCGAACGAAATCCGCACGGATTCCGTGCCGGAGCTGTTCGGTCTGGCGCGTATTCGTGCCGCCGCTCTTGCCGGACAGTACGCCGCGCAGTTTGACGCAGGCTGGCTGATGCACTATCACTTTGATGAGCCGTTCGACAGCGGCAACCCGAAAAAATGATAGTGGAAAATGAAATGTGAGTGCATTTTTCATTTGTCATTGCAATTGCAACGGAAAAAGACTGTAAAAGACAAAAGGCGCCTGAAAAGGCGCCTTTTGTGAGGCTGTCGAAAAACTATCGTTTTCCGAGCATCCTCTCGCTCGAAACCACGCTTTCGAGCGAATACTGAAGAAAAACCGCGCCCTACGGGCACATTTTTTCTTCCCTTGTATAAATTCCGAGATACATGCTCCCGGAATTTATGAATTTGCTTCGCAAATTCTATTTTATGCGTGCTGCCGTACGAAGCGTAAAAATTAAAATAATACTTCTTTGACAGACTGACAAAAGGCGCCTGAAAAGGCGCCTTTTGTGTTAGACACCGCTACTTTTTCGTTAGTCACGGCTATTTTTGACCTGATTTCTTTGCAATACGGCAATGCCTGTGGTAAAATTGTAGGAAATCCGAAAGGAGGTGCAGCAACCGTGCAGTACGTGCTGTACTATTTTATTGCAGTCAGCGTCATCGGCGCGATTGTCTGCATTTACGATAAGCTTGCCGCGGCTCGCGGCTGGAGGCGTGTGCCCGAGCGCACGCTGTTTTTCTGGGCGCTGATCGGCGGCGGGCCGGGCGTGTATGCCACCATGCTCATCATCCGCCATAAGACGCTGCACCATATTTTCATGCTCGGCATACCGGCAATTATGATTCTGCAGGGAGCAATTATTGTTGGTATTTATAACATTCTGTATATGAAGGGACTTCTATGACAAACGCACTTATCCATATTTTCATCCGCGATGCGGAAAACACCGGCGATTCGCGGGTGCGTGAAAAATTCGGCGTGTTGTCCGGTGCGGTCGGACTGGCATGCAACCTGTTCCTGTTTGCGCTCAAGCTGATCATTGGTCTGCTTACAGGGTCGATTTCCATCGCGGCGGACGCATTCAACAACCTGTCGGACGGTCTGTCCTGCTTGATTTCCATTGTCGGCTTCAAGGTTTCCGGCAAGGAGCCGGATGCGAAGCATCCGTTCGGCTACGGACGCACCGAGTACATCGCGGGACTGATCGTCTCGTTCATCATCATTCTGGTCGGCTTCGAGTTCTTCAAAACCTCGCTCGACCGCATTCTGCATCCGGCTGCCGTAGCGTTCTCAGCGGTGCTGATGGGGATTCTTGCCGTATCCATGCTGGTTAAGCTGTGGATGGGCGCGTTCAACGTCAATATCGGCCGCAGAATCGACTCTCCGGTGCTGATGGCGGCCGGTCAGGACAGCCGTAATGATGTTATTACCACGGCTGTTGTCGTACTCGGCATGGTAGCCGGTCGGTTTACTACGCTGCCGGTGGACGGCTATGTGGGCGTTGCCGTTGCCGCGTTTATCCTCTGGTCGGGCATCGGCATTGCGAAGGATACGGTTGCGCCGCTGCTCGGCGAAGCCGCCGATCCGGAGGTTGCCCGCAATATTCAGCGGATTGTAATGGAGTCCGACCATATTGTCGGCGTACACGATATGATTATCCACAATTACGGTGCGGGCCGCTCAATTGCGTCGCTGCATGCCGAAGTGCCGAGCGACTCGGACTTTGTGGCTGTGCACGAGGAAATCGATGAGGCCGAAAAGCGTGTCTGGCAGCAGACCGGTGTGTATCTGGTCATCCACATGGATCCGATCGATATCAATAATGCGTATGTCAACGCGCTGCGTGAGCAGACCGACGGCGTGCTCCGTCAGATCGACGGACAGCTTACCATGCACGACTTTCGCGTAGTGGACGGCAAACGCCAGATCAACCTGATTTTCGACGTTGTTGTGCCGTTTTCCTATGATGAGGATGCCAAACGCGACCTGCTGATGAAGATCTATGACGGTCTGAAAGCGATCGACTCGCGCTATAATCCGGTTGTAACGCTCGATCATCAGATGTGATAAGAAAATAATAAGCAGAAAAAGGAGGTGCTTTCGCATCTCCTTTTTCTGCTAAAAATAGCATAGAAAAACGGTAGGGAACAAAATAATCCGCGGAAACGGCAAGTTATCATTGCAATACCCCGGAAATTTGCTATAATGGAGATAGCGTTTTTACGCTTTATCAGATAACATTATTGTTTGGGGGAATTTAAGTGAGCTTTTTCTCGGGCCTGCTTTCCGCACTTCCCGGTGCAGTGGCGCAGGGTTTGATCTGGGGACTGATGGCGATCGGCGTATTCATCACCTTTAAGGTGCTCGATCTGGCCGACCTGACCGTCGATGGTACGATGGCAACCGGCGGTGCAGTGTGCATCGTTATGATGACGCACGGCGCGAATGTATGGGTGGCAATGCTGTGCGCTTTCCTTGCCGGCATGCTGGCCGGACTGATCACCGGTATTCTGCATACCTGTATGGGGATTCCGGCGATTCTGGCCGGTATTTTGACACAGCTGGCGCTGTTCTCCATTAACCTGCGCATTATGGACAAAAAAGCAAATGTAGCGATCAATCCGGACAACTACAAGCTGCTGGTATCGCTGCGCAACGTCAAGAAGCTGACCATCGAAAATCCGATTTTCGTTGCGGCTGTCTTTACGATTGTGGTTATCGCACTGCTGTACTGGTTCTTCGGTACGGCGCTCGGCTGCTCCATCCGTGCGACCGGCGCAAACCCGAACATGAGCCGCGCGCAGGGCATCAATGTTGATTTTGTCAAGGTGCTCGGTCTGATGCTGTCCAACGGCTTGGTTGCGCTGGCAAGTGCGCTGTACTGCCAGTATCAGGGCTTCGCGGATGTCAACGCCGGCCGCGGCGCTATCGTTATCGGCCTTGCCGCTGTCATCATCGGTGAGGTGCTGTTCAGCCGTATTTTCCGCAACTTTGCGATGCGTCTGCTCGGCGTATCGCTCGGTGCGGTTGTGTACTATCTGGTTATTCAGGTAGTCCTCAACCTCGGCCTGAACACCAACGACCTGAAGCTGATCTCGGCTTTCGTCGTTGCAATCTTCCTTGCTGTTCCGTACTGGAAGGGCAAGTATTTCCGCGGTGCAGCCAAGAGCGCCGCAAAGACTGACGCAAAGGAGGCCAAGTAAAATGCTGCAGCTCAAAGGGATTTACAAGACCTTCAACGCGGGCACGGTAAACGAAAAGCGTGCCATTGACAACCTGAACCTGACCCTTGAGGACGGCGATTTCGTTACCATCATCGGCGGCAACGGCGCCGGCAAGTCCACCACGCTGAACCTGATCGCAGGCGTGTATCCAGTGGATGCGGGCATGATTCATCTGAACGGCTACGACCTGACCAATCTGCCCGAGCATAAGCGCGCGCGTTTCCTCGGCCGCGTATTTCAGGATCCGATGATGGGTACTGCCGCTACCATGGGCATTGAGGAGAATCTGGCGCTGGCATACCGCCGCGGTCAGAAGCGCGGCCTCGGCTCCGGCATTACGAACGAGGAACGCGAGCTGTACCGCGAAAAGCTGGCAACGCTCGGTCTGGGATTGGAGAACCGCATGACCAGTAAGGTTGGTCTGCTGTCCGGCGGTCAGCGTCAGGCGCTGACCCTGCTGATGGCCACCCTGCGCAAGCCGGATCTGCTGCTGCTCGACGAGCATACCGCAGCGCTCGATCCGAAAACCGCAGATAAAGTGCTGCAGATCACCGAAGAGATCGTCGCACGCGACAATCTCACCACACTGATGGTAACGCATAACATGAAGAACGCCATCCAGTACGGCAACCGTCTGATTATGATGGATGCCGGTCGCGTTGTCGTTGATATCCGCGGTGAGGAGAAGAAGAACCTCACCGTCCGCGATCTGCTCGAGAAGTTCAATATCGAGAGCGACCGTATGCTCCTGAGCGAATAAGCAAAAAGAACCCGAAACACCGTTTCGGGTTCTTTTTTTAAGATGGAAAAGAGTGTAGAGTGAAGAGTTGAGAGTGTAGATTACGATACCTCCTACCTCCTATCTCAAAAACTCTCCACTCTTCAATCTCCACTCCTCACTCTTTCATGCTCCATCCGAGGGGTGTCCGCCGGAACAGCGCATTGTGCAGTCCGGCCAGCGCCTGCCATGTGGCGCGGTCGGTCAGGCCGGTCTGCGGCAGCTGAAAGATCTGCTGCGCCCGCCGGACAGCGGCCTGCGTATCGCTGTCGTATTCGCCGGTGAGCGGCACGGCGGCAATCCGGTTGTAATGCGGCGCAATTTCGCTCAGCATGAGCTGGAGCACATACACCGAGGGACTTTTCGCGCCCGGCTTCAGCACGGTATCGCTCTCCGGCGGGAAGAACGCCGTCTGCATGGGAAGTGCATCGGCGGCGATGAGCGCGGCATATGAAGCGTAGATGGCGTTCCATGTGCGCTGGTCGGCGATGCCCGTCACCGGAAGGCAGTGCTGCTGCTGGTATTCGCGCACAGCGGCGGCGGTCTGTGCACCGAAAATGCCGTCCGGCACGAGCGGAGCAGCGCTGCCCTCAGACTGCTGGATGCGCCGCAGAAAGGTCTGCAAATCGAAAATATGGCTGCGTTTTTGTGCATCGGTGTACAATCACGTTGCCTCCTCTCCAACGGGATAGCCGGGGTACTGTCCCGCAGCATTCTGGCTGCCGGCCAGCACGTTTTCGGCAAGATCGGCCATGCCCTCCCATGTCAGCGGGCCGATGGCGCCCGTGGCGGGCAGGCCGAGCAGCGACTGGATGCTGGCGACTGACGATTCGGTCGCATCCCCGAAAATGCCGTCCTCCGCGACGGCGGGCACCTCGGCGTAGCCGCGCGCGATGATATTGATGAGCTGCTGCGCCTGCCGCACGGCTTTGCCGCGCATCCCCTTGACGAGAAAGGTTTCCGGCAGGCCGACGAACTGCTCGAGCCATTCCTGTTCGGGCTGGGAGAGCAGCACGGACTGGTAGGTCGAGAGCAGAGCATACCACGTTTCTCTGTCCACTGCGCCGGTCATGGGCAGCCCGACGAGCTGCTGGTAGGCGGTCACTGCCTCGCGGGTCTGCGGGCCGAACACGCCGTCGAGCTGTCCCGCCTGCCAGCGCGGCAGCGCATCGTAAAATTCACCGACGATGGCAAGAAAATACTGCAAAAGCTGTACGCCCGGGCCGCTCATGCCCTCGGTCAGCCGTTCGGGATACTGGCGGGAGATCTCACTGAGGGCCAGTCCCTCGCTGTTGAGCTCGCTCAGGCGCTTGACATTATTATAAATGAACGCGATGCGGTACCATGTTGCCTGGCCGACAAGGCCGTCCTCGGTGAGGTTGAACTGCCGCTGGAACGCCCGCACGGCGCGTTCGGTGTCCGCGCTGAACACGCCGTCCGTGGGATATATCTTCGGGATGTTCGGAAAATTGGTCGAAATGCGGTTGAGGCGGGTCTGGACAGTGCGGACATCCTCGGAAAAGTCGCCCAGCCGTAGTGTCACGCCGGGGAACGACCCGCCGAGGTTGGGCGAGAGCGGTGCACCGGTGACGAAATTGATGTCGTTGCCGTAAAACGACTGCAAGATCTGCTCGGCGGAAAGTCCCTGCTCGGCCAGCGGCACGGTTCCCCACTGGCTAAGCCCGCCCGGACAGGTGACGGTCGTGCCGTTGCAGTATTGCGTGAACAGCGGCTCGATGGAATCGCCGCGGGTGAGGTAAGTGCCGATCATATCGTCTACGATGGTGGAGATGTTCTCGAAAATATCGCGTCCGGGCACGAAAGACTGGTCGTAGCGTGTGGAATTGGTGATGTCGAAGTCATAGCCCTGTGCGCGGTACCATTCGGTGAACACGCGGTTGAGCACATAGGAGATCTGCGCGTACACGTTCGCACGGATGGCCTGCTCGGGCCATGTCGGGTATATCTCGGACGAGGCCACATTCTTGATGTAGTCCGCGAACGGCACGGTGATATTCTGCGCGTTCTCGGACGGCGCACCGAGGTGCACCGTGATGGTTTCAGGGATTGAAACATAGGGTTCGGGCAAATCTGTCCCTCCTTTTACGGATTCTCCGGCAGAGCCGGATCGAGGGCCTGCGGCATGCCGGTGGCGGTCAGGTCGGTCGGCGCGAAGCTCTGGTTTTCCTTGAGCGGCGTGAGCGCCACGGGCAGCATGGTCGGCACGCCGGAGAACATCGCGATGTGCAGGGCGGTGAGCGGCGTGTAGCCCTCGGCGGAAATCTCGACCGTGTACACCGCGAACGGCGGGCCGCCGTCCGGGTTCAGCGAATTGCTGCGCGGCGGCGTGTCGAGCACCATAACGGGTGTCATGCCGCCGCTGTCGGTGGTGACCGAGTGGAGCAGTGTACGCATACCGCTCTCGTCCGGCACGGTGGAAACGGAAACGATGGCGTTTTCGAGCGGGAGAGCGCCCAGTGCGGTCGTGACGAGCACGCGCAGCTCGGCGGTGCCGTCGGTGGATGCAGTCATGGAAAACCTCCTTGTCAGCGGGTGGAAAAACAGATATAATAAGGGTGACAAGCCGTAAAACGGAAAAATATTGAAAGGCGGGGACTATCCATGCAGGATTACAAGACGATGATCGCCATGTGCGAGGAACAGGAAGAAAAGTTTCAGTTTACGCATTTTTCGCGCGAGGATGCGCTGAAAATCGGCCTCAAGCTGCATGAAAACGCAAAGGAGCAGCCGGTTGCGGTTGAAATTACGGTGAACGGTCTGGTCGTGTTCCGTTACTTCGCAGAAGGCGCAAAGCCGGACAGCGAGCTGTGGCTCGCGCGCAAGCGCAACGCGGTTGACCTGATGGAAACGTCCTCGCTGCGGTTTTTCGCAGAGCTGGAGGACGCAGGCGAGACCTTCGCGGATCGTAAGCTCGACCCGAACGAGTACGCCGCAGGCGGCGGTTTCCCGATCCGGCTGCGCGGCACCGGCGTGATCGGTTCCATCTGCGTTTCCGGCTATCCGGACCATGTGGATGATCATCAGCTTATCATTAACACCTTGGCGGAGTATTTCGCATAATTGAGTATTTTAAATGGAGAATGGAAGATGAACGTATCGTTTTTCATTCTCCATTATTTTTATACTATTTTGACATGATAATGCCGAAACCACCGGTCGAGCTGGATGATATATGCGAAAATCTGCGGGGTACGCATCAGCTGTCCGAACCACGGTTCGGCAAGGCTTTCCGGCCGCTGCATGAGTTTTTGCACGGCATTCCGGTCGAACAGGGAAGCGGCGACCGAGGTGTTATCCTCGAAAATACGGCGGACATAGTCCGCGCACAAGCGGGTATAAACCGGATGAAAGGTTTTCGGATACGGACTTTTCTTGCGGTAAACGATCTCTTTGGGCAGTTCATTGGCGAATGCGCGGCGCACGATGCCCTTCTCACGCCCCTCGAGCGACTTGAAGTCCCACGGCATATTATAGGCATACTCGACAATGCGGTGGTCGCAGAAGGGCACGCGCACCTCAAGACCGGAGTACATGCTCATGCGGTCCTTGCGGTCAAGCAGGGTTGCCATGAACCAGTCGAGGTTGAGCACGAACATTTCGCGCATCCTGGCCGCTTTTTTGTCATCGGACGACAGCTTTGGCGCACGATCGCAGGTGTCGCGGTAGTGCTGGCGCACAAATTCCTCGCCGTTTCTAACGGCATCCGGTGTGAGCAGACCCAGACGCAGACCGACCGATCGTGACCACGGAAACGTATCTTCAAACAGAATTTCCTCACGGTGGTACCACGGATAGCCGCCGAATAACTCGTCAGCGCACTCGCCGGACAGGCAAACGGTGGTTCCGCCGCGCTTGACGGCCGCACAGAACAGCAGCAGGGAGGAGTCTACATCGGCCATGCCGGGCAGCGCACGCGCATCCGTCGCGGGGAGCAGGGCGGCGCACAGAGCCTCAGGCTCGAGCACGACACGGTGGTGGTGCGTGCCGAGAAAATCCACCATCTGATCGATATACGAATCGTCACTGTTTGGCTGAAATATACTCTTTGTAAAATATTTATCGTTGTCCCGATAATCCACCGACCAGGTATGCAGCGTTTCGCCGCGGGCCGCGTAATCTTTCGCCGCCAGCATGGACAGGATGGACGAATCCAGTCCGCCCGAGAGGAAGCACGCCAGCGGCACATCGCTGACCAGCTGACGGCGGGCGGCATCGCAGATGAGCTCATGCGTGCGCTCGATGGTGGTTTGCAGGTCGTCCTCGTGCTCGTGCGCTTCGAGCTGCCAGTAAACGTGATCGGTGAAGTTTTCCGGAGTCAAAACGGCAAAATGTCCGGGGAGCAGCGACTTTATCTGCCGGAAAACGCCGGATTCCGGCGGGCGCGCCGGCCCAAGCAGCAGCAGCGTTCGCAGGCCGTCCTCGTCTAGCGCAGGCTCGATCTCCGGGTGGCACAGCACGGTGTCGATGGTCGAACCGAAGGTCAGACCGTTGCGAATGGGAGCAAAAAACAGCGGTTTCACGCCCAACCGGTCGCGGCAGAGCGTCAGTCGGCGTTCGCGTTTCTCCCAGATAGCAAAGGCGAAAATGCCGTTCAGTCGCGAAAATGCGTCGGTTTTCCACTCAAGATAGGCGTGCAGCAGCACTTCAGTGTCCGAATGTCCGACAAACTCGTGCCCGCGCGACATAAGTTCTGTACGCAATTCCGGTATGTTATATAACTCTCCGTTATATATAATGATAGTATTCCTGTCGGGAGAGTGCATCGGCTGCTTGCCGCCCTCCGGATCAATGACGATCAGCCGCCGATGGACAAGCGCTGCGTCCTCGTCAAAATAGGTGCCTTCGGCATCCGGCCCGCGCGGCGTAAGCGTTCGCTTCATTCCGTGAAGGATCGGTCCGCCGCGGCGTGCGTCACGTTCATAATCGACAAAACCGCCGATACCACACATAGGCGATTCCTCCTCTGATTGATGGTTTCCTTCTGTTATATGCGTTAAATGTGAAAAATATGAAGTGAAATCGTAATTTTTCTGAAAAAATATAAACAGCAGCAAAACAAGACAAGGGATGCGTGCAATGTGCGTTCATCCCTGCCGACATTTGGCAGAAACGCACAAAAAATGGAGTGCGGATTTTATCAGAAAAAAGAATGTTAAATCCTTGACAAATGGTTTTCGGACGATATAATAGAGATAGACATGCTCCAAACAAGGGTAACGCTGGACGCGGCGCTGCGGCCACTGACCGTGTGCGCTGTGTTTTTGTGCGTATCCGCATTACTTATTTATTTGGGAGGTTTATGGCATGGATTTTAGGCTTACAAAAGAAGAAGCACTGTTCCAGAAGATGTGCCGCGAGTTCGCTCTGAACGAAGTAGAGCCGATCGCAGCTGAGATCGACGCGGAAGAGCGCTATCCGGAGGAAACCGTTCAGAAGCTGATGAAGTACGGACTGATGGGCATTCAGTTCCCGAAGGAAGTCGGCGGTTCCGGCGGTAACTATATTTGCTACTCTATCGCTATCGAAGAGATGAGCCGCGTATGCGGTACCACCGGCGGCATTATGTCCGCTCACGGCACCCTGGGTGCTTGGCCGATTTACGCTTTCGGCACCCCGGAGCAGAAGGAGAAGTGGCTGCGTCCGCTGATCGAGCCGAAGGAAGGCGCCAAGATCGGTGCATTCGGCCTGACCGAGCCGAACGCAGGTACCGACTCCGCTGCACAGCAGACCATGGCTGTTAAGCAGGAGGACGGCTCCTACATCATGAACGGCTCCAAGGTGTTCATCACCGGCGGCGGCCGTGCAGATACCTACGTTGTATTTGCTATGACCGACAAGACCAAGGGCAACAAGGGCATTTCTGCGTTCATCGTTGACAAGGACGACCCGGGCTTCTCCATCGGCAAGATCGAGCACAAGATGGGCATCCGTGGTTCCCAGACCGCTGAGCTGATCTTTGAGGACGTTCATCTGCCGGCAGACCGTCTGCTGGGCAAGGAGAACGGCGGCTTCAAGATCGCTATGATGACTCTGGACGGCGGCCGTATCGGTATCGCTTCTCAGGCTCTGGGTATCGCACAGGGCGCTCTGGATAAGGCTATCCAGTACATGAAGGAGCGCGTACAGTTCGGCAAGACTCTGGACAAGTTCCAGGGCCTGCAGTGGATGGTAGCTGACATGGCAACCCAGATCGACGCTGCTCGTCTGCTGGTTCGCCGTGCTGCATTCAACCACGATGTTGGTCTGCCGTTCACCAAGGAAGCTGCTATGGCTAAGCTGTACGCTTCTGAGGTTGCAATGGACGTTACCACCAAGTGCGTACAGATTTACGGCGGCTACGGTTACATCCGTGAGTACCCGATGGAGCGCATGATGCGTGACGCTAAGATCACCGAGATCTACGAGGGCACTTCTCAGGTTCAGAGAATGGTCATCGCTGGTCAGGTTCTGCGCTAAGAAAAGGAGGAAAACTGAACTATGAAGGCAATTGTTTGTGTAAAGCAGGTTCCGGATAC
>OLSC01001127.1_pt1 | contig 26983 bp, 30 predicted proteins | sample 1672881 | NCBI WGS metagenome assembly OLSC01 (sample SAMEA3136733, study PRJEB25190) | human gut metagenome | biome: human gut; feature: human-associated habitat; material: faeces | place: Austria | collected 2013
AGTTTTGAAGGTATGAGAAAAGGAAGACAGGTGAAAAACCTGTCTTTTTTGTTATTCCAGTTCACTCGTGGGACCCAACAGGCTGCTTCGTGCCCTGCGTAAAATCCTACAGAAATGCTTACGATTAGGTATTGCCCTAAAAACACCCTTATGTTATAATATTCACAGCGGGCAATGATAAAAAATTAACAAATAAAAATAAGCCCGAAATTAGGCGATTGATTCAAATGGAGGAAAAGACATGGCTAAGAAAATTGTATTAGCAGGTGCTTGCCGTACAGCTATCGGCGTAATGGGTGGAACACTCAGCACTACACCGGCAACTGACCTGGGCGCTATCGTAATTAAAGAGGCACTGAACCGTGCAGGTGTTCCTGCTGATCAGGTAGATCAGGTATATATGGGCTGCGTAATCCAGGCAGGACAGGGACAGAACGTTGCTCGTCAGGCATCCATCAAGGCTGGTCTGCCGATCGAGACTCCTGCAGTTACGATTAACGTTGTATGTGGTTCCGGTCTGAACTGTGTCAACATGGCTGCAGAAATGATCGCTGCTGGCGATGCGGATATCGTAGTAGCAGGCGGTATGGAAAACATGTCTATGGCTCCTTACGCAGTTATGCAGGGTCGTTACGGCTACAGAATGAACGATGGCAAGCTGGTTGATACCATGGTTCATGACGCTCTGTGGGATGCGTTCAATGATTATCATATGGGTATTACTGCAGAGAACATCTGCGAAAAATGGGGTCTGACCAGAGAAGAGCTGGATAAGTTTGCTGCAGCCTCTCAGCAGAAGGCTGTAGCTGCTCAGGAATCCGGTGCTTTCGATAAGGAAATCGTTCCTGTAGAAGTTAAGAAGAAGAAAGAGACTATCGTATTTGCTAAGGATGAAGGCCCTCGTCCGGGTACTACCGCTGAAAGCATTGCAAAACTTCGCCCTGCATTCAAGAAAGACGGTATTGTAACTGCAGCGAACTCTTCCGGTATTAACGACGGCGCTGCTGCAATCGTTGTTATGAGCGAAGAAAAGGCAAAAGAGCTGGGCGTTAAGCCTATGGCTACATGGGTAGCTGGCGCTCTGGCTGGTGTTGCTCCTGAAATCATGGGTATCGGTCCTGTTGCTGCTACCAAGAAGGTTATGGCAAGAACCGGCATGAAGATCGAAGACTTCGATGTGATCGAAGCAAATGAAGCTTTCGCAGCACAGTCTGTAGCAGTACAGAAGGAGCTGGGCTTTACAGATGAGCAGTTAAACCCCAACGGCGGTGCAATCGCTCTGGGTCATCCGGTAGGTGCATCTGGCTGCCGTATTCTGGTTACTCTGCTGCATGAGATGGAAGCTAAGGATGCGAAGAAGGGTCTGGCTACTCTGTGTATCGGCGGCGGCATGGGCTGCGCTACTGTAGTAGAAAGAGACTAAGTTCATTTTCTGGGTGCAAGACACCCGTTTTCGGAGAATGCCTTCACGAACAGGACGATGGTTACCAGGATCAGGCAGCCATTCCATAATAAGAGAAGACATTCTCCAAACTATGTAAAAAAACATCAGGAGGAAGATCATGGAATTCGTATTGTATGAACAGAAAGGTCAGTACGCGATCATCACGATCAATCGTGAAAAAGCACTGAACGCCCTGAATTCTGCAGTTCTTGATGAACTGGATAAGACTCTGGACAGTGTTGATCTGGATCAGGTAAGATGTCTGATTCTGACCGGCGCAGGACAGAAATCTTTCGTAGCAGGCGCTGATATCGCTGAGATGAGCACTCTGACCAAGGCAGAGGGCGAAGCATTCGGTAAGAAGGGCAACGATGTATTCCGTAAACTGGAAACATTCCCGATCCCGGTTATCGCTGCAGTAAACGGCTTTGCACTGGGCGGCGGCTGTGAGATCTCTATGAGCTGTGATATTCGTATCTGCTCTGAGAATGCTGTATTTGGTCAGCCGGAGGTTGGTCTGGGCATCACTCCCGGATTCGGCGGCACACAGAGACTGGCTCGTCTGGTTGGTGCAGGCATGGCAAAACAGCTGATCTACACCGCACGCAATATCAAGGCTCCCGAAGCATTCCGCATCGGTCTTGTAAATGCTGTATATCCCCAGGAAGAGCTGCTTCCCGCTGCTGAGAAGATGGCTGCCGGCATCGCTAAAAATGCGCCCATCGCTGTCCGCAACTGCAAGAAAGCCATCAACGAAGGACTGCAGGTTGATATGGATCAGGCGATCGTGATCGAAGAGAAACTCTTTGGTGACTGCTTCGAGACAGAAGATCAGAAGTATGGCATGGCATTTTTCCTGGACAAAAATAAGGAAAAAGTAAAAGAGCCTTTCAAAAACTGCTAAGGCAACAACCTTTTAAGGTTTTTAATAAAAAATCAGGAGGATAACATCATGAAGGTAGGTATTATTGGCGCCGGCACAATGGGTTCCGGCATCGCACAGGCTTTCGCTCAGACCGAAGGCTATGAAGTATTTCTTTGCGACATCAACGAAGAGTTTGCTGCAAACGGCAAGAAGAAAATTGCAAAGGGCTTTGAGAAGAGAATTGCAAAAGGCAAAATGACTCAGGAAGTTGCTGACGCTGTTCTGGCTAAGATCACCACAGGCGTTAAGACCATCTGCACAGATTGCGATCTGGTTGTAGAAGCTGCTCTGGAAAACATGCAGATCAAGAAGCAGACATTCAAAGAGCTGCAGGACATCTGCAAGGCAGACTGCATCTTTGCTACCAACACATCCTCTCTGTCCATCACAGAGATCGGCGCTGGCCTGGATCGTCCGGTTATCGGCATGCACTTCTTCAATCCCGCTCCTGTTATGAAGCTGGTTGAGGTTATTGCAGGTCTGAACACTCCTGAAGAGGTTGTGGAAAAGATCAAAGCAATCTCCGTTGAGATCGGCAAGACTCCTGTACAGGTAAATGAAGCAGCTGGTTTCGTTGTAAACAGAATCCTTGTTCCGATGATCAACGAAGCAGTTGGTATCTATGCAGATGGCGTTGCAAGCGTAGAAGATATCGATACCGCTATGAAGCTGGGTGCAAACCATCCCATGGGACCTCTGGCTCTGGGCGACCTGATCGGTCTGGATATCGTACTGGCTATCATGGAAGTTCTGGAATCCGAGACTGGCGATCCGAAGTATCGTCCTCATCCCCTTCTGAGAAAGATGGTTCGCGGCGGACAGCTTGGACAGAAGACCGGCAAGGGCTTTTACGACTACACGAAATAAATAATAATAGGAGTGAGGCGGCTGCCTGATCAAGACAGCCGCAAGCTCACAAGGAGGAATATAAAATCATGGATTTTACTTTGGACAAAAAGCATGAGATGGCGAGACAGCTTTTCAGAGATTTCGCCGAGAAGGAAGTAAAGCCTCTGGCAATTGAGGTTGATGAGACCGAAGAATTCCCCAGAGTGACTGTTGACAAAATGATCAAAGCTGGTTTCATGGGTATCCCGGTACCGAAGGAATACGGCGGACAGGGCTGTGATCCTCTGACCTACGCTATGTGTGTAGAGGAGCTTTCCAAGGTTTGCGGCACCACAGGCGTTATCGTTTCTGCACATACCTCTCTTTGCTGCGATCCGATCATGACATTCGGTACAGAAGAGCAGAAGCAGAAATTCCTGGTTCCCCTTGCAAAAGGTGAAAAGCTGGGTGCGTTCGGCTTAACGGAGCCCGGTGCTGGTACAGATGCTCAGGGTCAGCAGACCAAGGCTGTTTTAGACGGCGATGAGTGGGTATTAAACGGTTCCAAGTGCTTCATCACAAACGGTAAGGAAGCTGACGTTTACGTTATCTTCGCTGTAACCGGTGTTGTTGAAAAGCGCGGCCGCAAGATGAAAGAAATCTCTGCATTTATCGTAGAGAAAGGAACTCCCGGCTTCACATTCGGTACCAAAGAGAAGAAGATGGGTATCCGTGGTTCTTCCACATACGAACTGATCTTCCAGGATTGCCGTATCCCCAAGGAAAATCTGCTGGGTCAGCAGGGCAAGGGCTTCAACATCGCTATGCATACTCTGGATGGCGGCCGTATCGGTATCGCTTCTCAGGCTCTGGGTATTGCAGAGGGCGCTCTTGAGAGAACCGTTGCATATGTAAAAGAAAGAAAGCAGTTTGGCCGTGCGATCGGTGCATTCCAGAATACACAGTTCCAGCTGGCTGATATGGCAACCAAGGTTGAGGCTGCTCAGCTTCTGGTTTACAAGGCTGCTATGGCAAAGGCTACTCAGAAGACCTACTCCGTAGAAGCTGCAAAGGCAAAATTGTACGCTGCAGAAGTTGCTATGGAAGTTACCACCAAGGCTGTACAGCTGCACGGCGGCTATGGTTACACCAGAGAGTACGAAGTAGAACGTATGATGCGCGATGCGAAGATCACTGAGATCTACGAAGGTACCAGCGAAGTTCAGAGAATGGTTATCTCCGGCGCTCTGCTGAAATAATCCATACAAAGTAAAGAACTTTGCAGGCAATAGACAAATTAAAATAAGGAGTGAATCATACAATGAAAATCGTTGTTTGTATCAAACAGGTACCCGATACCAAGGGCGGCGTTAAGTTCAATCCCGACGGCACTCTTGACAGAAGTGCCATGATGGCAATTATGAATCCCGATGACAAGGCTGGTCTGGAAGCAGCGCTTCGCTTAAAAGATCAGTATGGCGCAGAAGTTACCGTTCTGACCATGGGTCTTCCCAAGGCAGAAGAAGTTCTGCGTGAGGCTCTGGCTATGGGCGCAGACAAGGGCATTCTGGTAACAGACAGAGTCCTGGGCGGCGCTGATACATGGGCTACTTCCCAGACAATTGCAGGTGCACTGCGTAATCTGGAGTATGATCTGATCATTACCGGACGTCAGGCAATCGACGGCGATACCGCACAGGTTGGTCCTCAGATTTCTGAGCATCTGGATATTCCGGTTATCAGCTACGCTCAGAACTTAAAGGTTGAAGGCGATTCCGTAATCGTTGAGCGTCAGTACGATGACAGATATCACGTTCTGAAAGCAAAAATGCCCTGCCTGGTTACTGCACTGGCAGAGTTAAACGAGCCCCGTTACATGACTCCCGGCGGAATCTTCGATGCCTATGATGCAGAGATCACCGTTTGGGGCAGAAAAGACTTAAAGGATGTGGATGATTCCAACCTTGGTCTGAAGGGATCTCCGACCCAGATCGCAAAGGCATCTGATAAGGTTCGTAAGGGCGCAGGCGAAAAGGTTGCTCTTGATCCGGCAGAGTCTGTTGACTATATTATGGACAAGTTACTGACCAAACATGTAATTTAACAAATTATAGAAAAGCGTGGTGAATGAGATGAACTTAGAAGAATATAAAGGCGTATTTGTCTTTGCACAGCAGGTAGACAACAAGTTAAACGGTATTGCACTGGAGCTGGTGGGCAAAGGAAAAGATCTGGCAAAGGATCTTGGCACAGAAGTAACTGCAGTTTTAATCGGTAGCGACGTCATGAGTCTTACCAAAGAGCTGGCTGAGTACGGCGCAGACAGAATCATCGTTGTAGATGATCCTGAATTAAAAGAGTACAGAACCGAGCCATATGCACATGCACTGGCTGAGGTTATCAAGAAGTACAAACCCGAAATCATGCTGGTTGGCGCAACAGCAATCGGCCGTGACTTAGGTCCCCGTGTATCCGCAAGAATCCACACTGGTCTGACCGCAGACTGCACACAGCTGGAAATCGGCGATTTCCCGATCAACCCGATCCCGGGCAGAGAACAGCTGCACAACCAGCTGCTGATGACTCGTCCTGCATTCGGCGGCAACACAATCGCTACCATCGCTTGTCCGAACTTCCGTCCTCAGATGGCTACCGTTCGTCCTGGCGTTATGCAGAAGGCTGAGCGTGTGGAAGGCGCACAGGCTGTTATCGAAGAGTTCAATCCTGGATTCGTTCCCAACAACAAATATGTTGAGATCCTGGATATCGTAAAGGCTGTATCTGACGTAGAAGATATCATGGACGCTAAGATCCTGGTATCCGGCGGCCGTGGTGTAGGCAGCGCAGAGAACTTCAAACTGCTGGATGATCTGGCAGAAGCTCTTGGCGGTACCGTAAGCTGCTCCCGTGCAGTTGTAGATGCTGGCTGGAAGTCCAAAGACCTGCAGGTTGGACAGACCGGTAAGACCGTTCGTCCTCATGTATACTTTGCAATCGGTATCTCCGGTGCAATTCAGCACCTGGCTGGTATGGAAGAGTCTGACATCATCATTGCAATCAACAAAGATGAGACAGCTCCGATCTTCGACGTTGCTGACTACGGCATCGTTGGCGATCTGAACAAGATCCTGCCTGCTCTGACCGAGAAGATCAAAGAAGCAAAGGCTGCAAAGAACTAAATTGTATATAGAATGTATACAGGAAAGACCCGTCGATGAGGCGGGTCTTTTTTCGTGGCGGCAAGGTGATCGCTGTTGCCCATAACGGGGAGGCAAAGCAGTGCCAAATTACGATCATGTATGCCGCAGGCTTGTATCCTATCCCCGAATTTGATATACTTGTCGCTGGAAAGGGATGACAGAATATATGGCGAAAGAAAAAGAAATCAAAACAAACGCGATGCGGATTCTGGATCGGATGAAGATTCCGTATACCCATTATACCTACGAATGCGACGAATTTATCGACGGCATGCAGATCGTGGAAAAGCTGAACTTAAAACCGGAGCAGGTCTATAAGACGCTGGTAACGCAGGGACACAGCAAGGCCTATTTTGTCTTTGTGATCCCGGTGGCAGAGGAGCTGGATTTGAAGAAAGCGGCAAAAGCGGTCGGAGAGAAATCTCTGGAGATGATCCATGTAAAGGATATCAACCAGATCACTGGCTATATTCGTGGCGGCTGTACGGCAGTCGGCATGAAAAAACAGTATAAAACGGTAATCGATGCCAGTGCTCAGACATTGCAGACAATGATCGTCAGCGGCGGACGGATCGGATCGCAGATCGAACTGACTCCGGAGGACCTTGCAAAGGCAGCAAATGCGGTATTTGCGGAGATTATCGCTTGACCCGCAAGTGGGTAAGTGTTATTATTTTGGATGGTGAAGTGCGTGTTTTGTGGACGCGCACAGGTTTCAGAAGAAAAAATGAGGTGTAGAAAGATGAGTGCAAATTTTGAAGAACTGATCTCCAAGGTCAAAGAGTATGGCAAAAAGAAAGTATCTGTTGCTGTAGCAGAAGATGCTCCGATTCTGGAAGCTGTAGAAGAAGCAAGAAAACAGGGCTTTGCAGATGCTATCCTGGTTGGTGATGAAGCAAAGATTCGCGAGATCGCTGCAGGTTTAAATATCGACCTGACTCCTTACGAAATCATCAACGAGCCGGATCACTGGCAGGCTGCTTTAAAGGCAGTTAAACTGGCACATGACGGCGTTGCTGACATGTATATGAAAGGTCTGATCGATACCAAATCTTTCTTAAAGAGCATTCTGGACAAGGAAGTTGGTCTGCGCACCGGCAAACCGCTGTCCCACGTATGCTGTTTTGAAGTAAAAGGCATTAAGCAGCTGTTGTTCCTGACAGACGTTGCATTTATGACATATCCTACCCTGGAAGATAAGGTACATATCATTGAAAATACCGTAGAGGTTGTACATGCATGCGGTATTGAGTGTCCGAAGGTTGCTCCTCTGGCAGCAGTTGAGGTTGTAAACCCCAAGATGCCTGTTACCGTTGAAGCTGCTGAGCTGACCAAGATGAACGAAGAAGGCAAGATCACAGGCTGTATCGTAGATGGCCCTCTGTCTATGGATCTGGCAATTGATCCGGAAGCTGCAAAGCATAAGGGTGCTACTGACCGTAAGATCCAGGGCGATGCAGATATCCTGCTGTTCCCTGATATCCACGCCGGCAACCTGGTATACAAGACTCTGGTACACACTGCAGAGGTAAAGAACGGATGTATCCTCACCGGTACTCAGGTTCCCGCAATTCTGACCAGCCGTTCCGATACCTTCCAGACCAAGGTAAATTCCATCGCTCTGGCAGCGGTTGTAGCAGAAGGCTTAAAGAAAAACAAATAATTTCGCAGCATAACTGGAAGCTGCAAAAAGGAGACAGATATGGCAATCAAGAGTCTGATTATCAATCCCGGTTCCACTTCCACCAAGATTGGTGTATTCGAGGATGAGAACCTGTTATTTGAAGAAACACTGCGTCATTCCACAGAAGAGATTGCACAGTATGCGTCCATTATCGACCAGAAGGATTTCAGAAAGAACATTATCCTGGAGTTCCTGAAGGCAAAGGATTTCGATGTTAAGAGTTTCGATATGATCGTAGGTCGCGGCGGTCTGTTAAAGCCTATCCCGGGCGGCACATATACCGTAAGCGATGAGCTGCTTGCAGACCTGAAAAAGGGTGTACAGGGTCAGCATGCTTCTAACTTAGGCGGTATCCTTGCACGGGAAATCGGTGATGAGATCGGTGTTCCCTCTTATATCGTAGATCCTGTCGTTGTGGATGAGCTGGAGCCTGTTGCGCGCCTTTCCGGTATGCCTGAGCTTCCCAGAAGAAGTATTTTCCATGCGCTGAACCAGAAGGCTGTTGCAAGAAGATATGCAAAAGAGCACGGCGTAAAATACGAAGATCTGAACCTGATCGTAATCCATCTGGGCGGCGGCGTTTCTGTTGGTGCGCACAGCCAGGGCAAGGTTGTAGATGTAAACAACATCCTGGACGGTGAGGGTGCATTCTCTCCGGAGAGAGCAGGTACCGTTCCGGTTGGCGATCTGGTTAAAATGTGCTATTCCGGTAAATATACGGAGAAGGAAGTTTATAAAAAGATCTGCGGAAACGGCGGCTTAAATGCTTATCTGCACACCAACGATTTCCGTGATATGCAGAAGATGGCAGAAGAGGGTGACGAATATGCCGCTCTGGTAAGAGATGCCTTCTTCTATCAGATCTCCAAGGATGCTGGTGCAATGGCAGCAGTATTAAATGGTAAGGTTGATCAGATCATTCTGACCGGCGGTATTGCATATGCACCTGTTACCAGGAAGATGCTGGAAGAAAAGCTTGGCTGGATCGCTCCGTTCACTGTATATCCCGGTGAGGACGAGCTGCTGGCTCTGGCACAGGGTGGTCTGCGCGTTATCCGTGGAGAAGAAGCTGCAAAAGAATATTAAGCTGATACAGAACATTCCTGCGATCTTCTAAAAGGCAGCAGGAAAGGATCAAAAGATACTGCGGAGGTCAAAAAAGACTTCCGCAGTTTTTTTGCGGGTCACAAAGCCGGGAATCATATATTAAGAATTTGTGAAAAAACTGTAACAACCTGTTGCCAAAGGGGCGCGCGCCTTGCATTTTCGGGCTTAATCTGTTAAAATAACCTTTAGTTTTTTAGTTATCGTGGCAAAGAGGGCTCTTTTTGCCCTGTTTTGGCAGGAGTAAGGCGTCCGGTGGGCGCATTTGAATGGAGAATAACGGATGAATGTCATTGAAAAAGTTTTTGGTACACACAGCGAAAGAGAGTTAAAGCGAATCCTTCCGATCGTGGATAAAATTGAGTCTCTGCGTGACGACATGATGGCGCTGACGGATGAACAGCTGAAAGATAAGACGAAAGAATATAAAACACGTCTGGCGCAGGGCGAGACCTTAGACGACCTTTTGCCGGAAGCGTATGCAACGGTTCGGGAAGCGGGACGTCGTGTCCTGAACATGGAGCATTTCCGCGTACAGCTGATCGGCGGTATTATCCTGCATCAGGGACGTATCGCAGAAATGAAAACCGGTGAAGGTAAGACGCTGGTATCCACGCTTCCCGCTTACTTAAACGCGCTGGAGGGTAAGGGTGTACACGTTGTAACGGTCAATGATTACCTGGCAGCCCGTGATGCAGAGTGGATGGGAGCGATTCATGAATTTCTGGGCTTAAAGGTCGGCATTGTATTAAACAGCATGAAGCCGGAAGAGCGGAAGGCAGCATATGCCTGCGATATTACTTATGTCACCAATAACGAGCTGGGCTTTGATTATCTGCGTGACAACATGGCGATTTACAAGGAGCAGCTGGTACTGCGTGATCTGCACTATGCCATCATCGACGAAGTGGACTCTGTCCTGATCGATGAAGCGAGAACCCCTCTGATCATTTCCGGACAGAGCGGAAAGTCTACCAGCCTGTACGAAGCCTGTGACATTTTGGCAAGACAGTTAAAACGCGGCGATGACGTTGGCGAGTTTTCCAAGATGGATGCGATCATGGGCATCGAGCAGGAAGAAAACGGCGATTTCGTTGTAAATGAAAAGGATAAGGTTGTAAACCTGACTGCAGAGGGTATCGAAAAGGTTGAGAAATTCTTCCATATCGAAAACCTTGCGGATCCCGAAAATCTTGAGATCCAGAACAATATCATCCTCGCCCTGCGTGCACACAACCTGATGCACCGCGATAAGGACTACGTGGTAAAAGACGATCAGGTTCTGATTGTCGATGAATTTACCGGACGTATCATGCCCGGACGCCGTTATTCCGACGGTTTGCATCAGGCAATTGAAGCAAAAGAGCACGTTAAGGTCAAGAGAGAAAGCAAGACGCTGGCAACTATCACATTCCAGAACTTCTTTAATAAATTCGAGAAAAAATCCGGCATGACCGGTACCGCTCTGACAGAGGAAAAGGAATTTAGAGATATTTACGGAATGGACGTTGTGGAGATTCCTACCAATCGCCCGGTTATCCGAAAAGACCTGCACGATGCGGTTTACAAGACAAAGAAAGAAAAGCTTAACGCCATCGTGGAAGCGGTCAAGGAAGCACATGCAAAGGGACAGCCGGTCCTGGTAGGTACGATTACGATCGAAGCCTCTGAACAGCTTTCCGGCATGCTGCGCCGGGAAGGCATTCAGCATAAGGTGCTGAACGCAAAGTTCCACGAGCTGGAAGCGGAAATTGTTGCAGATGCCGGTATTCACGGTGCGGTTACCATTGCAACCAACATGGCAGGCCGTGGTACGGATATCAAGCTGGATGAAGAAGCAAAGGCAGCAGGCGGTCTGAAAATCATCGGTACCGAGCGTCATGAATCCCGCCGTATCGACAATCAGCTGCGCGGTCGTTCCGGTCGTCAGGGAGACCCCGGTGAATCCAGATTTTACATTTCTCTGGAAGACGATCTGATGAGACTGTTCGGCTCTGAGAAGATGATCAGCATGTTCAATGCGCTGGGCATTCCGGAAGGTCAGGAAATCGAGCACAAGATGCTTTCCAAGGCGATTGAAAACGCACAGAAGAAGATCGAGGGCAACAACTTCGGTATCCGTAAAAATTTGTTGGAATACGACCAGGTCAACAACGAGCAGCGTGAAATCATCTATGCGGAGCGTCGCCGCGTTCTGGACGGAGAGAGCATGCGCGATGTGATCTACAAGATGATTACCGACATCGTAGACAACACGGTGGATATGGTCATCGGCGAAGAAAACGATTCCGAAGAATGGAATCTGGCGGAGTTAAATTCTCTGCTGCTTCCGATCATTCCGCTTGAGCCGATCACAAAGGAACGGATTTCCAAGCCGAAAAAGGACAGCTTAAAGCAGCAGCTCAAGGAAGAAGCCGTTCGTTTCTATGAAACAAAAGAAGCAGAGTTCCCTGAACCCGAAATGATCCGTGAGGCAGAGCGAGTTGTTCTGTTAAAGGTTATCGACAGAAAGTGGATGAACCACATCGACGATATGGATCAGCTGCGTCAGGGTATCGGCCTGCAGGCCTATGGACAGAGAGATCCGCTTGTAGAATATAAGATGAATGCCTATGAGATGTTTGAAAATATGACAGAGAGCATTAAGGAGGATACGATCCGCGTGCTCTGCCATATCCGCATCGAGCAGAAGGTAGAAAGAGAACAGGTAGCAAAGGTGACCGGCACCAATAAGGACGAGAGCGGTCCGAGACGGCCTGCAAAGCGGGAAAGCGTCAAGATTTACCCGAACGATCCCTGTCCTTGCGGCAGCGGTAAGAAATACAAAAACTGCTGCGGAAAGAACCGGTAAAGGTGGACGAATATTATGGCAATGGTAGAATTAGATCAGATGAAGTTCGAGCTGCAAAGCTACGAAAATACCCTTCATGAAGTGAAGGATTCCCTGGATCTGGAAGGAAAAAAGAAGCGCATCGAAGAGCTGGAGATGGAAATGGAAGCCCCCGGCTTCTGGGACGATCCGGATTCCTCCAACCGTAAGATGAAAGAGCTCAAAAATTTAAAGGATACTGCGGAGCTGTGCAATAAGCTGGAAACGCAGTATTCCGATATCGAAACCCTGATTGAGATGGGGCACGAGGAAGAAGATCCGGATATGGTAGAAGAAATCCGGGGCGAATTGGATGAGTTTATCGAAGAGCTGGATGAGCTGCGTATCAGCACGCTGCTGTCCGGCGAATACGATAAGGATAATGCGATCTTAAAGCTCAATGCGGGCGCAGGCGGCACAGAGAGCTGCGACTGGTGCGGCATGCTGTACCGTATGTATACCAGATGGGCGGAGAAAAAGGGCTTTTCCGTGGAAGTTCTGGACTATCTGGACGGCGAAGAAGCGGGCATCAAGTCCGTTACCTTCCAGGTAAACGGCGAGAACGCTTACGGCTATCTGAAATCGGAAAAAGGCGTACACCGTCTTGTCCGGATTTCCCCCTTCAACGCCCAGGGCAAGCGCCAGACCTCCTTCGTATCTCTGGATGTTATGCCGGATATCGAAGAAGATCTGGATATCGAGATCAACCCGGAAGATCTGCGCATTGATACCTACCGAAGCAGCGGTGCAGGCGGTCAGCATATCAACAAGACCTCTTCTGCGATCCGTATCACGCATCTGCCGACAGGTATCGTGGTACAGTGTCAGAATGAACGCTCTCAGTTCCAGAACAAGGATAAGGCGATGCAGATGTTGAAGGCGAAGCTGTATCTGTTAAAGCAGGAAGAAAACGCCGAGAAGCTTTCTGACATCCGTGGCGAGATCAAGGATATCGCATGGGGAAACCAGATCCGTTCCTATGTCCTGCAGCCTTATAAGCTGGTGAAGGACCTTCGGACAAATCAGGAGGTTGCAAATGCAGACGGCGTACTGGACGGCGGTCTCGACCCCTTCATCAACGCATATCTGAAGTGGATCAACACAAAGGATAAAGCTTCGAGTGAACTGTAAGATAAAAATAGAACCGGACATCGATTCCTGACAGAGTAATTCGTCAGAGCGTCGGTGTCCGGTTTTTTACGCTTCAGCGCTCTTTAACGATACCAGCTCAAGATAGAAGTAGGCATAGGTTTGCTTCTGATAAGGATACACATACAGCAGTCCGATGCCGCAGGTTAAGAACCCGCCCATTAGCCATGGCAGGAAGCTTACCATCAGGAGAAAATACTGCCATTTGTGGCCTTTCATGAGCCTTCTGGAGCGTTTTAAGCATTCCTTTGCACTCAGTTCGGGAAAGTCCAGCATGATGAAGAAAACCTGGGAATACAGCGTTTTTACATACAGCACAAAGGGCAGGAAAACGATGCTGATCCCTGCTGCAGCATAGAGATAAACCATATTCACGCGACCGGATTGCAGGTACAGGCTGAAAAGAAGCGACGGCACGATTTCCGGGATACATAACAGCAGGGACAAAACGAGCTGAATCTGGATGGCCTTTAACGGCTCATGCCAAAAGCCAGAGAAAATGCCGCCCGCATAGACCGGCTGATGGCAGGAATTGCTCAGAAACAGTCCTGTGATGCCGACCTGGAAAATCCCAAAGAAAACACTGATGGCAAAGGTGACGGCATAATACAAAATTGTACCAAAGGGCGGATGCACCTGAATCAATCCGGAGGGAGCCGTGATAATATACTGCAAAATAGCGAGAGAAAGAAAGGCGCTGGAGAGCGGCATATAATGTCCAAGCAGGGATGCGCGCGCTTTTCCCTTCAGGACAGACCTCTTTAACGGGGAGGCTGTGCCGGTGGTTGTAGTCTGATCATTCATTTGTAGGTTACCTCTCAGTCATGTAAGCTTTCGGGAAGTTCGATCCCGTATTCGTTCAGAATCTCGTCAAAGGTCAGACCGGTCATTTGCTCGTAGGTGTCATTGACCATTGTCCAATACTGCTGTTTTGCATCGGAGTTGGAAAAGACAATAAAAAAAGAAAACCCACCGACAGCAATATTGATGAGGAGTGCACTGCAGGCGACGATGACACCTGCGAGGGCGTGATTGGACATGGAGGTGTTCCCGCGGGACAACAGTCCGAACATGATGGACAGGATCGCGAGAAAGATCGGAATGACAATTGTCATCGTAAGGGTGCTGGCGAGCGCAGCGATGGCGAGAACCAGCGAAAACGTCGCAAAGCCGTTGCGCTTTGGCTGAGGTTTTATTTCCATAATATAGTCTCCGTTCTGGGAAAAATGCAGTCTGTGAAATGCCTGTACTTTCCGCGTTCTTTTGAGATATTCTAACATTTTTTATGGTAAGATTCAAGTTTTTGAAAAAAAGTGTTGACAATTCGAGGAAAAGAAGGTAGAATAATTTTTGTTGTGAGGGACACGAAGTCCTGAACAAGAAAAATGTGCGCGTAGCTCAGCTGGATAGAGCGTCTGACTACGGATCAGAAGGTCGGGAGTTCGAATCTTCTCGCGCACGCGACTGAAACCGGGATGTGAAAGCATTCCGGTTTTTTTTATCGTATACGAAGCTTCGTTTCTATACGATAAAAAACGCTCCGTGCGGATGAGCACTCGGTACAAAGGTAGATGATTGCCGAAGCAACCGCGCCTCGGCGCGAGAATGTGCGGAATACATTCTGGTTTTCACAAAAACTGTCCATGACAGGGAGCGAGGGAGAAGCTTATGATTCCATCGAGAGAAAAAGCAGAACAACTGCTGCAGGAGGGACTGCAGAAAAATCCCGGACCGTGGGGCGACCACTCCAAAACGGCGGCGCATTGCGCGGAAAAAATCGCAGCCGCGTGTGGTGACCTTGACCCGGAAAAAGCGTATGTGCTGGGACTTTTGCACGACATCGGGCGGACATTTGGCGTGAGACATTTAGGACACGTTTCGGACGGCTATTCTTATATGAAGAAGATCGGCTGCGACGAGGTGGCGAAGGTGTGCCTGACGCATTCCTTTGCGACGCAGACGCCGGAGGAATATATCGGAAAATATGACGTTTCGGAGGACGAGTTGTCCCTGATCCGGACAGAGTTGGAAAAATCGGTTTACGATGATTACGACCGGTTGGTTCAGCTGTGCGACAGTATTGCCGGAGCGGAGGGCGTGCTTGACATAGAAGAGCGGATGTTGGACGTCAAAAGGCGTTATGGCTTCTATCCGCAGGAAAAATGGGACGCGCATATCGGACTGCGGCGGTATTTCGAAGAGAAAATGGGGCGGGATGTTTACGAGGTCTGCGAAAAGGAAACCTATGATCCGAAAAAGTGCTGAGCGGACAACAACCGTGGGGAAAAATTCTCCGACCGGGGATAAAAATTTTTTCAGGAGAATCTGTGTGTATAATTTACCCGCAGCGTGCCGATACTAGTGTCTGTAAACGCAGGAGAGACAGTGATGGCAGCAGGGATGGACAGCCTTTCTTGCGCGACAAATATCATCTGCCGCATTTTATGGAAAACAAAAGCGGCGAAAACAGGAGGGCACTATGGCCAAGAACGATTACACACAGAAACAGACCAACAAGAATAATTCTGAAAATACTCAGAAGAACCAGAGCAAGAACAGCACCAAGGAAAGTACTTCTGACTGCAAGGACAAGAACAATCAGTAAGTGAGCCTTTGAAGGCTGTAATGCAGACGAAAAGAGGAGCCGGCGCAGAACGGGTGAAAATCCGGGAGCGCCGGCTCCTTTTTGGGTGGGAAGAAATTTCGGCGCGTTTTCCTTGACAGCCCACAGAAAATGCCCGTACAATAAAAAGAGCGAGAAATCAAAGAAAAGGTGCCGGGGCAAGGATGCCTGCGCATAAATGTCGAAGTAAAGCTACCGTGGTATAAATGCCGGAGTAATGCTGCCCGTGCACCGATAGAAATGGAAGAAAAAATGAGAAAAATGGAATTGATTGCACCGTGTCATTTCGGTCTGGAGGCGGTTCTTCGACGGGAAATCACGGATCTTGGATATGAAATCAGCGAAGTGGAGGACGGCAGAATTACGTTTCTCGGCGACGAGGAAGCGGTCTGCCGCGCTAATATTTTTCTGCGGACGGCGGAGCGCGTGCTGATCAAGGTCGGCAGCTTTCATGCGGAGACCTTTGAAGAGCTGTTTCAGGGCACGAAAGCGCTGGAATGGGAAAACTACATCCCGGCGGACGGCAAATTTTGGGTGGCAAAGGCTGCCAGTGTAAAGAGCAAGCTGTTCAGCCCGTCGGATATTCAGTCTATCATGAAAAAAGCGATGGTAGAACGTTTGAAAGGTGTATACAAGGTCAGCTGGTTTCCGGAGACCGGAGCACCGTTCCCGGTACGGGTTTTTCTGAAAAAAGATGAAGTGACTGTGGGATTGGATACGACCGGGGAATCCTTACATAAAAGAGGCTATCGCAAGCTGACGGCGAAGGCTCCGATCGCGGAGAATCTTGCAGCGGCGTTGATTATGCTGACGCCCTGGAAAGCGGATCGGATTTTGGTAGACCCGTTCTGCGGAAGCGGCACGATCCCTATCGAAGCAGCGATGATGGCGGCGAATATGGCGCCCGGCATGAACCGGGAGTTCACCGCGGAAGAGTGGGGACATTTTATTGATCGCAAATGTTGGTATCGCGCATCGGACGAAGCGCAGGATCTGGTTGATCTGGATGTAAAGACGGATATTCAGGGTTACGATATTGATGCTGAAATGGTTAATATTGCACGGGAAAATGCAAAACTCGCAGGCGTGGATCACCTGATCCATTTTCAGCGCAGACCGGTTGCAGAGCTTTCCCATCCGAAAAAATACGGCTTCCTGATTACGAATCCGCCCTACGGTGAACGTCTGGAGGATAAAAAGGACCTTCCGGCGCTGTACCGGACGCTTGGCGAACGCTATGCACAGCTGGATGACTGGTCGATGTATCTGATTACTTCTTATGAAAATGCGCAGCAGGACATCGGACGCAAGGCGGACAAGAACCGCAAAATCTACAACGGTATGATGAAGACCTATTTTTATCAGTATCAGGGGGCAAAACCGCCGAAGAGAGCAAAGCAGGAAGGACAGGCAAAAAGATGAAGCAGATCATTTTTGCAACGGGAAATGCAGGAAAAATGAAGGAAATCCGGGAAATCCTGAATGGAACCGGATGGAACGTGCTGTCGTTAAAGGACGCGGGCATCGATGCGGAAATCGAAGAAAACGGCACAACCTTTGAAGAAAACGCAAAGATCAAGGCGGAGGGCATCCGAAACTGGTGTCTGGAAAACGGGATTCCGGGCTGCAGCGGGATTTCGGCGAAAGAAATTATTGTGCTGGCGGATGATTCCGGGCTGGAAATCGACTGGCTGGGCGGAGAGCCGGGCATTTATTCTGCGCGCTATATGGGGCATGAAACCTCTTACCGTGAAAAAAACGCCAACCTCATCAGCCGTCTGGACGGCGTCCCGAAAGAAAAGCGCACAGCACGTTTTGTCTGCGCCATTGCAGCAGCCCTGCCGGACGGAAACAGTCTTGTGACGCGAGGAACGATCGAGGGCTATATCGGCTGGGAAGAGTGCGGCAGCAACGGATTTGGATATGACCCGATTTTTTATCTGTACGAAAATGATAAATCCACGGCGGAGCTTTCCGCGGAGGAAAAAAATGCGATCAGTCATCGGGGAAAGGCGCTGCGTCAGATGAAAAAGATGTTGGAAGAGCAGAAATAGGGCGGTGCCGGATGGAGAAAACAGATGAAGATACTGATCGTCAGTGATACACACAGAAGAGACGGGAACCTGACCCAGGTGCTCGATATGGTTGGACAGATCGATCTTTTGATCCACTGCGGGGACGTGGAGGGGAGTGAAGCGTTTATCAAAAGCATCGCAGGCTGTCCGGTGCATATGGTAGCGGGAAACAACGACTTTTTTACGGATCTTGCACAGGAAGAGGAATTTGAGATCGGCAAATATAGGGTCTGGCTGACTCATGGACATCATTATTATGTGTCGGTTGGGACAGAAGCGATTCTGGAAGAAGCGGAGAGCCGGGGCGTCGATATCGTGATGTTTGGACATACGCACCGTCCGTTGATTTTTACAGACCCGCAGACGAACGTGACGGCAATCAACCCGGGCAGCATTTCCTACCCGCGGCAGGAGGGCAGACGACCGTCCTATGTCCTGATGGAGCTGGATCGGGAGGGCAATGCCCATTATCATCTGGGCTATTTGTAAGAGGCCGGGGCACAGCGCCATTCGCAATACAATAGAATGCACGCTCCGCGAACATTCTATTGTCATGAACCACGCCTTGCGGCAGAACGGAGGATATTGTGACAGACAAAAAGCTGATTTCATCTTTACAGGGGCTGCGGGCAGTTGCATTTCTGAGCGTGGTCCTGTCCCATTGCGGCGCACCGTGGCTGGGGCCGTGGGCAATTTCCGTATTTGTGGCGCTGTCCGGTTTTCTGATGACCTGCAACTATTACGACCGCCCGCGCACAGCACCGGAACTGCGGTCTGCCATGGTCTTTTCCCTGCAAAAAATACGCAAGCTGTATCCGCTGCACCTTATTATGATGGTTGCTGCCCTGCTCCTTGTGCTGAAGGGTCTTTGGGCGCAGCCCTCTGCCCGTGGGGCGCTGTCCTGCGCTGCAGAGCTTGGGGTAAGCATTTTCCTGCTGCAAACATGGATCCCCTCCAGCCGTTTCTGGTTCTGTCTGAACGGAGTAGCGTGGTATCTTTCGGTGCAGGCTTTTCTGTATGCAATCTTTCCCTGGCTGCTCGCCGTGCTGAAAAAGACCGATACTCGCAGACTGCGCTGTATTGCTGCCGCGATTTTCTGCGCACAATTCCTTTTCTCCTTTGCAATCTGGAAGGCCGGACTCAGTGGAAAGGCCGTATTTTACCTGACCTATCTATGTCCTCTTTTCCGGGCAGGAGATTTTGCCATCAGCTGCTGCATGGGCTGCCTTTACCGCAGCCGCAAGGAGGAGCGCATACCCTACGGTGCCTTTTCCCTTCTGGAGCTGGCAGCTGTGCTGTTTTCGGGCGGTTGCTTTTTCATCGCTGCCAGACAGGTAGACGTTTTGGGCACGGTGGCCTTCCGGTACAACGTGCTGTTCACTCCTTCTGCGGTGCTGCTGGTCTGGCTGCTCGCCGTTGGCAAGGGGATCATTTCCCGGCTGCTTTCCGCAAAGCCGTTTTTGTGGCTGGCCGGGCTGTCGCCTTACGGCTTTTTGATTCATCAGGTACTGATCCGGTATATGGATCTGGCTGCAAACAAGCTTGGTGTTACGGTACATCCTGTGGTCTGGACCCTGACCGTATTTTTACTCACGCTTTGCCTGAGCAGCTTTTACAAGGCTTTGGAACAGCGGATGCGGCGGCGTCATGGTAAAGCTGCCGCGCGGTAAAGGGGATCCGTTTGCCCTGGAATTAGCCCACCATAAGAAATCTATCATATATATTTGCCATGACACTGTACTCCTATCTTTATCCCAAATTGGATTATACACACGCTATTACAATACAACATGTGTACATTTTCCTCAAAGGTATAATTTATTCCACAATCTCCCAACACCCATTTTTCGGTGAACCATGACGAACCACAATATCTGATTCCTTCATTTTTTTTATGTTATTTTCAACAGTCCGCCTAGATATATCTATTCTCTCTGCTATTTTTTTAACTGAAATATATTTATCTTCTGCTATACAATCAAGTATTTTCTCTTGAGTATCCGTCAATTTCTGTGCTTTTTCTCTGATACGGACTTTATCTCCGAAATCATCTCCACCTTTTACTCCACTATTTTCTCCACCTTTTACTCCACTATTTTCTCCACCTTTTGCGTTGTCCTGCACACTTCTATATAAATTTACCCGGAACATATCATCAAATACTTCCACAGTCGGAACAGGCAGTCCATATTCTCCGGCAGCACTTATAATTCTTCTGATGCCGCTTCCCCACGCTTCTACCAGTCCCATCTGACCGAAAATATTAGCAATCAGCTTATTTCTAATCTTAGAATGACCTTTCATCACTTCCTCGTAGGTTAATCCATTGTATAAACCGCCGGGCGATGTCACTTCCAAGCGATCATCGTAAATCGCTACTTGTATGCAGGATTCATCTAACAGGTTTCTGTGACAATGGGCATTGATTATCATTTCACGAATTGCTTCTACCGGAAGTTCATAGCTTTCCCGACGCACCAAACCATCTATCGTTGCTCCAAGTCTGATATTTCTCAAAACAAAATCAACCGCGCTCTCTATCTGCTTGTATATTGGTCCGGTATATTCCCGTTTATCAAGGAAAACCGTTCTATCCGTTCCCTTGAATACAGCACACTGTGTCTTTGAAAATGGAAAATAATCAGAAGTAAGCAGCACATATGCATTTGATGCAAGCACATTGCTTTCGCTGTTCTTCAAGATTTTCCAATTCAAAAGCTGCTCTTTTCTTACATTATGTCCCGAAAGCCCTGCCTTTTTTCGGAAATCTTCAATATCCTTACATAAAGCCTGCGTTGCTTCTTCTGTCACTTCATATCCTACGCAAGTAAGCTCATCCCAAGAAATACGGGCACCTTCCATCTCCAGCTCGCTTATCTTTTCCTGATGAGCCGGTCTGGAAGTACCAGCCACACGTATATAAGTGCCTTTCTCCTTGCCTTGAGATTTAATATAATATGGTCTGTTTTTTCCTGCTTCCACAATGATAACAATGACTGTCTTGCCTTCAACCGTCTGTGGCTCAATGTCCGGTATGATCTGCGGCTCACAGGCATCTGATATAGCATTCGTCAGCGCATCCATAGTCTGAAACAGACTATCATTATCCACACCAACAACCTGATGTGTTTTATCATCTATCCCTATAACCAGTCTGCCACCTTGCGTATTGGCAAAAGCCACAACTGTTTTCATATATTTTTCGCTTTTATCCGGTACAACCACCTTGTATTCAATATTCTTGGATTCGCCGGAAAACAGCTCATCTTTTGCCATAACGCTACCTCCAATTTTCTTGTTCTAATCCTATGCAATATTTTTCAAGATCTTATAAAGCTCCTGCGCTTCATCTGCACTCATGGTAATTCCATTACCCATTTTTTCTATCTTCTTCGCTTATTTCATATATATCATATATCAAATTGTTGATTTCATGCTCTATATCAAGTATTCTTGACCAGTTTCAATTTCATAAAAATGACGTTTGTCTTTATCAGAAATTGATAACAGCTCACAATATTTTTTCTTCATTTTCATGCAAATCAATATCTTCAACCTGCAATTTTCCCCTGATAGTAGTTGCAAAAACTTCATATTTTTCATATTTTAAGGAGACTTTGCGCTGCACACAGCGCACCATACCCCACCCGCTCATTCGGATAGTCCGTCTCGCCCCGCAGCTTCTTCGCGCCTTTTCGCAGATATGCCTTTAGTTTCTCCCCGTACAGATACGGATCATTTCCCTTTTCAATTCCCCATTCCATCAAAAGTGCCGCTGCGCCGGAAACGAGCGGTGTCGCAAAGGAGGTCCCGCTTACGCGCTGCGTGCTCCCCTCCGATGCCGGAACCAAAAGATCGACCCCCGGCGCTGCCAGATCCGGCTTGGAGTCTGCAAACATCAGGCGGTTTTCCCTGTTTATTTTCTCGCCTCTTCCCGAAAAATCCGCATACGCTTCATAATATGAGTGGATTGCTCCGACCGAAATCACCTTTTGCGCCGTCGAAGGAATCGTCATCGTCAAAAGCGGATCGGGTCGTACAAACCGCGTATCTGCAGAACGGCTCTGCTGGGTCGGTAAATACAACTGATAGCTGCCGAGCACGATTTTTTCCGGAATCAGGTGAAAGGTCCAGATTCCGGACTCAATATAACGATCCCGTGGGAGCAGGTCAAAAAAAATCTCCTGCCAGACAGAGTACGGCGACGGCTGCCCGGCATAAACCAATACCTCCGTCCCGTTTGTCAGCACATCCTGCCGTCCGTTTTTATCTGGCTGTACGATGATTTCCTGTCCGGATGGTGTCTGCAAAATCACTGTGAACACATCGGCATAGTTTTTCCACAGCTGTATATTCAGCGTCCGCTCATATTCCCCGATGATCAGCTCAAGCGTTTCCCTTTCCCTCTGCAGATCGCCGGACAATCCGTCAGCACGGGAACTAACGTCCGCTACATTTTTTTCCAGTTGTCCGGACGCATGACCGCCTGCCGCACCCTCGTTTCCGCAGCCTACACAGATTGCCGTCCGCCCGCTTTCCGCCGCATTGTCCAGAAAACGACACAGCAGGGAGGAACCGTCATGCGGTCCGTAGCAGTTTCCGTAGCTGATGTTGATGACGAGTGGCTGCCCGATTTTGGCAGCTTTGGAAAGCGACCAGGACACTGCGCTCATCAGCTGCGTTGTATGTGGATAGCCATTCTGTTTTTGGGAAAGCTTCACGACCAACAGCCCCGCGCCCGGCGCAGCGCCCCTCAGCCGGAGATTTGGATTGCTCCCGGCAGCAATCGCCGCCACCGCCGTTCCATGTCCGGAGCGGTCGATGCTCGGCACAAGCTCCAGCGCCCCGTCCCGGCTTTCTGCCTGCAGTGCCTCGTCAATCTGTTCCTGTGAAAACTCCCGTTCCAGTTCCTGATCCCACAAAGCCAGAATCCGACTGCTGCCATCTTCCTTTCGAAAATCCGGCATCCGATAATCGATCCCGGAATCCAAAACAGCGATCAACACGCCTTTTCCATCCAGGGGTGCGCCCTCATCCCCCTGTGAAAGAAGCGGCAAAATACAGCTGACACGCTTCGCCTCATACAAACCGGTCTGCAGATTTTTCGGCATCTCCACATATTCGATCTCCCGGGCAGCCACGAGCGCTCCGATCTGATCCTCCGGAAGCTTTACAATTGCATAGCCCGCCAGAAGCTTTTGTGTCTCCATTCCGGGTATCTGCAGTCCGTCGATGTCCCCACTGTATTTGACGATGACCTCCCGCAGGTTTTTGTCCCTGGTCACTCCCACATCCAGAACCTCCGAGCGTTCCCTCTGTCCTTTACTTGCCGACAGGCTCAACAGCAGCAGATCCTCCAGCTTTTCTGATTCCATGGCAGATCATTCCTTTTCTGCAGAGGCTTCTTTCTTATATTTATGCCGGGAGCATCCGATGGTGCCTGCTTTTTGCGGTATTTTTGTCGACGTGCAAGATGAAAGGCAAGTTAGAAACTCTTAATCTGCTCTTCGTCAAGTCTTTTGAGAATTTCACATGCCAGCTTAACAGCGTTATCAAAATCGGCATAAGCTGAAATTCCGTAATGTGTATGTGCATAGCGAACCGGGACTCCGATAACGATAACCGGAACCGCTTTTTCAGTCAGATGTATCGCTGCACCATTGGTTGCACCAGCACTGCGGACTGCATCCTGAACCGGGATACCAAGCTTTTCTGCCAAATCCAACGCATATCTTTGATAACGCGGATTGGTAATCATACGGGCATCTATGTGACGCAACATCGGTCCACGCTTGATAGCTGTCTGAACCATATATGGTTCCACACAGGTATCATCTGCCGGGCATCCCTCAAAAACAATTGCGATATCCGGCTTAATTACCTGTGCTGTCACGGTGGCACCACGTACACCAACCTCTTCCTGTGCTGCACAAGCACCAACAATATCAACATTCAGCTCCTGACCGGCCAGGTTATGCATCGTCTTAAGAATCGCTGCGCATCCCAGACGGCAGTCAAAGCTCTTGCCTACCATCAGATCTGTAGTTTCTGAATATGTAAATGTCACATCCGGCACCACCGGTTCCCCGATCCGAATCCCGAACTTTTCCATTGCCTCTTCTTTCGAAACAGCTCCAACATCCACCGTGATATCTTTCATATCCAAAGGAGCCTTACGCTCCTGTTCTGTCATGAAATGCGGAGGCTTGCTGGCAGTAATCCCCGGAATATATTCTCCGAATCGGTTGCGAACCCAGACTTTATGTGCCGGAATATTGTGGTTAACCCAACCTCCGAGCTGAATAATGCGAAGTGTTCCGTTCGGGCAGATTGCCTGCACCATAAAACCAACCTCGTCGCTATGTGCGTCAAGCTGAACAACCGGACGCTTGCCATTATTTTCTTTGCGGCGGATATACAGGTTGCGCATACAATCTTCTGTAATTTCTCCAAGTCCTTCTGCATAAGGACGAATCGCTGCTACCACTTCATCTTCGAAACCAGATGTACCGTTTGCATTTGAAATTGCTGCAATCATTTCCAGCGTTGTTTTTTTATCCATTCTAATCTCCATTCTGCAGGCGCTTTGCGCCTAAGGAACCGCGAGCAGAACTTCCAGTTCTGCTCTGCGATCCTGGCTACTTTGTGGCGCCTGCGACACAAACAATAGAATGTACGCTCTGCGAGCATTCTATTGTCATGAATAGCTGTGTGAAAAATAAGCGATCACGCTTATTTTTCACACTAACTCCTCATATTCCTGTTTCAATTCCTCTGCCAAATACGCATCGCTCATGCAATGCATATCAGAAACACCATCACGGATCAGCTGATAGACCTGGGAATGATAAAAGAAATCCAATGCCGCATCCAGTGAAAGTCCCTGCTGTTTAGCAAAACATTCGATAACACGGCTATATTTTTTCTGAAGCAAAATCGGATTTGCTGTCATAGTGTTTCACTCCCTTCAAAATGCAACAGAGACAGTGCTTTCTCTGTGCGGAAACATATTTGCAGGTTCGGCTTTTCATAACGCAGGCGGTTGATAGCTTCCGTTTTATCAATCAGTCCGTCAAAGAACAGCTCCACGGTATTAAACACCTTATCGTTGGCAACACCACCCACAACAAAGTCATAATCCGTCGAATCTTTTCCGCTGCGGCAGTTCAGAATGAAATCCAGCCACTCTTCGGAATAAGAATCGAATTTCAGCGTTTTCAGTTCAGCTTCCCGCCTTTCATCATATTCATACCTGGAGATAATACCATCTTTCCCACGGCGTTTGAACTTACCACACCACTTCGCCGCCTGTTCATACAACGGCGTGACATAGAAGCCACGCCCGAAGTCTACATTGGGGCGAGAATGAACCAAATCCGGCTTTGCAATTTCTAAGAAAGAACCATGATAGAGAATCATACTTCCACACCCCTTTCTTTCATCACGTCAAGAAGGTCATCAACGATATATTCCCGACTCTGGGTATGCAGCACTTCATATTCCGGCACAATGTAACCGTTCAGAATATCGCTTTGTTCGGTAAATGCCTGATAGACACGCTCTGCATCCACACCCAGCTTTGCTGCTACATTTTCAATACAAAATACAGCAAACTCCAGCTCACTGGAATTTTTGATTTTTTCATCTGCCATAATCTACACCACCTCCTTCGAAATCACTGTTCTCGATTTGAACGCTTTTCTCCGTGATATGTAAAGGTTTCATAAGTTATGCCTTTTTCAGCTCTTTGTTCAGTAGTAATTCCGGTCTGATGATTTGAGCCTTCAGCAATTGAAAGTTGCGGAAGACCTCTCTGTAAGATAATCTGCATATAAAACATCTCCTTCCTGCCATATTTTTATGTTATGCAATAATCACCAGTCACTATCCCAGTCACTGCCACCTGAATCCCAGCTATCACCGGAATCCCAATCATAATCGCTGTCATAATCACTGCTCGAGCTGCCTGAGCTCTCATAATGGTCTTCATAATAGCCGCTATTTTCAAATTTGATAATCGAGCTGTCCCACACCAGATCTGAATAGTCAAAGCCATATAGAGATTTGTTATCCAAAACCTCCTGTGGAACAGCCGAGCGGCTGATTTCATTATAATCATAGCTGTCGTCATCGTATTCGAACCAGCTATAATGACTGTTTACATAGACCGTGTCATTATACTTGAAGTAATCAGTTTTGCAATAATTGTGTATAGGTGTAATGAGCACAAGTGCAATTAGAAGTACAGTAATAAAATAATGCATGGCATGGCGCATTGCACTGCCTTTTGGCTTTTTAAGCCATGCTGCGTACATTCCAAACGGCTTAAACCTTTTGTGATTTTCAATAAAGTCTGTCAGGAAAAATGTGCCTACAATACCGGCAATACCCGATATCAGCAAATTCCAGCCAATGCCCTTAAACGTATCATTGAGTGCAAATCCAACTATAATCAGGACAATGAACATAACAATGCCTATAACCATAGCAATAGATGGCTTAATGATATACTCATTTACATTTTTATATGAAAATGTATCTGAAAACATCTTCTTCGTTTCCTGAACAAAATCCTCATTCGTATGCTTCTGCTGATGCGCTTTTTGATTTAAAATCTCATCCTTTAATTTAAGATACAGCTCATTAACAGCATACGCCTCATCTGTACCCTTATATCGCACCGCACGAGTGCCGTCGGCCTTATTTTTGTAGACGATAAATTCATTTCCACCTGATAAATACCAAATGCCCTAGGCTGTCTGTAGTCTATTCCTATAAAAAATCGTGTGATTTCATATGGTGGAAGATGTCTGTCCTCGTACCATTTTGCAAGCTCTGCTATGGTCTTCGGTGTACCGTCTGCCGTCCTTTTTATTGAATTATTGCTGGCACCACAATAAGGGCACTGCTCAACAGTCTCAGGTATCATGGAACCACAGTATTCACATTTAATCTCCAATTTAATTCCCTCTGACTTTCTAAAACCTAAATTTCCATAAATATACTATCAAATATACTCCTCAAAGTCCATAATTCAGTTATTATTATTCCTAATCAAAATCTGTATGATTTTATCATAATT
>OLSC01001139.1_pt1 | contig 26772 bp, 20 predicted proteins | sample 1672881 | NCBI WGS metagenome assembly OLSC01 (sample SAMEA3136733, study PRJEB25190) | human gut metagenome | biome: human gut; feature: human-associated habitat; material: faeces | place: Austria | collected 2013
GCTCAAGATGATGAATGGAGTGTTAGAAAACGGTAACTATCAGCTCGGTCAATTCCAGCTTGTAGAATTGTGAAAAATCAAGATTTACTTGAAGAACTGACCAAAGCAAAATCTGAAGAGGAATACTCATGTCAAAAAAATACACAGAAAGAAAAGATGGTATTAAATCTGTAACATTAGTAATCGACGCATATAACGGCAGAAAACTGGAAATTCCACTTGAAGTGTGGCAGGTCGATGTTATACGTGAAATACTTGGCTTAAGTGTAGATACAACTAATTTAGATACTTATTGTATGCGAAGCAAAGAACAAACAGATGAGAATATGAAAATATATCATCATCTTTTGAGAAAATCACATAACGAGGAATAGAAATGATTTCTAAATGATTGGAACTTTTAGGATAAATGACAATTCAGTATTTTACTAAAATGGGAGAATATAGATGAATTTTATAGATAAAGCTTTAGAAGAGCTTACAAATGGTGAAGATTTTGTTCAAGCAATGGCAGATATTTATGAGCATACAGAAGTACGAGAAAAGTTAGACAAATTTCCATCTTGGATTAGAAATATCATAACCGTTATTGATTATGACACTGAATTATCTATGAATGGCTTAGATTTTAAATCATATAGGAATGTTATTGATGCCTTAACTGATATGGGATTGATTAAAGAAGCGGACATACTAATTGCTTATGAAAGTGATTATTCTCAAGAAAATGCAGATATTTGTTATTTTAAACTAGCCTTAAATAATGACTATGAATCATTTTGGAACAGAGTATACTCATATGCTGATAAAAATATAAAGAGTTACCAAATATAAATTGAACAAAATCGCTGCGCGATGGCCTACCAAGGCTATGGCATAGCGATTTTCTTTTTTCTATAACAAAACAGTGGAAAGCAAGTCCTAAAAGTAGTATTGTTAAGTCACCACAACGAAACAATCAAACAGGATCGACCTTCCCACTGCCTATGAAAAGAATACCACCCTTCCGCTTGGTTGGCAAGCGGTTTTATGACCCAAATGCACCTCCATATAAAGCAGTGTTCCGGATAACTACTGATTTTATATGGAGGATTTTATTATGTATGAAAAATATTTAGAACAGCTTGAGGAAGCCGGGAAAATCCGTAACCTCAAAGATCGTTCCATCAGTTGCTATAAAAACTATGTTTCTTACTTTCTGAAATATCAGAATAAGAATCCCAAAGAACTTACCTGTCAGGATGTCAGGGTTTTTTTGCTTGCGAAAAAAGAGGAAGGACTGAAAGCCACAACTCTGAATCTTTACAATTCTGCCATCCGTTTTTTCTATCGAAATGTCCTGCATATCCTTTGGGATGACATCACAGTTCCACGTATGATCCTAGAACATAAGCTTCCTACTGTACTGACTGCCTCTGAGATTGACCGCCTGTTAGATGCTGTTGATGATATCAAATATAAGGCTATGTTCGCAGTCATGTATTCCTCAGGTATGAGAGTTTCTGAAGTGATCCATCTTCATTATGACGATATCTCCCGTTCAAATATGCAGATCCATGTCCGGGATACCAAGAATAGAATGGACCGTTATACCATTCTCTCCAAACGTTGTCTGGATATCCTTACACAATACTGGTTTGAGAAAGGTCGTCCCCGTGGCATCCTGTTTCCGAATAAATTTACCGGTAATTATCTAACAGTCAGTACTCTGGAACAGGTAATGCGACGGGCAGTAGCTGATACAGAACTTCCAAAGGCAGCAACCCCTCACTGTCTCCGCCATAGCTTTGCAACCCATCTGATGGAACAGGGCATAGAACGGCATAACATTCAAGCACTGCTTGGACACCGTGATCCGAAATCTACGGAAGTTTATCTTCATGTCAGCAACAAATCCCTCATGGGCATTCAAAGCCCTTTTGACAGGAAAGATGGTGCTGACCATGAATAAACCCACTGTCCAGGATATTTTTCGACATTTTTATACAGCATACCTTGAAAAGTATTCTCCATCCCCGGAACAGGCAAAAACTGCCCGGAACATCTTGAACTGTAAAACAGGAGCTTATGGTGCAAATATCAGTGTATGTGAAGACTGTGGTGCTGTCCAGATCCATTATAATTCCTGCCGTAACCGCTGTTGTCCCATGTGTCAGGCAGTCCCAAAGGAAATGTGGATGGATGCCCGCAGGGAAGATGTACTTGATGCACCTTATTTCCATCTGGTGTTTACAGTCCCTGATATTCTGAACCCAGTCATTTACAGTAATCAGAAACTGTTATATGACACGCTCTATCATGCAGCCTCTGCTACCATTCAAGAACTTACATCAGACCCAAAGCACCTTGGAGCTTCCGTTGGTTATATCTGCATCCTTCATACATGGGGCTCTGAAATGAACTTCCACCCTCACATTCATATGATACTGCTCGGCGGTGGACTGACACCGAAAAATGAGTGGAAAGATAATGGTACGGAGTTTTTTCTCCCTATATGGGCTATCTCCAAAGTATTTCGTGGGAAATATATGGATGAACTGAAAAATCTCTGGAATACAGATCAGCTTGAGTTTCATGGAACAGCAGAAAAATACCGTAATCATTATGAATTCAAAGAACTTATAGATTCCTGTTACGACACAGAATGGGTTCCTTACTGTAAGAAAACTTTTAACGGTGCACAATCTGTGATTGATTACCTTGGAAAGTATACCCATAGGATCGCTATCAGCAATCACCGCATCATCCATATGGATGATGAAAATGTTACTTTTTCTGTTAAGGATTACCGGAAAGAAGGACAATGGAAGGAACTGACCATTTCCGGCATTGAATTTATACGGCGTTTTCTGATGCATGTGCCCCCCAGACGTTTTGTCAGGATCCGGCATTATGGACTTCTATGTTCCCGCAGCAAACACAAAAAACTCACTTTATGCCGGAATCTTCTCGGATGCAAAAAATATCTTTCAAAGCTCAGGGATAAGGAAATGCCGGAAATACTGAAACAGCTATACAGGATAAACATCTGTGTATGTAAATCCTGCGGTGGACATCTTGGAAAACCACAACTGAGAATACCGCAAAGGTGTTAAAATCCAAATCTTTTATATGTTTTTTAAGCCTCAAAATCCTGAGGTTTTATTGTTGTATCTATTTATCTGAAAATCCTTGATTTCTGTAGCGTCTGCATAGGAAATCCTGTATAATCATGGATAAGAACAAAAGATTAAAAGTCCATAGGTAGTATCTACTCGGACGCTCACTTTGTTCAATTAGGTCAAATCGAAAATGGAGTAAACGAAGGGGCAGTTCACTGAAATGTCAAAACTGCTTTTTCGTTTACTCCATCATCGATTCTAACCTAAAGAATTTGTGGTAATATTATACCTTGCAGTCAAAGATATTGCCACTATCGTTTCTATTTCTCCAATTCGAACTCAAACCTTTGTACAACACAGTTATCCTTTACCTCAGAACAAATCTGATCTGCATTCTCATATAACATTGCCATTGTCTTTTTACACATCTTCGGAGAATCTGAAAGAATCCAGGAAATTCCATAAGATAATTCAATATACCCATAGGTATCATCATCTTTTTTCATGGTCACAATGTTCAATTCCAATAACTTAGCCAGTTCCATCGAAGCTCTCTGCAGTCTGATAAACAAAGCAATCTTCTCGGGATCAGGAACAATCTCTTTCATTTTTTCCTTCTCTTTAAAGCTTCTGATAATTTCTGCTAACTGAAAATCTCTCCGGTCATTTTCCAGCTGTAATTCTCCTTCAGAAAGATTCTCAGATTCTTCTGCTATCTGCTTATCCAGTTCTTCCATTTCCTTAGCTGCAACGTCATAATATTTACATTCTATCAGCATTCATCTTCTCCTTACAGACAAAAATGGAACAGTCAAACAAATACGTCCGAACTGTTCCCTCACTTCTTAAGTCCTCGGAGCATTGCCAATACAACAGCCTGCTCATCAGCACTCAGATCATTCCATATCTCCATCACTTCATTCTGTTTATCCGTCAGATGATTTTCTTTTTCATCCTGGAAAAACTGAGACAGTGTTACATCCAGTGCACTGCATATCTTTTCAAGCGTCTGTAATGATGGTGTACTCTCATTTGCAACAATCCTTCCAAGGGAAGACTGTGCAATTCCTGTCAGCTGTGCCAGTCTGTATTTACTCACATGACGTTTTTTGCATAAATCCTTTATATTCCCAGCAACATACTCTTCTATCTGCAAGTAAATACACCTCCGTTCATCATTACTGGTTTTATTTTACCTTCAATCTCAGCATTTTATTAGAGGTATATTACGCAAGTATTTAGTTGTGTTTTAAAAAGTATTTATACAAAAAAAGAAAATTTACTAAAGCGAAGATATGTTCCGGTTCTTATGTATCGTGTTTTACTGATACCAATTATAATAACAAATTTATTCTACCATGTATGAGTTATTTTGTCTAATATAATAATCTTCCATTGCACAATTTGAAGATGAATCTTTTTCATTTCTTTATCCATAAAAGTAGCCTAATAATAATGTAATTATCAGTGCCCTCGTTTTATTGACTCGGTTATTGTCACTCTGCTATCGCATCGTGCCAAAACCTCGTGGGAGATTATAATTAGCCTTCTCTTATCAAGTTAAATATAACCAGCTCCACGGATAGAAATCTTTGAGAAATTTCACTGTAAAGTCTTGAGACAAATGCCTAGGTGACCAGGCTCTATCGCTTCGCGCGAGCCTGGTCTTTATGCATTTGCCTCAATCCTTCCCACTGAAATTTTCAAACATTTCTACCCATGTCGCATATTAACATATTATTGCTTTTAGCAAATCAATAGTCACAAATGCCAATGACATTTGTGACCTTCTCAACATCTCTTTCACGGAATATACGCCCTCTCCCAAACACACATGTCCGGGATACTGCCAGACATGTCTCCGTCCAACCGAAGTGTCTGATTCCCGCCTAGCCAGAAATTATAATATTTCTGGCTAACTGCCAGGCAGATGTATCAATCCTGGCAGTGCCCGATTCGTATATTCCTCTCCATATTATCATTTTAAGTATGTTGCCTATAATATTTTAAGGGATGACTGTCAACCCTGTTCGATCAGAGTCCGCCACATATATGTTTCTGAAGAATTTATTCTTAATATTCCATCGTCTCATTCTGGATTATTTCATCTTCGTTTTTCTCTGTATCCTCTTCTGTTTTTACTCTCAGATATGGATTCTCAATAATTTCAGCCTGCTGGCAGGGGTAATTAGAAAAAACATATACGGTACAATTCTCTCTTAAAAGTCTTGCTCTTCCCACAGCCTGTTCCAATTCTGACTCAATGAAGAAGAGCTGCATATTTCTCATTTTCTTATCAGCGTAGCTCATCATAGGGAAACTATATCCACCTCTTTCCACACGGTATCTGTGTAAGCTGCCACTTGTATCGTATCCAAGCATTGCTCCTACCATTTTATACAGAACTGGTGAATTATGTGGTGTACCTATTACAGCTATATCCATTCCACGATATACATTAAATCCCTCCGTCTTACCAAAATGAATTTCTGAGTCTGGTGCCAGCATTTTAAAGGTGATAATCGGAATATCCCCGATATACTTTTCCTTTATCTCTTCCAGAACATCTGTCCCTCCATTTTTATTGAAAAAAGCTCTGCTGAGAGTATGTGCCGTGTACTGGAGCACCTTTCCTTTATATTCAGCCTTGTATACTTCTCTGAAATTAATGGTTTTTCCAGAGAAGTAATCCTCATATAAAGCTCTGTCAGCAGTTGCTGATAATATAGTCATCTTACTACAGTCTCCGAAATCATACTTCTTAATAAACACAATTTCCTTCTTATTTTTGCACATGATAACATGGGTACTATCAAACAACTTTGGAACCGGTCCTGTAAACTCATTTCTTTGCTCATACAGCTTTTCCAAAACTGATTCTGACAGACTGGTGAAATTGACCTGAATGGTTTCTTCATTATCCAGTTCTAAAATTCTCTCAAGCTGCTCTCTATTATCCGCATCTATAAATGGCAGTTCCAATAATTTCTCAATATCTGACAGCGGTAAACTACTTGTAAAATGAAATAATGTCATAAGCAGGTCTTCATCAATGATAATTTCATAGTCCTGCATTTTGTATAATTCTTTCATTAAAAAAAGCGCATGTGTCGTAACAATACACCGCGCTCCGCTGTAGCCTATTTTTCTTTTTTTCAGTATCTCGTTAAATATCTCTAACTGTCTTGGGGATAGTTCATCCATATGTTCCTTTTTATATTCCAGTATGGTCTTTTTTCCTCTCTTGGTGAACCCCTTGGAAAAGTCCTTGTTAAGTTTCTCCTCTAAATCCGGAAGACCTAATTGTGCAATCTTGGTATACATACTTTCTGTTATTTCACACTCAACACCTTTGGCTTCTATTCTTTCAGCCACCTCACGCTGCAGCTTGATTGTAGGCACTGCTATGATAAATTTCTTACCTATCCAGTTTTTTACAATCTCAGCGTACTGTTCCGTTTTTCCTAAAGCCGTCTGTGCTTTTATAATGTGGATATCTGCATTTCTGGCAGCTACCGCTTCCTCAAGCATTTTTTTAAGCACAGATACACATTTATCAATTTTGTAAAAAACCTCTGTATTTTCTAATTTTCTGATTTTCCTGCTTGCTTTGTCATAGAGGGATTTACCTTTACAGTTATTATAATATGGACAGGTTGTTTTTGAATTTTCACAGTACATAGGGCTGCCATTTAATATATTATGTTTTCTATTCTGGTTTAAAGTATGGTTCCATTTACCAGTACGTTTCTGCAAATTATCAAAAAATAATTTTTTTCCACCTTTTATATGTACCAGACTGGTCACAAGAAGGAACTCCTGATCATAATGTATGTCTTCTCCATTAACAAAGTCATTTAACAGAGGACATAGTTTACATAATGATTCCTGGTTATATCCGGTCAGTGTTGGAATATCCTTTCTTATTTTCTGCTCTTTCGCAGAATCTCCCTCACACGCTTTGCCTTCGCTATATGGAAGCATGATTATGCCGTTATCATTAATTTTGTCTTCAATTCCTTCTAAATCAAATTCATTCTCATTGTAAATACATAGTTCTCCGTTCTTAACACATATCCCGCTCTTTTTTCCAAGTCTTTTTAGTTCCTTACTATTATTACGCCCCTTTGTCTCCCTATAATAAATTTCCAGATTCCTTGCAAGCTCCACAATATTAATTTTTGCATACGGCTTCTTCTCTATTATCCCTTTTCCTCCGAGAAAATACCCGCCTAAATTAAGGCATTCTGCACCCACAGGTGAAAAAAATGCCCTTAGCAGAATATTAGCAGCTTTCGCAAGTGCAGGATTCTTTATCCAACGATCCATCAAAAAAACAGCTCCAAATCCCTTTTGGTTTGCACAGCTTCCAAGTGTTTTATATGTAAAAGCATAGGACAAGCTATATTTTTCACATTTTTCTTTAAACTCACGATATTTCAGATCACCATCAAATTCCAATACCAAAAGTGTCTGTCCTACAAAGTTTTCCTCATCTGTTCCACCATCTAATAAAGCCCTGCAAAAAGCCTGTCCATTATTTCCAACGCTCTCTATAATTTCTTTTATGGTTAAGTCTTTAATACTTTGCCTCTTCTTAAAACGATCAGCAATCAGTCCCATATGTAATGAAGCAAGTGTCATATCCTTATATTTGTTAGAATCTATATTTATGTACATTGTACTTCCTTTCCGATAAATTTCATACTGATACATAGTTTATTCAAGCTAAACTGGTCACTCCGGGAGTATGGCATGACAGTTTGTAAGCAAATTGGGAATGCTCTATTTAAACCTATGAGATTTCTATAAATATACACTTTTGCTTACAATCTGCTCATATCAGCTCTCAATAGCTCCAGTTACGGTTCATATAAGTGTTTGAGCTTGAAAAAACTTTATATGGCATTTGAAATTCATCTATAGCATTTTTACAGGACTGTTCTGCTTATATTTATTTCTTACAAAACTAACCTTGCTCACATATAAGTAAAACCAAATATCAAACAGGAGGTAACAATTATGTCAACCACATCTAATTCAGTGCCTGCAGGGAAGGAAAATTCTATTTTGACTGTTTTAAGTGTCTCAGAAGTTGCTGAGTATCTTGGAGTGGGAAAGAACAGGGTTTATGAATTGCTTAATGACGGTAGCCTTAAGGGATTCCGTATGGGGGCTACCTGGAAGATCAGCCGAATGGCTTTGGAGAATTATATTTTGAATGCTTCGAAGCTTTAAATTCAGACAAAAAAGAAAACAGGGGGATGTGAAAGTTTATTTTGCAGCAGCCTGTTTACCAAACAGTGTGTTCTTGTACTTGGAAAGGGCTGTGAGAAGTACCATTCCAAAGATTCCGCAGGAAATAATCTCTCCGGCACCTACAGTAAGCATCATAAGTGGAATCGGAAGATTGACGGAATAGCCGTAACGAAGTACGAAGGGTACCAGAACAGCGTTGGCTACGATTGGTGGAACTGGTGCCAGCCATTTGCTGCTGTTACGAAGTTTGTAAGTAAATACAGCTCCGATAAGGGTGGCAATACTTCCAAATGCAATATCCAGAGGAATGGCACCGCCAAGCAGGTTGGCGAGGATACAGCCGACAAAAAGTCAGGGAATGGCAGCTGGTGTGAAGAATGGTCAGGGCTTCGGAAATTCGAACCTGGATTTCTCCATAGCTAAACGGTGCAAACACCAGTGTCAGTACAACATAGACGGCCGCAATCAGAGCTGCCTGTACCAGAAACAGAGTACCTTTGTTTTTCATATTCATTTGTCGCCTTTAGTTTTGTTTTTACGAGTGGAAGGTCACGAACACTCGATTCATTTAGCGCCGGGAATCGGCGGAAAAGCCTTGTAAGACCTTGTTTTTGTGGGCTTTTCAACGGAGGTGAGTATAGCATATTTGGGAGAGGAATGCAAGGGAAAATAGGGGGCGTACTCACAATTTACCCACAATGAAATTTAAAATGGTGAAAGGCACTCAATGCCGTTGGGTATTGGGTGTTTTTTTAACCATTTTTTCTAGCTGATGTATGAGTTTAAATGGTTGTTCTAATTGAAAAATGGTGTAATCGCGTATAGCCTGTTGCATTCGGATAAAATCATCTAAGTTAATATGAGCTCGTCTTCCTTCGGGATCCTCGATTTACCGCCTAATCTTTACCAGGGACAGGGCGGCTATTTCTTATGTGTGTATGTAAGGATAGATACAATTAAGCTGGCTGTTGTCAGAATAATCATAAGCATCTCATAATCGCTCATAAGCATCCCCTCCTGTCAAGATTCAGGATCAGGGAACCACAGCCGCTCTACTGGCTGCCTGGATAAATATATTATGTTTGATTTATATGTTGGGCCTCTTCAATTTTTTGCTGTATTAAGTGAACATTTAAATCATCCCAATAATTCGGGATAATATTTGCAGCAGAAAAAGTGAAAAGTGAAAAGCTGTAATAAAACAGTAATTCTATATTTTTTTATGGAGATTTCTGACAGCTATTTTTCTGCATCAGCCAGATTCTTTTTTAATTCGCTCATCTTATCACGTAGTTCAGCTGCCTGCTCGAAATTCAGGTCTGTGGCTGCCTGGCGCATCTGTTTTTCAAGCTGCTGGATCAGATTCTTCAATTCTTTGGTACTCATGGATTCCGGATCCTTCTTTAGCTTCATTTCTGTTTGTGCAACAGCCTTGGAAACAGCAATCAAGTCACGGACTGCTTTTTTAATAGTGGTAGGAGTGATCCCATGTTCTTCATTATACCGTTCCTGGATTTCCCTTCTTCGGTTGGTTTCTTCGATAGCATTTTTCATAGAATCTGTCATCACATCTGCATACATGATAACGTGCCCATCACTGTTTCGGGCTGCACGGCCGATGGTCTGGATCAGAGAGGTTTCGGAACGGAGAAAGCCTTGGCAATATAGGTGTCAGAAGAGGGAACGTAAGCCTCCGGCTGGTAGTAATCGTAGTAGGAGACAAAGTATTCCACTGCGTTCTCAGGGAAGAATTACTTAAATTCTCCATAGAGCTGCGCTGCCAGTGTTTTATTATGTGCCAGAATCAGTGTTGGCTTGTTCAGCTGCACAATAACATTCGCCATAGTAAACGTCTTATCAGACCCTATCACTCCCAGAAGGGTCTCAAACTGTTTTCCCTCTTTAAAGCCTTTCACCAGCTTGGCAATAGCCTGCGGCTGGTCTCCAGTCGGTTTGTACTCCGAATGCAATTCAAAATGATCCATAGTTTTCTCCTGATGTTTTTGAAAAAATAACAGTATAGTTCCTTTTCACATCATTATATCATTCCCCATAAAAAAAGCACAGAACAAACCGAATGTTTGTTCTGTGCTTTTTCCCTATACCACGTTACGTTCCATCATTACGCCCAGTAAATTCTGCATCCAGTTTCATGGCTCATATGAACCGGATGGCCAGGTGTATGCTCTGGCATATAAAATACATCATGGTATTCGTTTCTGGCCAGAAGCTTTCCATCCTGCTCTATCCACAGTGCAACATTATAGACGTTTCCACTGTGAATCGTTCCGTCAAAATCCCAGAGCTTTGTGAGAGAATCCTCTGCTATGACAATGCTTTTCACATCCTCAGCTACTACTTTGCCTGTTTCGTCAGTAATGCTGTAGCCTACCTGGCAGGTTCCAAGCGGATAACTGTAATCGTTTACTGCATAAATTGCATCCAGCTTGTCTTTAAATTTTAAAAATATTCCAATTGGCATATTGCTTTCCAGCACAGCCTGCAGACCCTTTTTCGGAAGCCCCCAGTAATCATAAATTCCGTAAAATGTTTGCGGACACATATCATTAAATAAGAACTGCACATAGCCTGCGTTTGGCTTATACTTCTGCATACGGTAATGTTCAATAAAATATTTCAGCAAATAATACTGATATTGTCCGATTGAATCCAAATTTTCCAGTATCGGCTGCAAACGGCGGTATACAGGTGGCATTTTTTTCAAGTCATCGATACATGGCGGTGCATCGAAGCCAAACTCTGTATTCATTTTTTCTGTCGTTCCATAGATATCACTGTAATGTCCCTCTGCACCGTCCAGTGAACCGGTATAGTTATGACTGTCTCCGCTGTCTGGATCATTTACGCAGAAGGAACCTTTAATGACCGGACGACTTGGATCATGCTCGCATACTGCTGCAAACAGCTTTGGACCTGGGCTTACCTTCATTGCATCACAGTCAGCCCGATCCATATCCGGAGTTGGATTTAATGTAAGATTACCTGGTTCATTCATGCAGATCCAGCAAAACAGAGAAGGATGTTTTTTTAGCATATCGACAGTTTCCAGGTAAATATGGATAAAACGGTCTGCAAATGCTTCGTCCACCGGATGCATCCAGTTATATTCAGAATCATGCATAATTCCAAGGCCAAGTTCATCACATAGCTCATAGAAAACTGGAAGGTCTACGTGTACGTGTACACGAAGCATATTAAAGCCGCTGTTTTTTATTTGCAGCAAGTCTCTGCGATAACGTTCTTCGTTCATTGCAGAAACATATGCATCTGGAAAATAGGCTGTTCCTCTCATGTAGAAATCTTTTCCATTTAAAATAAATTTTGTCATTTCCGGTGTGCGATGCATCTCAATTTTCCGGAAACCAGTTGTCTCCTCGTAAGATTCCATTACTGAGCCATCTTTTGCACAGAGAGCAACTTTTACCCGGTAGACAAAAGGCGTTCCTTTATCCCATGTATTCCAGAGACGGACATGAGAGAGTATTCCATCCAGGCTGGCAACGGTCGGTTCAGGGTCATTGCATGACTGTGTGCCGACCAGATCCTCATTCTTTAAAAAGACTACTGCTCCGGTAAAGCAGTCTGTAATACTCCACTTCAAAGACGCAGTTTCCAGATTCTTTATCTTAACTTTCAAATGCAGACTGGCATTCTCCAGCGTATCATCCAGCTGATAAGAAAATTCCGGGTTTTCTGCAAAGCCAGCTCCCTTTTGTATTTTCAGGCTGACGCTTCCATAAATGCCGACCGGATTTACATCTCTTTGAATGAACGTGTCAGAATGCTCATAAGTACCTTTTACCATATTTCGGTAGATTAAAAAGGTACGCCGTTCCTGTCGGTTTGCTGCAACCTCGTCATCCCATGGTGACCAGACTTTTACGATCAGTCGGTTCTTTCCGTTTCTCTGTACTGCCTCGTCTAGTGAAAAAGAAAATGGAGCTGAATATCCTTCATGACTACCAAGGTATACACCATTCAGCCAAACTTTGCAGTAATAATCCACATTTGTAAAACAAAGTTCTATATGTTCTTCTGCTCCAAGTGCCAGTTCAAACTCTTTTTTATACCACCATGGGGCATCATTAAAATATCGCAGTTCTCTTCCCCAGTACGGATGCTCCGAAAAAAGGAGCTGTAGGTGCTTTAATTCTGGCAGTGGCTCCCATTCTGAAATTTGTGGCCCCTGCAGTGTCATAAAATCCTCACGTTCTGGCAGGCCAAGCTGCTCACACGTATCATGTACATCCTGTAAAATATTCCAGTTCTTTGATAAATCCAGTTTCATATATCCTCCTGTATTCAGCTCTTGACAGCACCTGCTGCCATGCCCTCCATTACCTGTTTATTTAAAAAGAAATATACTATAATTGTCGGAAGAATTGCAATTACGATTGCTGAAAAGGTAGCACCCCAGTCTCTGCGTCCCATTTCACCAACAAAAGCGTTTAGTCCGATTGGAAGAGTTTTCATCTCGTCTTTTGTCATAAACGTATTTGCATAAGTAAACTCATTCCAGATTGACACAAAGTTATAGATAACCACTGTGACAGTGGAATTTTTTGCCATTGGAAATACTATCTGCCTGAAAATCCTAAAATTACCTGCTCCGTCAATTGCTCCCGCCTCCAGCAGTTCATTCGGTATGTATTTCATGAATCCAACATACAGGAAAATACACATTGGCAGACTGAAGCCTATCTGTGGCAGAATAACGGCAGCATAGGTATTACGCAATCCCAACGTATTATAAGTCTGGAACATTGGGATCAGACATGAAAATGTGGGAATCATCATGCCAAGTAAAAAAAAGGTTAATACCTTTTCGCTCTGTTTGAAGCGAATTTTGCTGATCGCATAGGCCGCCGGTGCACTTAGTACTACGATACCAAACAGTGTACATATAGCTACAACCACACTGTTAAGAAAATAGCGCACGAGACTGGACTGCGTAAACGCTTTGATATAATTTCCAAGATAAAAGCTACCAGGAAGCGCATATGGCGCAGAACCGGCAATTTCCTCTGGTGTTTTTAAGCTCGCTATAAGAACCCAAAATACCGGGTAACTTTGCAGCACTACAAAAAAGATAATGAAGATTAGAAATATTATTTTTGTTTTCTTACCTGCCTGTAACGTTTCCATCTAATCCCCCCCATCAATCACTGAATTTTTTCTGAATCAGTTTAACGATTCCTACGGCTATTAATGATTCAATCAAAATAAATACCGCAAGCGTACTTCCATAGCCGAAGTTTGACATACTGAATGCCGTTTTATACATATAGGTTGCCACAAGTTCTGTTGCATTACCAGGACCACCTCCGGTCAGGATGTAAGATACATCAAATCCCTTCAGACAGCCGTTTACAAGAATGACCAGAACCACAAAAAACATATTTTTAATTGCCGGAAGTTTGACAAAGAAATATGCCTGTATCCAGTTGCATCCATCAATATACGCAGCCTCTATGGTGTCTTTGGAAACATTCATCAGTGCGGCATAAAAAATAACCATATATAATCCACAGAATTTGTATCCATCAATCAGAGTCACCCATGTTAGTGCATATTTAAAATCAGATAAAAAAGCTATTGGTTTGAGATGCATCAGCTTCATCAGTGCCGGTATTACACCGAGTGGCTGAACTGACAGCAGTTTTTCAAAGATCTTGCAGACCGCCATAGATGAAATAATACAGGGAATGAAGTACAATACCCGGAATAGATTGGACCCCTTTTTAATTCCGGAAAGAAGGGTAGCCATTAAAAGTCCCATAAACATCTGAAAGACTGTGCCGAGCAACAGGAAAAACATATTATTCAAAAAAGCAGTTCGCAAATTTTTATCTGACAGCATTCGGCTGTAATTTTTCAAGCCTGCAAATGTTTTTTCTCCGATTCCATTCCAGTCCATAAAGCTGTAGCCAATAGTTTGAAGCATTGGGAAAAGAACAATCGACACATAAACCACAAGTGCGGGCAATAAAAAAAGCCATGGTTCTATTTTTCTTTTTGGCTTCATATTTGTCTTCCTTTCTGATATCCAGGGCTTTTGATTTTCAAAAGCCCCGAATGCTGTTTCTCTGTCTTATTTCTGATTTTTTACATATTCATCCATATTTGCAGCCCACTCTTCAGGAGTTTCCTGACCAAGTGCAAGGATGACGGTCTCTTTTTCCAGCGGCTCTACAAGTGCAGAATCAATAACTACATCCCAGCATTTTGCATACTCCTTCACATTGGACACATCCTCAATGATCTGCTGATATACCTTTGGAAGACTCTGCATTGTTTCTTCATCTGGCATTACGGATGGAAGCTGATTGTAAGAAAGACTTGCATCTGCATAATGTTCAAGAAGGTATTTCATCCACGCTTTCATCTCGTCATCCACAGCATCGGTGCGAATCGCAGTTCCAATACCGGAGTTTGCAAAGAAGTCGGTTGCTGTTGTCACATCTGCATCTGAATATGTTGGCATAGTGAAGTATCCAATATTATCTTTAATGTTTTCGTCCTCACCAATCATATCTGCCTGATCAAGTGCCCATGTACCATTATACATAATTGCTGCCTGTCCGGAAGCAAAGAGATCAATCATTGTATCGTAATCTGCACTGCTCCAGCCTTCCTGGAAGTACTGTGCAATATCCTGAATAAACTGTGCTCCTTTCAGTCCTGCTTCTTCACCAAAAGATCCTTCTCCGGATACTGCATTTTCAATATATTCATTTCCTGTCAGTCGGAATGGAACCTGTGCAAAGTAGCGGAGGATTGGCCAGTCACCACCCATTGCAATCGGAATAATTTCCTGATCCTGTAACAGTTTGCAATCTGCAAGTAACTCATCAAATGTTTTTGGAGTTTCCGTAATTCCAGCCTGCTCAAACAGATCTTTGTTGTAGAAGAAATATTCGGTGTTGCACTGCAGCGTCATCAGATTCAGACTGCCATCTGAAAGTCTTGCGTATTCCTTCGAGATTGGGAAAATCTGGTCATACATTCCAAGCTCTTTGTACAAATCTTCAAAGGAATAGGCTTTTCCGTCTGCAACAATATCTGCGAACCAGGTATCCGGATCGGAGTCAAACCACTCAGGCAATTCATCGCTTGCTGCCAGAATTTTCAGTTTCTGCAGATATGCAGTACGATCTGAAATATTCTCAATTTCAAAATTAAAGTCCAGATCAGGATTCTCTTCCTGGTACTGCTTGGCAATATCCTGTATTGCCAAAATTGCTGATTCAGATGCACTTCTGGATGACAGCCAGTTAATATTCAGTTCACGTTCTGCTGCATTTACTGTTACTCCAAATATAGAAGATGCCATGGCAGCTGTTAATGCTGCGATAAGTATTCTTTTTTTCATTACGATTTCTCCCTTTTAATTTAATTTTTTGTTCCTGAATATACTTCAAACCGGTTTAATTTTTTTCTGGAACTCTTTGTTGTCTTAATTATAATAAAATACGAATCTCTCCGGAATGGAGAAAATTCGTATTATTGGTAAAATCTTAAGTTGTCTTTAGATAGTTGCTGCTCACATTCTGATACTGTTTCGGTGATACACCGAAATATTTTTTGAAGCACTTACTGAAGTAACTGACATCGAAAAATCCGACTCTTTGAGCTACTTCTGTCACATTGTAATTCGTTCTTTGGAAAAGCTTGCCGGCCATTTCCATTCGTGTCTGTAAAATATATGCTCCAATCGTTGTATCTGTCTGTTTCTTAAAAAGAAAGCACATATACTGAAGATTGACATCCAGTGCATCCGCAATCTGCTCAAGGCACAATTCATCATCCTGATAATGTGCCTTGATGTATTCCTTTGTTCTTCTCACAATGGCAGAATTGCTGCTATTCTTTGAAAGATGTACCTGCTGTAAAATCTGTTCTCCATAGCGAATGAGTTCCGTCTGAATTTCTGAGACAGAACTGATTTCTATATAATCACTGGAAAAAAGCTTGCTGTTTTTTTCAACCGTTTCTGTCACTCCGTATTCCATAGCGAAATCCAGCAACGCAGACGACACCTGGTTGATCTGCAGCAAAAACTGTTCCCGAGATGGCTGGAGCAATGCAAGAGAGTCTGCAAATGTCCGCAGCATTTCTTTTACTAGGCTCCTCTGATTTTGTCGCATAGCAGCAACCAGCCGTTGGATAAAATCATCATTTTGCAGCAGATAGCCGTTTTCCTGCTGCTCTTCAGTGGCATCCTCTACGTAAAAAACGCCGGAATGTTCATAAAAACACCGTTTTCGTTCCAACGCAAACGCTTCAATATAGGAGTCATAAAGCTGATTGGCTTCTGTATAAAATCCTCCAATTACAGCAGTGGTTCCAAGATCGCCCTCCGGGTCACATACCTCAATCGTTTTTTTCAGCAGCGACCGAATCCACTCTGCATCATAAGGTGATTCACATATTCCTACAAGAAGGCAGAGCGATTTCTGGAAATTAATGTAACTGATGCAGCAGTTTTTTTCTCCAAGTAGTTCACAAAACACATTTTCTACCGTAAAGTAGTAAAGCTCATAATCTGTTTTTTTCCAGTTGCCCGGTAAATGATTAACCCGGTAAAGTATGGCGACATGGCGCTTGGCATCCAGTCGATAGCCCACCTCAGAAGCAAGCTTCTGCATTCCCTCCTGATCCTTATCTTTTCTTACAAACTGTGATGCTGCAAAATGTCTCATATAATTTTGATAGTTTCGCTTTTTTTATCCAGCACCTCCAGATTTTGATCCTTTTTCACTTCCTGATCGATTCGTTCACTGGTTTGCCTGAGACTCTTATGCAGACTCTCGACTGTCACAGGCTTCAGCAGAAAATCCTGTACTCCCATCTGAATGGCTTTCTGCGCATACTCAAACTTGTCATAACCGGAAATGATAATAAAGCGGGTCTGAAGTGCTTGTTTCTGTATATATGAAATTACATCAAAGCCTGTCATCTGTGGCATACTGATGTCGATCAAAATAATTTCCGGATGATACTGTTCAATCAGCTCGATACCAAGCTTTCCGTTTCCGGCGTCACCTACCACAGTAAATTCATCCTTAAAGCTCCTGACATATTTTATTAACGCCTGTCTGAAAAAATACTCATCATCAATAATAACGATTTTCTTCATATTGCTTTCTCCCCGCTGTTTCTTGGTCTCTTTCCAGTATAGACGATGCTGTTTCGTCTAAATGTTCCAGTTTCGGAATCCGTAATATCACGATTGTCCCTTTCCCTGGTTCACTTTCCAAGCGGATGCCGTATTCGGTTCCATATAAAAGTCGCACACGCCTGTTGATGCTGAATAATCCGAAAGAACCCTTTTCCTCTCCACGGGCTTCGTCAAGATTCTTATTCAGCTGACGGAGTTTTTCCGGTTCAATTCCGTTTCCATCATCCTTTACGGTAATTACAACAGTATCCGCTGCATTTTTTATGCTCAGTGAGACGAAACACATACGACCATCTGATGCTGTTCCGTGAACAATCGCATTCTCCAGAATCGGTTGCAGAGTCAATTTTGGAATTACGTACTGTTCCGTTCCCTTTTCACATACGATTTCGTAATCAAAATACTCCATGTGGCGTAATTTTTCAATGTATAAATACTGTTTTACCATATCAATTTCTGTAGCAATGGTTATAATATTGGATCCCTTGCTTAACGAATGGCGATAGAATCTGGCAAGTGTAGAAATTGCTTCGCCTGCCTCATCATAAATACCAAGATCTATCATAGATTTGATCATTTCAAGCGTATTGTACAGAAAATGAGGTTTAATCTGCTCCTGTATCAACCGAAACTGATAGTCATTTTTTTCACGTTCTTCTTCATAAATGGTTTGTAAAAGCTGTTGTGTCTGTTCGGCAAATGTATTATACCCACGGTATAAAATCTGTATTTCTTCGGAAGTTCCAGGCACTTCTACCGGTGCATAGGCTTCTTTTACTACATTCTTCATGACCTCACTCAGATCCAGGATTGGCCCAGATATGGCTCTGGCATTCCACCAGGATAAAAGTGCAAAAAACAGAATCACCAGTAAATTACAGATAAAAAAGATCCTTGCAAACAAATGCTGTTCTTTCATCAGCTCATCCATTGGAATCACATGAATGAGCTTCCAGTCTGGCAGTGACATTTGTGTTGAGCAATAGACAACATTTTCCTTGGTTAAATAGTCCTGTGTTTCCAGATTCTCTACATCCCTCTTGGAAAAGGGAAAGGCTTCCCGTATGGTTTTTCCTGTGTAATTCAGGTCCGATGCAAGTAAAATAGTATTTTCCTGATCCGTTATGTAAAACGTAACCTCGCTGTTATTTGGCCTGTAGTTTACAAATGGCGAGGCTATAGTTGATGCTTCGATGAAAAACATAAGGTATCCATAAGTTTCTCTTGTATTTAAATCAACAATCGGCTTTGATATCAAAAAAACATATTTTCCGTTTTCCTTTAATGTTTCTCTTGCAGGCAAATAAAAATAAGGACCTGTTATCATCGCCTGTCTTGCATTTTGATGCTGTTTCATTATCTGTTCTTTATCAAACGAATCCAGTTCCGACAGATTATATCCGCCAGCCTGAAAAAAACTTCCGTCTTTCGCCATAATATCCCACATTGCAATATTAGGGCTCAGGGCAATAATGGCATTAATAATGGTATTGATTTTTTTGCGGACAGCATATTGTTCTGCTTCAGATCCCGGCAGTGTTGGATACGTTCGGGCGATACGGATAATTTCATCATTGATCGATGCTGATATGCTGAAATTGATGACGTGCTGTAGTGTACTTTCCAGATTATCTGTGATAGAAGCAAGCTCTCGCCTGGTACTGCTTACTGCAAGCTGCGAAAAATATTTTTGTGAAGAAAACTGAAACACCCCCATAATGAGCAACATAATTCCTAAAAAACATCCAACAAAAGAGAAAAAAATCCGGTTTCTCAATTTTGCAAACCATTTTTGTACTTTTGTCATAATTTCCTCCATTTTCATGATCTGTACTGCTTTTCTTAATTTTTATTATAACCAGTTTATATCTGTTTCTCAATCAATAATTTCCCACAAACTAGGGTGTGTTTGGAAAATGCTTTCTGCAAGATGTGCGTCACAGCTTGTGGAACCTTTGTCCCGCAAAGTGAGGAATGCAGATTCCAGAAAGGAGCAGATGTTTCATGGATGAAGTGTTAGATGAGCGCAAAAGAAAAATGTGAAGATAAAAAAGATGAAAGCGAAGAGTGTGAAGAACCAGATGGTATTCAATATAGCGATAATGATATAAATAATTTTATAAATAAAGCAAAGAAGATTATGCTGGAAAGATATTGTGAATTAGAAAATGGGTCATTAAGAAAGGATGATGAGGAAAGAGATAACATACGTCGTTATATATTACAAAAATATCCAACGGTTGTAGAGAAATATAAAAAGGATCATTTGAAAACTAAGTTTAGTAAGGATGTTGAGCTGGAGAATCAAAGCAACGAAATGAAAACAGAGGAAGAAGTTAGATGTGATAATTCAAAAGTGTTATCAGAGGCAATATCTATAAATAGAAAGAAACCCAGTGCCGTTGGCAATTTTACCGAAAGCAGGAGCCCAAAAGCAAAGTAGGGTGCTAACTCAAGAAGAACAGACATTGTTTCTTAAGTATGCAAAAGCCAAGAATAGCTACTTATATAATTTCTTTGCTCTGGCATTGCGGACAGGAATGCGTAACGGAGAACTGCGTGGATTAAAGTATTCTGATATTGACAAAAAGAAAATGGTGATCCATGTGGTTAGAACTTTGAAGTATGAAGAAGGCAGAGGCTTATACGAGGATACACCGAAAACTGCCAGTTCTACGAGAGACATTCCGCTGACAGAAGATATGCTTCAGATTATTGAAAACCAGAAAAAATTCTGGGGGATATCCAAAATTATCAATAAAAATGAATATGTATTTTACCAGGGAGATAAAAGACCTATTAGCAGAGACTGTGTACAGAGCGAGATTGATCGGGTGATTGCATTGATAAGAGAAGATGGAATTAATTTCGAACGCTTTACCTGTCATGGATTCAGACATACGTTTGCCACCAGAGCTATAGAATCTGGTATGCAGCCACAGACGTTGAAAACAATTCTGGGGCATTCTACACTGAGTATGACGATGGATTTATATTCTCATGTATTACCGAGCACCAAAGCTGAAGAGATGGAAGCTATTTCGGGTGCATTCAAGATTTCATGAATGGGGTACGCACCCCATTTCTACCCCATTTCGCTTTAAATCTGACAAGTACAGACAAAAAGGAATACCGCAGAAAACGTTGATTTTCTGCGGTATTCGTATGGTTTTGTGGAAGATAAATTCTTATTTTTTTAAGTTTTGTTTTACAAGTGGAAGGTCACGAACACTCGATTCATTTTCGCGCTGCAATGAGTCAAGCGGCCATGCTTGCATGGACATTTGACGAATGCCGCGGAGGCATATACCGGAAGGTATATGGCCTACGCCGGGAATCGGCGGAAAAGCCGCTTAAGACCTTATTTTTCAGGGCTTTTCAACGGGCATCAGTATAACATATAGAATTCCGGTTTTCAAGAGGTTATTCCCAAAATGTTCGGAGCATACCCACATTTGCCCATATTTACTGTGCCGTTTATACAACTTTTCCTGTAATACAGCAAAAGTTTTTAGGGTTGTTATTCCTTCTGAATCATAGTAATCTGTAGATATCTTATGAAGAGAACCGCATTTGTCGGTTTGCAGATCAGGAGGAAAAAATATGTCAGATAGCAGAATACAAAAATACAAAAATCCCATTATTTCCGGTTACAATCCAGATCCGTCGATTTGCAGAGTCGGGGATGATTTTTATCTTGTAAATTCAACTTTTGAATTCTATCCCGGAGTTCCGGTTTACCACAGTAAGAATCTTGTGAACTGGGAATTGATCAATTACTGTCTGAGAGATAAAGAGCAGCTTTATCTGGACGGTGTTCGGCCGTCAGGCGGAATTTATGCGCCGATGCTCTGTTACCATAACGGTGAGTTTTTTATGACCACTACCAATGTGTCACATAAGGGGCATTTGATCGTACATACCAGCGATATTTACGGGGAATGGTCAAAGCCGGTATGGATTGATCAGGGAGGGATTGATCCTACTTTGTTGTTTGATGGCGAAGATGTTTACTTCGCCTCTACTTCCAGAGATGAAGATGACAGAGATGGAATTTTTATGTGCAAAATCAATCCATATACAGGGGAAAAGTTGTCCGAAAGTGTTTGTATCAGCCATGGCTGCGGCGGAATCTGTCCGGAGGGATCACATATTTACAAGCTGAATGGAAAATATTATTTGCTTCTTGCAGAGGGAGGCACAGAATATGGACATATGGTTACCATGCAAAGAGCAGATTCTCCATTTGGACCGTATGAGGCGTGTCCCCATAATCCGATTCTCAGCCACAGGGATAATCCAGATGGTTCTATTGCCTGTACCGGACATGCAGATCTGGAAGTTGATCAGAATGGAAACTGGTGGCTGGTTTGTCTGGGAATCCGTCCCTCTTGTACTCCACAGCGAGGTCTGAAACTTCACCATCTTGGAAGAGAGACAATTTTAAGCCCTGTAATCTGGAATGAAGAGGGTTGGCCGGTTGTTGGAAATAATGGAAGAATAGATTTGGAGATGGAGGGACCACTTCCAGGTAATCAGGTGCAGCCGATATGCCGGAATTTTACAGATAATTTTTCGGAAGAGAAATTCAGCCTGCATTATAACTGGGTTCGAACTCCGCATATGGAGAATTATGTGCGGGATACCGCTGCCGGACAGCTTATTTTGAAGGGAACAAGCGTAACTTTAAATGATATGGATACTCCGACCTGGGTTGGAATCAAGCAGAAGGAATTTGATGTTGAGGCAGATGTTGTGGTGAGTCTGAAAGAAAATTTTTCAGATTCCTGTCTGGTTTCCCAAGACAGCAACGTCAAAGGTTTAAATAAAAGAGTGGGACTGGGGACATTCTACAATCAGTTTTATCATTATGAAATTTACTTAACCAGAGAGGACGGACAGTACAAGGTTTGTCTTTCCAGGCATATTCATGATATGTTTGCAAGAACAGCTGAGAAAGTAGTATCCTCTGGGGAAAATATTCATTTTCGTATTATCGGTAATCCTCTGGAATATGATTTCTGGTACAGCGAAGATGGAAAATACTATGAGAAGCTGGGAAGCGGCGCTACTGCAGGGCTGGCTACAGAAGGAACTATGTACATGAGTTTTACAGGAACTTATATCGGAATGTTCTCAGAAAATGCGGAAGGACATTTTAGAAATTTTTCAGTGAAGATAAATAAAAATTAATTGCTGAATAATCAAGGTTAACGGAAATCCCCGCCGGGCAGGATCGCACTGCGGCGCAAATATAAATGTGGCCGGAGGCGATCCGCTGCAGGCAGAGAATCCTGTAAATTGTGCCAAATCTGACTGGCAAAATGCATGGAAAAATCGAAGGATTACTTTTCCGCATCTGCAAGATTTTTCTTCAATTCGATCATTTTGTCACGCAGCTCTGCTGCCTGCTCGAAGTTCAAGTCGGCAGCAGCCTGGCGCATCTGTTTTTCCAACTGGGAGATCAGGTTCTTCAGCTCTTTTTTGCTCATGGATTCCGGATCCTTCTTCAGCTTCACTTCAGTTTCAGCAACTGCCTTGGAAACTGCAATCAGATCACGGACTGCCTTCTTAATAGTAGTAGGAGTAATTCCATGCTCCTTATTATAGGCTTTCTGGATTTCCCTGCGACGGTTGGTTTCCTCAATGGCATTTCTCATGGAATCCGTCATCACGTCTGCATACATGACAACGTGTCCTTCGCTGTTTCGGGCAGCACGGCCAATGGTCTGGATCAGGGAAGTCTCAGAACGAAGGAAGCCCTCCTTGTCTGCATCCAGAATAGCAACCAGAGTGATCTCAGGAATATCAAGTCCTTCTCGCAGAAGGTTAATGCCTACAAGCACATCAAATACATCCAGACGCATGTCGCGGATGATTTCTGCACGTTCCAGAGTATCAATATCCGAATGAAGATAACGGACACGGATTCCCACATCTTTCATATACTGGGTAAGATCCTCGGCCATTCGTTTGGTGAGAGTTGTGATCAGCACTTTGTTTTTCCTGGAGGTTTCTTTTGTTATTTCAGAAATCAGGTCGTCTATCTGTCCCTCTACAGGGCGCACCTCCACCTTCGGATCCAGAAGACCGGTAGGACGGATGATCTGCTCGGCGCGGAGAAGCTCATGGTCGTATTCATAATCTCCCGGGGTAGCAGATACAAACAAAACCTGGTCAAGTTTATTCTCAAATTCTTCAAAACTCAGAGGGCGGTTATCCTTGGCAGAGGGCAGACGGAAACCATAGTCTACCAATGTCTGTTTACGGTTCTGGTCGCCTGCGTACATAGCGCCAACCTGTGGGACTGTCTTGTGTGACTCATCAATAATAAGAAGAAAATCATCCCCGAAATAATCCAGCAGAGTATAAGGTGGCTGCCCTGGCTCCAGTCCGGAAAGATGACGGGAATAGTTCTCAATACCGGAGCAGAAGCCGGTTTCTTTCATCATTTCAATATCAAAGTTGGTACGCTCGGAGATACGCTGGGCTTCCAGAAGCTTGTCTTCGCTTTTAAAGTAGTCTACCCGTTCTTTTAATTCCTCTTCAATGGCAATGGCTGCTTTCTGAATCTGCTCCGCTGGTACTACATAATGGGAAGCAGGGAAAATACCGATGTGCGCAAGCTGGCATTTGATTTCTCCGGTGAGCACATCAATCTCAGAGATACGGTCAATCTCATCTCCGAAAAACTCCACTCTGACAGCGGTATCTGAGCTGTTAGCCGGAAAAATCTCCAGAGTGTCGCCACGGACGCGGAAGGTACTTCGGTGGAAGTCCATTTCATTTCGGGTGTACTGAATGTCGATCAGCTCCCGGATAACCTCATCACGATCCTTAGTCATGCCAGGACGCAGGGAAATCATCATGTCCTGAAATTCCTGAGGAGAACCCAATCCATAGATACAGGACACAGAAGAGATGATAATAACATCTTTTCGCTCTGACATGGCGGCAGTGGCAGAAAGACGGAGCTTGTCAATTTCATCATTGATCGCAGAGTCCTTGGCAATATAAGTGTCAGAAGAAGGCACATATGCTTCTGGCTGGTAATAATCGTAATAGGAGACAAAATACTCCACCGCATTCTCCGGGAAGAATTCCTTGAACTCACCGTAGAGCTGTGCCGCCAATGTCTTATTGTGCGCAATGACCAAAGTCGGTCTGTTCAGCTTCGCAATGACATTTGCCATCGTAAAGGTCTTACCGGAACCCGTCACACCAAGCAAGGTCTGGAACTGGTCGCCCTCTTCAAAACCTTTGACCAAAGCGTCGATCGCCTGGGGCTGATCACCGGTAGGTTTGTATTCGCTGTGTAAAATAAATGGTTTTTGTGTTTCTGACACAAAATCACCTCCTCACTGCTACATTCTGAATTTCGTCCTGTCCGATCAAAACCTTTTTTCCTTCAAAGGCAAAGCCGTAATGACGGATCCTGTCTGCCGGTATTCCCTGTAATAGCAGTTCGGCATCATAGTTCTTCTCTTTGATCTGATCTAAAGCCGTCCGAACCGTATCCTGTAAAGATTTCTCCTCATCCGGTTCATGCACTTTAAACTCGATCACAATGGCATCATCCACCTCTGTCACAGGTGTAAGCATCACATCATATCGTCCATATCCACTCTCCCGGTTGGAACGGATCTGATACCTGTCCCGCAACTCCACCAAAAGTCCCAGAACAAATCCATGATAGAACCGCTCCGGCTGACTTTTCTCAGAAGGTTTCTTTCCTGTATCAAAGCTGCTGAAGGTTGCAAGTGCAACATCATTCATATAAATATTCATTTCCTTGAGACTTCCCTTTAACAGTGCCTTCACAAAATCATTATAGTTCGCATCTTTATTTTTAAACCATCCCCGGAACATTGTCATGAACATGCTCAGTGTCTCAATATTTGTAATATCCAACGTGTACCATGGTTCCAAAGTAATCCCACGGTAGTCTATATTCTGTACTTTCAGATAACCACTGGCAAGCAGAAGACTCCAGATTGCTTCTTCATTGTCATCCAACTGGTTATATACGATCTGCTCGTCAAAATTTACAGTGATCGCCTGTCCCCGCAGCAGATCCTCCATCTTCTCCTTCACATCTGCAGATGCCGTCCGGATCAATCTGCTCACAAGCCCATTGGAGCTTGTGGATGCCCAGTATGGATATAATCTATGTTCATCCAGATAATTTGTAATGGACCACGGATTGTAAATGTCTCTGTGTTCTCCAAAAGTAAAACCATCATACCACTGTTTCACTTCATCCTTTTTATCGCTCATTCCATACTCATCCAGTGCAGCAAAAACTTCCTCCTCCGTAAAACCGAAGCAATCTGCGTACAGATTGGAAGTCGTCGTTACGACACGTAAATTATTTAAATCGGAAAAAATACTCTCCTTGGATACTCTGGTAATTCCCGTCATAATTGCTCGCTCCAGATAAGGATTTGTCTTAAAAGACGCATTAAACAGACTTCTCACAAAAGACGTAAATTCATCCCAGTATCCCTGAACATACGCCTCCTGCATCGGAGTATCATATTCATCCAAAAGGATGATAACTTTCTTACCATAATAGCGTTCCATCCAGACAGACAAATTTCTCAAAGAATCCTGTGCCGTAACATCATCCATCTTTACTGTTGTCCGGTAATATAATTCACGCTCATCCTCACCAAAAATATCTTCTTTCATGAGATTCCTGTTTTCCCAGTACAGCCTTGTAATCTCCTGCTTGATCTGGGTTTTTGCATCCTCCAGATTGCCTGCTTTCACAGCAGCAAAACTCAAAAAGATCACAGGATATGTTCCCTGCAGTTTCCGATACGTTTCATCCTGCCATATAGAAAGCCCTTCAAACAGATCCGCCCTGTTCGCATATTTATTAGAAAAGAAGCAGTCCAGCATACTCATATTTAATGTCTTACCAAAACGGCGTGGACGCGTGATCAATGTTACAACATCCCGTTTTCCCCACCATTCTTTTATAAAATTTGTTTTATCCACAAAAAAGCAATCCTGCTCTCTCAGATCAGAAAAACCTTGTATTCCTATACTAATCGCCTTTTTCATATGCTCACCTGCTCCCCTGTCATTATATATTTATTACATTATAACGATATTCCTCTATGGTTACAAGGCAAATCACAAGTCAAAAAAACGCAAATTTTATTAATTTGTAACTAAAACTTCCCATACCGGAAGCTACTGCAA
>OLSC01001161.1_pt1 | contig 26290 bp, 23 predicted proteins | sample 1672881 | NCBI WGS metagenome assembly OLSC01 (sample SAMEA3136733, study PRJEB25190) | human gut metagenome | biome: human gut; feature: human-associated habitat; material: faeces | place: Austria | collected 2013
AAAGATGAGTTGTATCTGAATGATATTTATGAAAATGAAAAGTTTCCATCTGGTTTAAAAACGTTGGTTCAAAAGGCGAAAGAGGAGTATGGGATTTCTGTATTTGGGATTTGGCATGCGCTTCAAGGTTATTGGGGTGGGATTAATCCAGAGGGGCGCCTAGGTAAAAAATATACGCTAATTGAAAATAAGGATGTAAAAGAATCGGAGTTTGCGACATATTTCACGAATCATACGTATTATATTTGCAAGGATGATTGTGAAACCTTTTATGATGAATTCTATGCTTATTTAAAAATGTGTGGGATTGACTATGTAAAGGTCGATTCTCAAGGGAATTTATTGCATCTTTGTGAGCAGGAACAGAATCCAACGGCTGTGATGAGCATTTATCAACGAGCGTTAAAAATAGCGGGAAATGAATATTTAAATGGAGATGTATTATACTGTATGTCAAATAGTACAGAGGTGATTTATAATACGTCTGAGTTTATTGGGTGGCGAAATTCTGATGATTTCTTCCCTAAAGAACCGATTGGTATTCAACTTGAACATTATTATATGAATACTTTAAATAATATTTTCACCTCGACATTTGTTTGCCCAGATTGGGATATGTTCCAAACGAATCACCCTCAAGGAGAGTTTCATGCGATGGTGCGTGCCATTTCAGGAGGTCCTATTTATATTTGTGATCATCCTAAAAATATGGACACAAATTTATTATCAAGATTAATGATTCGTGGTAATGAGTTGCTTCGTTTTAATCAACCAGCTCGACCGACAAGTGATTGCTATCTAAGCGATGCAAAGACTTCAACTATTTTACTTAAAACCCACAACTATGGAGAGTTCGGTTCCACGATATTTGCAGTGCATTTAAATAAGGACGCTAGAATCATTAAAGAAGTGGTGACGGGGGATATTTGTTTCACACCAGATTTAGGTGAAGTTGCGCTAGGGAAGTTAGAAATCGTACTAAACTACGGGGAGTATGCGTATGTGTCGCGAGCTGTTAGACGTGAGATGGTGACACCACTCGGATTAGTCCATAAATTCAATAGTTATTTAGCGATTGAGTCAGTGGTGGAAAGTGAAAATGAGATGATACTTAAGGTTAAGGGGGAAGGAGCATTTGCCTTTTATGCGGAGGAATCTTGCTTAATCACATTGCTGACTGTGAATGGAGAAACACGAGTTTTTGAGATAGACAATCATCTGTTACAGGTTGAACTAAGTGAGGCAACATCAGTTATTAAACTGAATTGGAAATAAAAAGGTGGATATCATGAAGGAATATGAGTTTTGACCTTAATGTTATGATGAGAAGATGATACAGGAAGAATCAGTTGAAGTAATAGCTGATTCACTTTGTCCTTGTTGCAATCAGTTAACGATACCGACTACTGGAGACGCACTAGCCTATATTTATCTCAATTGTTTATGGGAGATTGATTTGTTTATTTAAGCAGACGTTGAGCCAAGTGACTTAAATCGTAGACTAACATTAGCTCAGGGGAGAAAAAACTATAAAAAAATACGGATTTGAAAAGAAAAGACATCTAGGCCTTTAGACCTGGATGTCTTTTAAATTAAAATGAGATTTAGTTTGAGTCGATTAATTTTTGGATATAGTCGCTGTCTGCAAATGTTAGTTTAAGGAAGGGACCAGATTGATGTGAGGTGAAAATCCCCCCGTCATCTGTTAAAAGGGTGTTACCACTGACTAATGTTTCTTTGGTTTTTGTGTGATAAAGATGAAGTTCATAGTCTCTGTTTCCCCCGATAGAGACAGCATCTTCTAATTTTTTGGTATTTGTAAAGATCGTAAGGATATCATCAATGATGCTTTCGGCTTTTTCAGTATCGTTTGTGATGAGTGATTCCAACTTGAAGTGGAAGTCTTTCATTTTTAATTGGGATTTTTTCAGAACGTAATCAAAGAAATTCGATTCCAATGACGATGATAAAAACAGTAATATAGAAAATGATTTTGTGTTTCATTCTCTTTCCTCTTAATAGGTATATGGGAAACAAAGTGAACTAATAAAGTATCCTATTAGTTGATTTATTCAAACAAAAGTTAATTTTGGCTCGATTGTTTTATGAGGAAAGAATACATATAATGAGAGTATCACAGACAAATTAAAGGAATAGCGAGGTGATGACATGAAGGAAATTAATGTTGGAAAAATGATTATTTTAAAGCGAAAAGAGAAGAAGATTACGCAAGATGAATTAGCGAAATATATTGGGGTTTCAAAGGCGGCTATTTCAAAATGGGAGACAGGCCAAAGTTATCCGGATATTACATTGTTACCGATTTTAGCGGCGTATTTTAATATGAGTATTGACGAGTTAATCGGATATGAGCCACAGATGGTGAAGGAAGATATTCAAAAATTGTATGTCAGGCTATGTGAAGATTTTGCGAAGAAACCATTCGAAGAGGTGATTTTGGAGTGTGAGGAGTTGATCAAGAAATATTATTCTTGTTTTCCACTGTTGCATCAAATGGGATTACTTTTAATTAATCACAGTATGTTAGCCCTCGATGTTTTAGAAACGACAAGATTAAATGAATTAGCTTGTTCTTTATTTGAGCGTGTTAAAGAAAAGGGAGATGACGTTGAACTTTCAAAGCAGGCACTGCATTTAGAGGCGTATTGTTATTTATTATTGAATCAACCGTCAGTTGCGTTAGAGTTACTTGAAGATACGAAGAAACCGAAAGTTTCAAGTGAAGTATTAATTGCACAAGCCCATCAGATGCTTGGGCAGATTGAAGAAGCAAAGTCTTCGATTCAAGTCGGTGTCTTTTCGCATCTGATGGAAATTTTTCAAACGTTACCGATGTTGCTAGGATTGAGTTTACCTGATCAAAAGCGATTTGAGGATATTATTCAAAAGATTGAAACGTTAGATGAATTATTTGAAATCAAAAAAGTGAATCCTTATCTCATTCTTCCGATTCAGTTAATGATTGCCCAGGGATATATGCAACTTGGGGAAGCGGGACTGGCGCTTGATTATTTAGACGCATATTCGAAATTAGCGACAGATAGTATTCAAAGAATTAAAATTCAAGGAAATGATTTCTTTAATTTAGTGGAGGACTGGTTTAAGGCATATGAAATTGGTCAACCGCCACGAAATGAAGCGATTATCAAGCAAAGTGCGTTAGATGGTGTTTTGAAAAATCCTGTTTTTATGCCGTTACATGAAGAAGAGCGATTTATTAATTTAGTGGTACGATTAAAATTTTATCTTTAGGAGTGAGCGTATGAGTTTAGAGAGTATTCAAGAGTATTTACCATTTTTAATTCCGCTGGTGATTGCAGAGTTTGCGCTTGCGATGACAGCACTTATTCATGTGTTAAAGCATCCGAACTATCGATTTGGAAATAAAGTGATGTGGATTGTGATTGTGTTATTGATTCAAATTATTGGACCTGTTGTTTATTTTTTAATTGGTCGAGGTGAAGAGTAGTGGACATGATTCGTTTAGAAGGTGTCAGTAAACAGTTTGGAAGTCACGAGGTGATTAAATCGTTAAATTTGACGGTTCCAAGTCAGTGTGTCTTTGGTTTTTTAGGACAAAATGGGGTTGGAAAAACAACAACGATGAAGATGATTTTAGGGTTATTAAATCCTAGCGAGGGACGTATTTTTGTCTGTGATGAAGAAGTCGTGTATGGTGAAACGAAAACAAATCGCTTCATTGGCTATTTACCGGATGCCCCAGAGTATTATTCTTATATGACACCCAGAGAGTATTTGAAATTGTGCGGTGAAATGACAGGCATGTCAAAAGCGCAAATTAAAGCGAAGTCAGATGAGTTATTGACACTGGTTGGATTAGCTGATGTGAATCGTAAAATTGGAGGGTTTTCAAGGGGGATGAAGCAACGACTTGGTATTGCACAAGCTTTACTAAATGAACCGAAAATTTTAATTTGTGATGAACCAACGTCTGCGCTTGATCCGATTGGACGAAAAGAAATTTTGGATATTTTACATCAGGTAAAAGAGAAAACGACGGTTATTTTTTCAACGCATATTTTATCTGATGTGGAGCGTATTTGTGATCAAGTAGCTGTTTTACATGAAGGAGAGATTGTGTTAAGTGGAACACTCACAGACGTTAAAAATCAACATCGTCAAGATGCCATTCGATTAACATTTGAATCAGAAAAGGTTGCAAAACACTTGATGCAAGATTTTGAGAGGTTTAAGAAAGTTGAGTTAGAAGGAAATGAACTCACAATATATGTGGATAATTTAAAACAAGATTCCCAAGAAATATTAAAATGGATGACAGATCAAAATATATTATTACTAAAGTATGAAATCCTTGAACCAACGCTTGAAAGCTTGTTTATGGAGGTGGTTCGATGAGGGGATATTTAGCTTTTGTAAAGAAAGAACTGTTAGAGCAGGTTCGCACGTATAAGTTACTGATTTTACTCCTCGTTTTCTTTATTTTTGGGATGCTAAGTCCTTTGATGGCAAAGTTAATGCCTGAAATACTGAGCCAGATGCCGATGGATGGGATTACAATTACGATTCCAGACCCCACGGCGATTGATTCATATAGCCAGTTTTTTAAGAATCTGACGCAGATGGGATTAATCGTCCTTGTTCTCCTATTCAGTGGAACCTTAACGACTGAATTATCAAAAGGGACGTTGATTAATGTATTGACAAAAGGGGTAACACGATATGCGGTCATTTTGGCAAAGTATACGGTGGCACTTGTTTTATGGAGTTTTGCCCTTTTGATGGCACTCGGTGTGACATACGGGTATACGGCATATTTTTTCTCACAAGATGAGATCCATCATTTATTGGCGTCAGTGGGTTGCTTATGGTTGTTTGGAGTCTTAATTTTATCGTTGTTGATGTGGGCACAGACGTTAGTTGGCAATCAGTATGGAAGTCTTTTAATGGTGGGAATTTTTGTCGCAGGATTATTTGTTTTAAATCTTTTTCCAATATTTCAGGATTATAATCCGATTGCGTTAGTGTCTGAGAATGTGGCGATGTTGAGTCAAGATTATGATATCAGTCAACTGATGTCTACTAGTTTAATTTCAGTTATACTAAGCATTGCTTTTTTAGCATTAGCTTTAACGACGTTTAAGAATAAGAGAATTTAAGAAAAGTAAAGGCCGATTATTTTTGAAGAAATTAACTTCAAGATAATCGGCCTTTATATGGCTTTAATTAGGAAGTATTGGTATTGTTTGAAAATCTTTGACCAACCCTAAAGAAATATGTCAAAATAGACAAGAAGGTATTAAATGATAGATTTGATGGAAATAGGTTTTGGAGGTACTTTGACATGATAAGATTTGAAAGTGATTATGCGGAAGGGGCGCATCCACGTATTTTAGAAAAATTAATTCTAACAAATGAGGAACAAACACCAGGATATGGGGTCGATATTTATTGTGATCGTGCACGACAATTAATTAAAAATTTATGTCAAAAAGACGATTGTGATGTTCATTTTTTAGTAGGGGGAACACAAACAAATTTAATTGTTATTTCATCTATTTTAAGACCTTATCAAGGCGTTATCTCAGCTATTTCAGGACATATTAATACGCATGAAACAGGGGCAATTGAAGCGACGGGGCATAAGGTATTAGCGGTTGAAAGTGAAGATGGTAAAATTACCGCCGCTCAAGTAAAAGCTGTTTGTGATCAACATCATCAGGATGCTGGCCGTGTTCATAAAGTTCAACCTGGAATGGTTTATATTTCACAACCAACTGAATATGGAACACTTTATTCATTAGAAGAATTAACAAACTTAAGTCGAGTTTGTAAAGAATATCATCTTCCATTATTCGTCGATGGAGCTCGTTTAGGATATGGGATGGTCAGTCAAATAAATGATGTTTGGATGTCAGATTTAGCAAATTTATGTGATGTCTTTTATATTGGTGGAACCAAGATTGGGGCATTATTTGGTGAAGCTGTCGTTATTTCAAATGATGCCTATAAGCAAGGGTTTAGATATAATATTAAGCAAAGAGGTGGACTTTTAGCTAAAGGAAGATTGTTAGGCCTTCAGTTTGAAACGTTATTTGAAGATAATTTATACTTTGAAATGTCGTTACATGCTGTTAAGTTATCGATGCAGCTTCGTCAGGCATTTACTGAAAAAGGATTTGAATTGCTATATGATTCATATACAAATCAGCAATTCCCAATTTTACCAAATGATGTTTTAGAAAAACTATCAAAAAAATATTCATTTACTTATTGGAAGGCAATTGATGAATTGCATTCTGCAGTCCGACTTTGTACAAGCTGGGCGACCAAAGAAGAGTATGTTGAACAATTGGTTGCAGATATTAAAGCGTTGTAAGGTGAAGATAAGCTTATAACAACGTGATATGGCCATAAGGTAGTCAAATCTATAAGATACGCGTTTAAAAAAGCGTTGTCTTATAGATTTTTTTGTAAAATGATTTAAATAAATTGGATAACAATTTACAGTCGATAAAGTCATGATGAATGGTTAGCTAGATACAATCTATTGTGAACAAATGCTTGGTAGTCAACTCACGTAAAAATTGATATAATGATGATATTAAAAGAGAATTTTTTTAAAGGTTGTGATGTTATTGTCAACAATTAAGGAGGTTGCTAAACGAGCAGGGGTATCTGTTGGAACTGTTTCAAAATTTATTAATAATATTGAAGTTAAACCAAAGACTAGAATGGCGATAGAGGCAGCGATTAAGGAATTAAATTATGAGCCTAACATTTATGCTCGTGGATTAAAGATGAATCGTACTAATACAATCGCCTTAATTTTACCAACTGTTTGGCATCCATTTTTCAGTGAATTAGCTTATAATATTGAAAAAAATTTAAGAGCTTTAAATTATAAAATGATTTTATGTAACTCAGAAGGAGATTACAAAATTGAATTAAATTATATTACAATGGCTAAACAGAATCAAGTTGATGGAATCATTGCCATTACGTATAGTGATATTGAGGCTTTTATTTCAAGCAATCTTCCAATGGTCAGCGTCGATCGCTTTTTTAATGAGGAAATTACATATGTCAGCAGTGATAACTTAATGGGGGGGTATTTAGCTGCTCAAAAGTTAATTGAATCCGGATGTCAATCGATTTGTTTTATTGGGGAGGGGTCGAAAAAAGATAATTCAACTCGTAATCGTAAAAAAGGATTTATAAATTATTGTGAAGAACATCGAATCGACTATCAGGTTTGTGAGATGATTGGGGATCATGACAAATTTGATGAAACATTAAAACAGTTTTTAATGGATAATTTAATCCAACAGAAAAAGATTGATGGGATTTTTACAGTAACTGATGCCTATGCTTATTTCATCATTGAAAAATTAAAAGAGTATCATCTTTCAGTGCCTGAAGATGTTCAAATCATCGGATTTGATGGGGCTAAGAGTTCGAAAAAATCAGTGATTGAAATTTCTACGATTCGTCAACCAATTGAGTTAATTGCAAAGCATACCGTTGAATCAATTGATGCTTTAATTAATAAACAAACGATAGAAAAAGAAATTATTTTACCAGTAGAGTTCCATCAAGGCAGTACAACAAAACACTAAAGGGATTATTTTAAGGAATAATCCTTTTTTAATACATAAAATTGATTATTTTTGAAAACGATAAAAAAATGTTGACGTTTTCAAAAAAGTGTTCTATTATAGTACTGTAGAAAATGAAACGTTTCATTTTTGAGGGGTTATCGTTTAATTATTTTTTTAACGCAAAAATGAAACGTTTCATAAATAAGGAGGAGTAAGAATGAGTAACAAAAAGTATCATACTATTGCTCAAAATATCTTATTGCACTTAGGTGGAGAAGAAAATATTATTAGTGCCGCAAGTTGTGCAACACGTTTAAGAGTTGTCGTTAAAGACGATCAAAAAATTAAAGTGGATGAAATTGAAAATATAGATTTGGTTAAGGGGAGTTTTAATAACGGTGGACAATTCCAAATTATTTTAGGAACAGGAATTGTAGATGAAGTTTACCGTGAATTTATGGGGATTGTTAACTTAGAAGAAGTGAGTAAAGCTGAATTAAAAGAAGCGGCAGGGAAAAAAATGAATGTTTTCCAACGCGTTTTAAAATCATTAGCTGATGTCTTTGTTCCAATTTTACCAGCATTAGTTGCAGCCGGATTATTAATGGGATTAAATAATGTGTTAACCGCACAAGGTTTATTTATTGAAGGGAAGTCTATCATCGAAGCTTACCCACAAATTGCTGATTTAGCTGATATGATTAATGTTTTCTCTAATGCAGCCTTTACCTTCTTACCTGTATTAATCGGGTTCTCAGCGACTAAGATTTTTGGTGGAACACCAGTTTTAGGGGCAGTTATTGGAGCCATCATGATCCACCCGGATTTATTAAATGGGTATAGTTATGGACAAGCTCTATTAGATGGAACGGTTCCAGCATGGAGTATTTTTGGATATCAAATTGCAAAAGTAGGTTACCAAGGAACAGTTTTACCCGTTATCGTTTCATCATTCGTATTAGCTAAAATTGAAAGAAAAACACGTAAAGTCGTTCCTCCAATGTTTGATAATATTATTACACCATTAGTGGCAGTCCTTGTAACGGCGGCTTTAACATTCGTTGTGATTGGACCTGCTATGCGTGTTGTAGGAGATGGGTTAACAGAAGCTGTTATGTGGTTATTCTTTAGCTTAGGCCCAGTTGGAGGAGCTATTTATGGGGTTGTTTATCCGTTATTAGTTATCACAGGAATGCATCACTCATTAGTCACAGCCGAGACGCAAATTCTTGCAAACATTGGAACACTTGGTGGGTCACCAACATTTGCTGTTGTTGCAGCATCTAACGTTGCACAAGGGGCAGCAGCTTTAGCTGTTATGATGATCATGAAGAAAAATGCAAAAATGAAGAGTTTAGCTTCAGCTGCTGGGGTTTCGGCTTTACTTGGAATTACAGAGCCAGCAGTATTCGGAGTTAACTTAAAATTAAAATATCCATTTGTTGCAGCCTTAATTGGTTCAGCTGTTGCATCAGCTTATTCAACATTTATGCAAGTTTTATCAGTTTCACCAGGACCTGCAGGATTACCAGGGGTTATTGTGATTCGTCCAGAATCAATGATTCAATATATGATTACATTAGCAATCGGATTTGCTATTACATTTGTCGTAACTTTTGTTTTAGCTAAAATCTGGGGAAATAAAGAGTAAAACTAAATACAACCTAAACTGCTTTAATTTCAATTGAGATTAAAGCAGTTTCTGTTAGGAAGAGAAAAATAAAACGATTACTTTAAAAGGAGAGTTGAAATTATGGAATGGCCACGTGAATTAAGATATAGAAGAATTGAAGAAGTAGCAGAATGTGAAATAACTGACTTAAAAAATAGAGTCGATGCTTGTTCTCATCGTCAAACGTTTCATATTCAACCTACAACAGGATTATTAAATGACCCAAATGGATTTAGTTTTTATAATGGTGAGTATCATTTATTTTATCAATGGTTCCCACTTGGACCTGTTCACGGAGTCAAGTATTGGTATCATACAGCCTCTAAAGATTTAGTGAACTGGGAGAATCGTGGGATTGCCCTGTCTCCAGATTGTGCACTTGATAGTCACGGGGTATTTTCAGGAACAGCGATTGAACATAATGGATTATTATATTTAATGTATACAGGAAATACGCGTGATGAAAATTGGATTCGTCATCCTTATCAATGCTTGGCTGTCATGAATGAAGCAGGAGAAATTAAAAAGTATCCAGAAGCAGTCATTAAAAATGTGCCAAAAGGAATCACTGATAATTTCCGTGATCCAAAAGTATTTAAAATCGAAGATAAATTCTATTGCATTGTTGGGGCAGAAAAAATGACTGACGAAGGAAATAAAGGAACAGTCGTTTATTACGAATCATCTAATTTAGAAGAGTGGACGTATAAAGGTGAAATCAACACAACATTTGAAAATAATAGTGGATTTATGTGGGAATGTCCAGACTATTTCACATTAGAAGGTCAGGGAATTATGCTGATGTCTCCACAAGGAATGGCACCAGAGGGAGATAAATATCAAAATGTCTTCCAATCAGGTTATTTAGTAGGAGAGCCTATTAATTTTGAAACCGGAATTTTTAATCATGGAGAGTTTACTGAACTTGATCGTGGATTTGAATTTTATGCACCTCAAACGATGGAAGATCCAAAAGGAAGACGTATCCTAGTAGGATGGCTTGGTCTACCAGAGCTAGATTGTGTCACAGATGAATCAGGTTGGGCACATTGTTTAACCTTACCACGTGAATTAACGGTAAAGAATAACAAGTTAATTCAAAAACCGATTGAGGAGTTAAAGAAATTACGTCATCATCGCGTAGAAGTGAAAACAACTTTAAATGCTGAATCTAAGAAATTTATGGGATTTGAAGGCATAACTTACGAATTACAATGTCGTTTTACGGACTTAACCCAAGGAAGAGTTGGAGTTAAATTACGCAAAAGTGAACAAGAAGAAACAGTGTTCTATTACGATATAGAAAATAAAAAATTAGTCTTAAATCGTGAAAAATCAGGTAAGATGTGTGGAGAGGAATACGGATCAATTCGTCAATGTCATTTTGAGGCTAATGAGTTAAGATTACAAATTTTTGTCGATCAGTCATCAGTTGAAATTTTCGTGAATGATGGAGAGGAAGTCTTCACAACACGTATCTTTACGAAAGAGGAGAGTCAAGGCATTGAATTCTTTGCTGATAGCTCTGTTGATTTAGAAGCCACTTTATGGGAAATCAAAAAATAAATAACGAAAAAACCATTCAATTACTGAATGGTTTTTTTGTTTTGTTGTGACAGGATAAACTTTTATGTTAAACTTATTTATTAAATAAGAGCTAGCTATTTTAATTCGGTAATGTGATAGAATGTTCATAAATAGCAAGGAGATGATAGTAAATGAGAGCCATTATTTTTGATGTGGATGATACGTTATATGATCAAGTAATTCCGTTTCAAAAAGCATATGATGAATTATTTAAAGGCTGTTATGAGATATCAGTTGAAGAGCTATATAAGAGAAGCCGCCATTTTAGTGATGAGGTTTTTGAAGCGACACAACGTGGTGAGATGTCGATGGAGAAGATGTATATATACCGAGTTCAAAAGGCATTTGAAAGTCTTGAGATTTTGGTAAGTGATGAGGAGGCACTAAAGTTCCAAGATTTGTACGCAACAAATCAAAAGAAGCTTGAGTTATCTAAAACAATGATTCGAATTATGAATCTGTGTCAAGAAAATCAAATTCGTCTAGGTATTATAACGAATGGCCCTTCTAATCATCAGTGGAATAAGGTTGAGGCACTAAGAGTGATGGAGTATATCCCGCGGGAGTTTGTTTTTGTATCGGGTGATATCGGGGTGGCGAAGCCGCATCTTGATTTATTTAATTATGTCAAGGAGAAGATGGATTTGATACCACAAGAGACGCTTTTAGTTGGGGATACGTTCGAGAGTGATATTGTGGGAGCGAATATGGCTGGTTGGCAGACGGTTTGGTTGAATCGTCGTCAAAGGGAGATGCCTGAGGGTGAGGTTGTGCCGAATTTTTGTGTACGTCATGAAGAAGAGTTATATGATGTGATTGTGAAATGGATTGAAGAGAACAAGGAGTGAGGTTGCGTGGATCATATGAATAAATTTACAGGTAAATCAAGTGCTTATACTTTGTCAAGACCGGGTTATGCAAAAGGATTATTTGAGTATTTGGTGTGTGATTTGGAAGTTAATAAACAGACGGTGATAGCCGATATTGGATCAGGGACAGGTAAGTTATCACAGGATCTTTTGAAGGTTGCAGGAATAGTCTATTGTGTTGAACCAAATGATGAGATGCGACAGGTGGCAGAGTCTTTACTTAGTAATCAAGAGGGATTCATTTCAGTGAAAGGAACTGCTGAACAAACTACTCTTATGGATAAAAGTGTTGATTTTATTTTGGTTGGGCAAGCCTTTCATTGGTTTGATGCGAATTCTTTTAAGTTAGAGTGCCAACGAATTTTAAAAGAGACGGGAAAAGTGATTTTAATTTGGAATTCGTGGATTAGAGACAGTGAGGTCATTATGAAATATCATGAGCTTTTCCAGATGTTTTGCCCTAGTTTTAAAGGATTCAGTGGTGGTTTAGAATCACGAAAGATTTGTGAGTTTTTTGAAAATCAGTATGAAATTAAAAGGGTAGCCAATCATTTGGTATTTAATAAAGAAAGTTTTATTAATCGTGCACGATCAGCCTCTTATTCTTTAATAGAAGGTGATGAAAAATTTGAAGATTATATGGAAGCCTTAGAGAAATTTTTTGAGAAATATGCAGTTGATGGAATTTTAACGATGCCAAATGAAACGGTTTGGTATGTAGGGGAAGTTTAATAAAGAAGGAGTTAATGAATGATGAAGCATGAATGGCGAAAACACGAGAAAGAATTATATATGCCGAAGGCTAAGCCAACATTGGTCACCATTCCTAAGCAACCATTTATCACGATTAAAGGAAAGGGAAATCCAAATCAAGCGGATTTTAGTGATCGAATTAGAGTGCTTTATTCGATTGCGTACGCTATTAAAATGATGCCGAAAAAAGGATATACACCAGTTGGCTACATGGAATATACGGTATATCCATTAGAAGGAGTTTGGGATTTAACGGAGGAAGGTAGACAATCACAGGTACTTAATAAAGATGAATTGTTGTATACGATTATGATTCGCCAACCGGAGTTTGTGACAACGGAAGTTTTTGAAAAAGCATTGAATGAAGTGAAAAAGAAGAAGCCTCATCCACTGCTAGATGAGGTGGTATTTGAAGAGATAGAAGATGGATTATCGGTACAAATGCTACATGTTGGTCCATATGATGATGAACTGATCACCTTTGAAAAGATGAAGACATTTATTAATGAACAAAATCTAACTATTGTATCGTTAAAGCATCGAGAAATTTATTTATCCGATTTTAGAAAAGTAACACCAGATAAATTGAAAACAGTTTTAAGATATCGAGTTGAATAAAAGAGTGGAATTATTCCCATAACAAACTTATTTAAGGTGGTGATAATGGTGAATAATTCTTCTGCTGAGCGTGTTCAAAAACAGATGGTTTTGATAATGGCCGGCTGTTTTTTATGGATAACGTATTTTATTTTTCAAGATTTCTTCAAAGGAATTTATCATTATTTTGCTGTGATACCAAGTTGGTGGTTACTTGTGATTGGCCCCCTATTTGGAGTGGCTGTTTTATGGTCTATTCATCGAGATGAGTTAGCGATTAAGGAGGCTGAGGCACATTGGGTAGATAGTCAGCGGCGTTTTGCTGAAATCGAGCTTCAATTTAGATTAATTAAGTCTAATTTTTTTAAGATGTCTGCTGTCCAATTTGTGTATTATTGCGCGGATTTGTTAAGAGCACTTGGATATCAACGGGTAGAGTTAGTGAGTGAGGAGAATGTTTTGCAAGTAATCGATCCTTCAGGGCGGAGTATGTTAGTTTATTGTTTACATGGAAGTGAAGGAATTGAATATGATGAAACGGCGATTCAAACATTAAAGGAGAAGATGGCACGTTCTCACCTAGAGGCGGGACTTTTTATGACTTGTGCGAATTTGACAGAGGTGGCCACTGAGATTGCGACACAACATAACATTAAATGCTATAATGGGACAGCGATTAGCAAGCTTGTCTGGCTAGTCATTGAAGAATCAAAAGAAAAGGCACAGTCGATATGATTGTGCCTTTTAGCCTTTAAATTGATGTTGATCTCGATATTTTTTTGGCGTCAGTCCGACGAATTGTTTAAAGACTTTTGTAAAATGACTTTGGTCATTGAAGTGCAACAGGACACTGATATCGAGTAAGGAGTGTTTAGAAACCATGAGTAGTCGCTTTGCTTCTTCTACTTTTTCCCGTAAAATAAATTCACCGATTGTCTCATTCATTTCCTTTTTAAATAAACGAGCTAAGTAACTTTTATTGAAGTGTAGTTCAGTCGCTACTTTTTCAAGTGAAACATTGTCATATAAATTTTTATGAATGAAAAAGATGGCATCAAGTACTGGTCGTGAGAAGGTTAAAGTATTAATTTGTTGAACACGCATCGTAAAATCGAGTAAGCTGGTTAGTTGAAGTTTTGCAAGTTCTTGCATATCAGAGGTGTTTTCAATTTTATCTAAATAAAAGACAGTCAGTTTATGAGCGACATCTGGGATTAAACCTGCTCTAATGGAAGCACGAGCCCCTAAAATAATGAGAGTCATATAAAGAACTTTAGAAGAATGAAGGGGATCTTCTAGTAATTGGTTTAATAAAGGTTGTTGTCTACTTAGTTTTTCAACCGCGTTAATAAGTTGTTCAGGATCTCCATATTCAATGGCATTGATAATATGAGTTTCATAAGCTAGGGGAAAGAACGTTATGTTATCTTCCGCGATTTGTCGTAGTGTTGTAAAATCAGATTTTAATTTTTCTTCAATCGAATCAACGAGTGGTTGTTTGAAAAAATTATCTTTTAAGACTTCATTGAAATCAATGTGTTTTCGATAAAGTAAATAGTATAGCAGGCAACCTTGATGAATGACTTGTGTAAAAGAAGTCAGATGATAATTGAGAGGACCTATTAAGAAAGTCCCAATCAGAAGTTCTTCTTCATAATACGTTAAGCAAAGAAAGTGTCCATCGTTTTTCAGTGTTTTAAGTTTAGGAAGAGGTGCTCCTTCTTCAAAGTAAGGATCAGCAAATGAATCTGTTAAATGTAGCAGTAATGAACCTTCTGATTTCAGGATAATGTTTAATGAAGAATCGATAAAATAAATGGGAGCGTTTAAGCTTCCGGATAAAAGATTGATAAGGTTTTGAATATGTTTGTTGTTCATGATGATTACCTCTTAAGGTCAATATTTTTACAAAAAAATCAATATAATACAAAAATATAATATTGATTCATGATAATATGATTCAGGCTCAAAATCAAGGAATTTAAGTCAGTTTTTAGATGTATAGGAGGAGAGACATCATGATACGAGATAATATATTAGAAACTGAAAAGATTTCAAAGCTTTTTATTAAGTTTTCGATTCCAGCGATTCTTTCGTTAACAATTGCGGGGATTCAAACAATGGTCGATGGAGTTTTCCTTGGAAACTTTGTTGGAACAAATGCAATGGCAAGTGTGAATATTGCCGCTCCATTTATGCAACTTATGATTGGAATGAATTTAATTATTGGAGTTGGAGGAGCAAGTTATATTGGACGAAGTCTTGGCGAGGGGGAAGTGAAACGTGCCCAAGATATTTTTAAGTCCGCGTGCTTATTTATGCTAGGATTATCATTGGTCATTGCAGTTTTTGGGTTTACATGTAGTGAACAAATCGCGACGTTTTTAGGAGCGAATGATGTGCTATTAGCAGATTCGGCAATGTATATTAAGATACTAGCTTTATTTGCACCATCTATTGGACTATCATTTATTTTAGGAATTTTTGTCCGTTGTATTGGAATGCCAAATGTGTATTTAGTTAGCTCGATTGTCAGTCTGATTGCCAATATTATCTTTAACTATGTTTTAATCAAAGTTTTAAATTTAGGAATCATTGGTGCTCCGATTGCAACGGGACTATCATTTACGGCATCCTTCTTGATTGTAGCTATTCCATTCTTCAAGAAATCATCAATTTTAAATTTTACAAAAGGAAAATTTAATGCGAAATTAACGGGGGCCCTTTTATATAATGGTTCGTCGGAGGGGGTCTCATCGTTGGCAACAGCTATTTCGACATTTGTTTTTAATACAGCTTTTATGCGTATTGCAGGGGAAGCGGGGGTATCTGCTTTTACAGCCATCGGGTACCTATCTTTATTCGCTTCTTTGATTGTGTGCGGTATTTCTGCTGGAATTGGACCGGTTATTTCTTATAATTATGGGGCAGGATTACAAGAGCGTGTCCGTCAACTGTTAAAATTATGTTGTCAGGTTGCCTTAGTAATGGGAAGTTTATTATTTATTTTAATTTTCTTTTTTGGAAAATATATGGTGTTATTATTTGTAAAGGATAATCAGATTGTATTAGAGTTAGCGACTCATGGAGCTAAAATTTATGCCTTTACATTCTTCTTAAATGGAATTAATATTTTATTCTCAGGATATTTTACCTCAATTGGAGATGCCCTATCTTCAATTATTGTGGCAATCTGTCGTGGAATGATTTTTATTTTAACGGGAATTATGATTTTCCCAAGGTTCTTTGGAATTAGTGGAATTTGGATGACGGTTCCATGTGCTGAATTATTAACTATTTTAGTGGTTATTTTCTTAATGAAAAAATCAAAAGCAAAACATGAAGCAGTGGCCAAGCAAGAATTAATATTAGAATAAAAAAAGAGCCTTCGAGGCTCTTTTTTTATTTTGTTTCACGATATTGTTTAGGACTTTTACCATAAATTTTTCGAAAGACTTTTGAGAAAGCAAAGGGATCAGGATAACCAACAGATTTAGCAATCTCATTAATGGGTTGATTGCTGTTCATTAATTGATGACTTGCCTTTTCCATTCTAAAGTTCATTAAAAATTCTTGAGGTGAAATATTGAGTTTTTGTTTGAAGATAGAGGTTAAATAACTACGGTTTACACCAATGTAGCTGGCAATATCATTAATTTTAATGGGTTTCATGTAATAGTTATTAATAAATTCAATGGATTGCTCTAGGTATCCTTCAGCCGCTACTTTACTTCGGTGTTTTAAATCAATATTAGCGTTATTAGAAGCGAGTTTAGATAAGAAAAGATAGAGAAGGGATTGAATTTCAAGTTCATTAGAGGGGGTATCTGCATTTAATTCAAACATTTTCTTCACACAGTTATATAAACTAGCAGAATCTTGACATTCAAAGATGAGATTTTGTTTATTAAGATTAGCATAATTTAAGTAATGTGCTGCTTTTACCCCGTTAAAACCAATCCAGATGTAAGTCCAAGGATTTTGTTCATCAGCTTGATAATAATGTTGTGTTTCAGGTGTAATTAAGAAACCTTGATTTTTTTTTAAATGATAGGTTGTGTCATTTACTTTATAAATTCCCTCTCCATCTAAAATATAGTGAATCAAATATTGAGAACGTACCTTATCGTAAGAATATCTAGGGGGACAAGCCTCAATCCCACAGAAACATAAAAATAAATCAAATGATTGTTTATTCAATGGTTCAAAATAAGTGACAGTCTCATTTTGAAAATATTTATACTCTCCCATATTATACTCTCCCTCCAATAAGTTCAACGAATCCCCTACATCCCCAGACTAACTCTGACTTGTAATTTTTATTTTACTATAAAAAAAGCGCTTATAAAAGTTTGTTTCTCACATTTTAACATAAAGGGCTTATATTTTGCCGTGTTTTAACCTTCTAAAATGTAATATCATAATCATGTAAACCTTTACAATAAATTTCAAGCAATAAAGAACATAGAAGAGTTTACTAAATATTTCAAGAATAAGTTCAAGTACTAATAAGGAAAAATCCTTTTAAAAATTAATCCGTGGGGGGAAAATGGCATGAAAAAACATTTAAAAAGATTATTTGGGGCGACAATGGCAACTGCTCTTTTAGGAACAACATTGGTAGGATGTGGAAATAGTAGAAATGAGATAGCATCAGGTTCTGATACAACGAAAGGAAATTCAAAAGGAACGACGATTACTTATTCCATTTGGGATAAAGGTCAAGAGCCAGGGATGCAGGCCATTGCGGACGCATTTGAAGAAAAAAATCCAGGAATTACAGTTAATGTAGAGGTAACTCCTTGGGATCAATATTGGACAAAACTTGAAGCTGTGGCTACTGGGGGAACGTTACCAGATGTATTCTGGATGCACTCAAGCCAACATATCCGTTATGCAAATAGTGGAATGTTAATGGATTTAAATGAAGTGATTGAAAATAGTGAAGTACTCGATATGAACAATTTTGCTCAAGGTGTTGTTGATTTATACAATGTGGATGGATCGCAAATTGCCATTCCAAAAGATGTTTCAACAATCGGTCTGTGGTACAACAAAACATTGTTTGATGAAGCTGGTGTTGAATATCCAAATGAAAATTGGACATGGGATGATTTATTGAGTGCTGCTCACGCCTTAACTGATTCTGAAAAAGGAATTTATGGATTAAATGCTCCTTTAAACACAGAAGAAAATTTATTTAACTATGTTTATCAAAATGGTGGAGATATCCTTATCAACGATAAAACAGAATCAGGGTATTCATTACCAGAAACACAAGAAGCTTTAGAGTGGTATGCAAATTTAAGTTTAGTAGAAAAAGTGTCACCTTCTCAAACACAATTTGCTGAAAATGGAAATTCAACCTTATTTACATCAGGAAAAGTTGCAATGGGAATGTTCGGTTCTTGGATGTATAACGAATTTATTACAAATGAATATACAGCAAAAAATTGTGCAGTAGCAGCATTACCACAAGGAAAAGCAGGAAATGCAACCATTTATAATGGATTAGGAAATTCAGTAGCAGCTAATACGAAAAATAAAGAAGCAGCAATTAAATTCATTGAATTCTTAGGATCAGAAGAAGCAAACATCATTCAAGGTGAGTACGCATCAGCTATTCCGGCTTACGGTGCAGCGCAACAAGCTTGGGTTGAAGCAACAACTAAAAATAATTTTGATACACAATGCTTAGTTGATATGTTAGAGTACGGACACATTAAACCTTACACTAAAAACACAGCAAAATGGGAAACAGTAGAAATGGAAATCTTACGTAAAGTATGGGCTGGTGAGTTATCAGTAACAGATGCTTGTCATCAATTAGTGACGCAAATTAATGCTATTTTAGCAGCAGAATAAAAATAAACAAAGGGTAACTGTTCAATTGAACGGTTACCCCTAAAAAAAGCGGAGGGGAAAATATGGCGATTGCATTAAATAAAAGAAAAGTAAAAAGTACCGCTAAACTAAAAAATGCGAAGCATAATGAGTGGATGTGGGGATATATTTTAGTAGCACCAACAGTCATTGGATTATTAATTTTAAATATTATCCCACTAATTCAGACATTTATTTTAAGTTTTCAAAAAACAGGTGATTTTGGATCTTCTCAATAGGCTGGTTTTGAAAATTATAAACGTTTATTTTCAGATCCAGCCGTTTGGCAAGCCACAGGGAACACATTAAAATACGTCCTCATGGTGATTCCATTTATTATCATCTTTTCATTATTAGTTGCTGTCTTATTAAATCAAAAAATTAAAGGGAAAAGCATTTATCGCGTTATTTATTTTTTGCCAATGGTTGCGGCACCAGCTGCTGTTGCGATGGTTTGGAAATGGTTATTTAACTCAGAATTCGGTTTAATTAATTATTTATTAAGCCTCATTGGAATACAGGGACCTCAATGGGTAAGTGATCCTAATTTCGCTTTAATTGCCATTGCCATCGTTGGAATTTGGAGTGCTGTTGGTTACAATATGATTTTATTATTAGCAGGTCTTCAAGAAATTCCAAAAGATTATTACGAAGCCGCTAGTATTGATGGAGCAGGATCAATTCGCCAATTCTTCAGTGTCACATTACCATTAGTTTCACCAAGCTTATACTTTGTAATGGTCACAAGTATCATCTCAGCGTTCCAAGTATTCGATGTTATCTTCATGATGATTGATAAAACAAGTATGGCAATTGAAAGTACACAATCACTTGTTTACTTATTCTATCAACATTCATTCACCGTTAATGATAAAGGTTATGGATCAGCGATTATCATGTTATTATTAGCCATTATTATGGTCATTACATTTATTCAATCAAAAATTGAGAAAAAATGGGTACATTACTAAGAGAGTAGAGGTGAGAAAAATGAAAAAAATTAAAAAAGGGAATCTATTAATTCACATCATCTTAATCTTAGGTGCTGTCGTCATGATTTTACCTTTCGTATGGATGGTCTTAACATCTTTAAAAACATTAGGAGAATCAACTCAGATCCCTCCAAAAATTTTCCCAGACAAAATGCAATTTAGTAACTATACAGAAGTACTTCGTTTATTACCATTTGGAAAGTTCTATCTTAATACGATTTTAATGATAATCTTCCGCGTTATCGGATCAGTATTATTTAGTGCCATGGCTGCTTATGCTTTTGCAAGATTAAATTTTCCAGGAAAGAAATTTTTCTTTAGCTTAGTTTTAATTCAAATGATGGTACCAGGACAATTATTTATCATCCCACAGTTTAACTTAGTTCAAAACTTAGGGTTATTAAACACCGTCACTGCCTTAGTGATTCCAGGGGTAGTAAGTGCTTTTGGAACATTCTTATTGCGTCAGTTTTTTATGGGAATTCCAGCCGAACTTGAAGAAGCAGCAAAACTTGATGGATGTAGTATTGGACGTACTTTCTTTACCATCATGCTCCCGCTTGCTAACTCTGGACTCGTTGCACTTGGAATTTTCACAGCATTATTTGCTTTCAAAGACTTAATGTGGCCGTTAATTGTTAACATGTCAATTGATAAAATGACGCTATCTGCTGGATTAGCCTCATTACAAGGACAGTTCTCAACAAACTTCCCGCAATTAATGGCGGGGTCATTACTTGCCATTTGGCCAATGTTATTAATCTTTATCGTTTTCCAACGTAAATTTATTGAAGGAATTGCAACAACTGGAGGAAAATAATTAAATTTCATTCTTTATATCTGCCTATTTTAAAATATAGAGGACTGATTGCTGCTTACCCATATCAGTCCTTTTTTCTGTTATAATTTAATAAAAGGGTAGAAACATGAAGATCGAAAAACAAATGTATGAAATAGTAATAAAATTTATTGAGAAAAGATATCTAACTGGCTTAAGAGAGACAGTTGTCATAAAACTCGGTACTGTATCATATAACAATGGTATATTAGAATTTCGTATTACCTAGTGATTGAGGAACTCTCTCTACGAGAGGTTGGGGCCCAAAAAGTTATTCATCAATACAATGTTAAAAGGGACGCTAAATTGTTAGCGTCCCTTTAGATTATTTATATTCTGGTAACCATCCTTCGTGGGCTTTGATTAAATCATCGACTAAGGCGTAGATGTCATCAATTGAAAGCTCAGATGAAGTATGAGGATCAAGCATGGCTGCATGGTAAATATGTTCTTTTTTTAGTGTTAAAGCTGCTTTAACGGTTAACTGATGGACGTTAATATTGGTACGATTTAAAGCGGCAAGTTGTGGAGGCAAATCTCCTACAAAGCAAGGTGTGACACCACTTGCATCAACTAAACATGGGACTTCAACCACGCAGTCATTAGGAAGGTTAGTAATTAAGCCAGTATTTAAAACGTTAGCGCCAATTTTATAAGGCTTGTTTGTAATCATGGCTTCCATGATATAGGAAGCATATTCGTGGGTACGGGTATGAGATAAGCTATGATCATGAACAATCTCTTCGCGGAGTTTATTCCAGTTTTTGATTTGTTCTATACAACGACGAGGATATTCATCTAGTGGAATATTAAAACGCTCAATCAACTCAGGGTATTTCTCTTTAATGAAGTAAGGCATATATTCTGAGTTATGCTCACTTGATTCCGTTACATAGTAGCCAAATCGTTTCATGATTTCAAAACGAACCATATCATAGTGTTTTCCTTCAAAAGCAATTGCTTTCTCTTTGATTTTTGGATATAAATCTTGACCATTCGATTCAACTTCTAATAACCATGCCATGTGGTTAATCCCTGCAATTTTATACGAAACATTGTCGTATTCCATCCCTAAATGACGTAAAAGATCTGGTGCACACACTTGAACGCTATGGCAAAGTCCGATTGTTTTAATTTTAGTCGCCTTTAAAACGGCCAACGTTAAAATACTCATTGGATTCGTGTAGTTTAGTAGCCAGGCATCTGGACAAACTTCTTCCATGATTTTGCAGTAGTCAAGTAGAACGGGAATCGTACGCAGTCCTCTAAAGATACCGCCAATTCCTAACGTATCGGCAATCGTTTGACGAAGACCATACTTTTTAGGAATCTCGAAATCTGTAACCGTACAAGGCTCATATCCTCCGACTTGGATGGCATTCACAACAAATGTTGCATCAGTCAAAGCTTCGCGAGCATCCGTATAAGAAACAATTGTTGCACGGCTTTCATTGCAGTTTTTATTAATATTTTCAAGCATTTGATATGATTCGTCTAATCGTTTTAAGTCAATATCGTATAAAGCAATATGAGCATCTTGAAGACTTGGGGTTAACATACAATCCCCTAGTACATTTTTAGCAAAGACTGTACTTCCGGCTCCAATAAAGGTAATTTTAATCATTTATAAATCCCCCTAATAGTAAGTTGTTTTTACCTCTCCATTATAATTATTGTGAAATCGTTTTAATAGGTCTAGATGTCGGATGCATATGGAAAAATGATGGTTGTTATAAAAAATAACTAAAATTTTACTAAAACGAAGTTGTTTATTCAGGTTAACTATAATATAATAACTTTGGAAACGTTATCTTTAAAAACGATTAGAAGACGTCTTAGGTTATGAGGAAAAAAGCAATAGAAGTGTATAAAGAGGAGAGATAGGATGGGATTTTTAATTGATGAAAAACGCCAACTGTTTGGATTAGAAACAAATAAAACAACATATGCTTTTGCAGTTGATAATATGGGATTATTACGTCACTTATATTGGGGACCAAAAGTAAATAATCTTGAAGATTTTGACGTACCGGCTTTAGCGGAAATGTCGAGTAACGATCCAATCTTGGATTTAACGGATGAAGAATATCCAGTCTTTGGTGGGATGCGTTATAAGGAACATTGTTTAAAAGTAAACTTTGCTGATGGAACGCGTGACATTGAGTATCGCTATGTTGGGTATACGCAGACTGAAGAGACGTTAGTGATTCACTTAAAAGATGCACATTACGAGTTTGAGTTTGATTTACATTATAAAGTATATGAAGTTCAAGATTTAATCGAACGTACAGTATCGGTTCGTAATACTGGGAACGATATCATTGAAATTGAAAAAGTTCATAGTGGACAAATCCATCTTCCATATCAAGATTTAACGTTAACAAGCTCTCATGGACGTTGGTTAGCGGAGTTCCAAGAATTTAAACAACCACTTGGTCAAGGGAAAATCGTGTTAGAAAACCGACGTGGGATTTCAACGCATCATCACAATCCATTCTTTGTTTTAGATCATCAGGCATCAGAAACAAATGGAGAAGTATACTTTGGGGTTTTAAAATTAAGTGGAAACTTCCAAACGATTATTGAACCACGTCCTTATGGCGGAACGCTTGTTCAAATGGGAATCAGTTCACACGACTGTGTGATTTCACTGCAACCAGGTGAGGAATTCATGGCTCCTTCCATGTTAGTGGGTTACACGAATTCAGGATTTGAGGCGATGACACATGCCATGAATGACTTTGCTAAACAACATGTCCTGCGTGATGGAGTTCGTCCTGTCCTTTACAACTCATGGGAAGCAACTGAGTTTGATGTTCACTGTGATGAACAAATTGCATTAGCTAAAAAAGCGAAAGAGATGGGAGTCGAGTTATTTGTTATCGATGATGGATGGTTTGGGCAACGTCATTCTGATGCAGATGGACTTGGAGATTGGTATGTAAATACCGATAAGTTCCCTGAAGGATTAACCCCCTTAATCTCGGCTGTTAAAGAGATGGGAATGATGTTTGGAATTTGGATTGAACCAGAAATGGTGAATCCACCAACACAGTTATTAAAAGATCATCCGGACTGGATTTATCATTTTGAAAATCGTATGAATGATACGTCACGTAACCAAATGGTATTAAATGTAACGTTACCCGAAGTGCAAGAATTTATATTTAATATGATTGATGATTTATTAGCAAATTACGAGATTGATTATATTAAATGGGATGCAAATCGCCCAATCTCTCAAACAGGAATTTCACGTGATATGTGGTACCGTCATATTGAAGCGGTGTATGACATTGCACGCCGTGTGAAAGAGAAGTATCCAAACTTATTACTTGAAGCTTGTGCAAGTGGTGGAGGACGAGTAGACTATGGAATGTTAGATTCATTTGATGATTTCTGGACAAGTGATAACACAGATGCCTATGACCGTCTAACAATTCAACGTACTTACTCATATGTGTACCCAATTAAAGCGATGCGTGCCTGGGTAACAGATGCTAACAATCGTTCGACGATTCCATTAACATTCAAGTTCCATAGCGCTATGATGGGGACACTTGGAATGGGATGCAATATTTTAAAATTTACAGAAGAAGAGATGGAATTATCTCGTCAGTTGATTGAAGAATATAAAGAAATTCGTCATATTATCCAAGATGGGGATTTCTATCGATTAAATCCAATCACGTCAAATAACTATCAGGTATATGAATATGCAAATGAAGATGAAGCTGTCTTATTTGTCTTCTTACCTCAAACACAAATTTCACGTCTTGGCGCTTGTATTAAAATACGAGGACTTGATGCAGATGCACGCTATGAATTTAACTTAAGTGATGATCTCATCATCAAATCGGGATCGTATTTAATGAATCACGGAATTCAAGTGAAGTTATCAGGTGATTATGCAAGTACCATTATTAAATTTAAAAAAATAGCTTAACCAAAAGACTGTATCAGCTTATTTGATACAGTCTTTTTGGCTAATGAGGGGGGGATTGTTTTTTGTAATTTAAGTAAAATAAACTAATTTTTAGTTTTATAAAACGGAAAACGATAACTTCAATGTTTTTATATAGGTGTAAACGGTTTTTCAAAGATGGTTTAATGGAAATAAAAAAGGAATAATATGATCTATTTTCAATATATTTTCGTTTAAAAGTCGCTATTAAAGGTAAAAAAATAAATAAATTTTACTCAAATATGTTGTAAAACGATTTCACACGTGGTAGTATATAACCATGATAGATGATGTAAGCAATTACAGAAAACGATTGCTTTCAAACCAAAAAGGAGGGGGAGTTAGTGATGAAACTAACTGCTAAAGCGAAATATTCGTATGGTATAGGGGCATTAGGAAAAGATTTAGTTTATGGTATTGTGGGGACCTATTTAATGTTTTATTTTACAGATGTTGTGGGGTTAGCTCCAGCGTTTGTCGGAACATTATTCTTAGTTGCACGTATTTGGGATACAGTAAATGATCCAATGATGGGAATGATTGTAGATAATACCAAAACTCGATTCGGTAAATTTAGACCTTGGATTTTAATCGGAACACTTATTAATGCTGTTGTGTTAATTTTCTTATTCAAAAAACCTGATTTAGAGGGATTACCTTTATATGCTTACTTCTCAGTGATGTATATTTTATGGGGGATGACGTATACCATTATGGATATTCCTTATTGGTCAATGATTCCTTCTTTAACAAAGGATAAACAAGAACGTGAACGTGTGGCTGTTATTCCTCGTATCTTTGCTAGTATCGGTGGTTTAACAATTGGAACATTTGGTTTAACATTTGTTGCCCTTCTTGGGGGTGGAAACGATGTTAAAGGATTTGAATTATTAGCGGTTGTCATTGCAGCCATCTTTATTTTAAGTTCTGTGATTACCTGTCTTAATGTTAAAGAGCCTTCAACATTAACGGCTGAAGGAACAGATAAAAAAGCAGACCGCGTAACATTCAAACAAATGACTCAAATTATCCGTAAAAATGATCAGTTAATGGTCTTCATGGGTGTTGTATTATGTATGAATTTAATGATGCAACTTTTAGGTGGAATGGCGATTTACTACTTTAAGTATGCAACAGGTAATGATGGAATGTTCAAAATTTACAATGGAACAGCAGGACTTGCTGAAATTGGTGGTTTATTATTATTCCCGATTTTAGCTCGTAAAATTGGACGTCAAAAATTATTTAAAGTGGGATGTTTCATTCCAGTTATCGGATTGGTCGGGTTATTATTCTCAGGATTATTAGCACCAAATCAACCGATCTTCACCATGATTTCAGCCATTTTAGTACGTGGTGGAGGAGGATTCGTCTTAGCTTCAACAACCGTTATGCTTGCAGATGTTGTTGACTATGGGGAGTTTAAATTAGGAACACGTAATGAAAGTATTATCTTCTCTGTTCAAACGTTATTAGTAAAATCAGCGTCAGCCTTTAGTGGATGGGCGATTGGTGTAGGGTTACAATTAATGGG